>JGI20166J26741_11015559_pt1 | contig 14578 bp, 13 predicted proteins | sample TergutCu122P5_FD_26741 | JGI IMG/M metagenome (IMG submission 26741)
TCGCGGATGATGAGCGCCGAAGCCTTCGCCAAGGCCGTTCGCGCGCACTGGGGCATCGAGAATCGCCTGCACTGGATGCTCGATGTGAATTTCGGCGAGGCTGCACGGCAAGCGAAGCCGACGATCGGTTGATTTGGAAATGGAATGATCCATGAAAAAGGGAGCCAGCGGCCCCCTCTTGTTATCCGTTCGGGTTCGGCAGGCGCTTTCAGCGGGCGAAATTGGCTTCGGCGAAGGCCCAGTTGACCAGGTGGTTGAGGAAGGTCTCGACAAACTTCGGGCGCAGGTTGCGGTAGTCGATGTAGTAGGCGTGTTCCCAGACATCGACGCAGAGCAGAGCCTTGTCGCCGGTGGTCAGGGGGGTGCCGGCGGCGCCCATGTTGACGATGTCGAGCGAACCGTCGGCCTTCTTGACCAGCCAGGTCCAGCCGGAGCCGAAATTGCCGACGGCGGAAGCCTGGAAGGCTTTCTTGAATTCATCGAGCGAACCCCATTTGGCGTTGATGGCGGCGGCCAGGGCGCCGCTGGGGGCGCCGCCGCCGTTCGGCTTCAGGCAGTTCCAGAAGAAGGTGTGGTTCCAGACCTGGGCGGCGTTGTTGTAGACGCCGCCGGCCGGGGCTTTCTTGATGATGGCTTCGAGGTCGAGATGCTCGTATTCGCTGCCCTTGATGAGGTTGTTGAGATTGGTGACGTAGGCCTGATGGTGCTTGGCGTGGTGGTAGTCGAAGGTCTCGGCCGACAGGTGCGGGGCGAGGGCGTCCTTGGCGAAGGGCAGGGCGGGCAGTTGGTGTTCCATGGGGTTTCTCCGTTGCGGGTGGGGTGAATCGAAAATTCTAGTCAGCTTCGCTGGCGGCGACAACCTGATCGACCGTGGCCATCACCGCGCCACGGGCGAAATCGAGCCGCAGCGCAACACCGGCCGTCAGTTCGCCGGCATCGCGGACGGCTCGGCCATCCGGTCCGGTGGCCAGGGCGTAGCCGCGCGCCAGCACGGCATGCGGATCAAGTTGTCTGAGACTGCTGGCGAGCGCATTGAGTTCCATCCGCCGTTGCGCGAATTGCCATTGCAGTTGTTGTTCGAGCCGCTGGCGCAGGGCGAGCAATGGGTCGCGCCGCTGCGCCAGCCGTTCGGCCGGATGCAGCAGGCGGCCGGCCAGCCAGTCGAGCCGCTGTTGCCGGTCGGCGACGGCACGTTCGGCGCGCCGCTGCAACTGCTCGCGCCAGCGGGCCAAGGCCTGACATAGCGCCGTCCGGTCGGGGGCGGCCAGTTCGGCGGCGGCGGTCGGCGTCGGCGCGCGCAGGTCGGCGGCAAAATCGGCGATGGTGAAATCGGTTTCGTGGCCGATGCCGGCGACGACCGGCACGGCGGCGGCGCGGATGGCGCGGGCGACGCCCTCCTCGTTGAAGGCCTGGAGATCCTCAAGCGAGCCGCCGCCGCGGCAGAGCAGGATCAGGTCGCCGCCGCCGGCGCTGGCAGCTTTGAGCGCGGCGGCGATGCGCTGGCCGGCGCCTGCGCCCTGCACCGGCGTTGGATAAACGTCGATGGCGATGTGCGGCGCGCGCCGGCCGAGGGTGCTGAGCACGTCGCGCAGGGCGGCGGCCTGCGGACTGGTGACGATGGCGATGCGGCGCGGGAAGGCCGGCAGCGGCCGCTTGCCGGCGGCGGCGAACAGCCCTTCGGCCTCCAGTTGCGCCTTCAGGCGCAGGAACTGTTCGTACAGATCGCCCTGGCCGGCGCGGCGAACGGCTTCGACGGTCAACTGGAATTCGCCGCGCGGTTCATAGAACGAGATCAGAACGCGGGCTTCGATTTTCTGGCCGTTTTCCAGCCGCCAGCCGAGCAGTTGCGCCCGGCTGCGCCACATCACGCAACGCGCCTGGGCGCTGGCGTCCTTGAGCGAAAAATAGACATGACCGGAAGCGGCATGGGTCAGGTTGGAAATTTCGCCGGCCACCCAGGTCAACGGAAAATTGGCTTCCAGGCAGGCGCGAACCAGACGGTTGAGGCCGGCAACGGAAAACACGGATTGTTCAACAGGGGGCGGGCTGAGGGTCATCGTCCGATTGTAACGTCGAGGCGCATCGACGGCTCGCCCAAATTTTCTGTTGACATTATTAACTTATTGTTTTTAAACGATTTAAAATGTATGCCTCGTTTTTTGGCAGGGTAAGAAAAAGCCTTTGCCGGGTAGGGTTTAGCGTATCTGATGACAGGTGCTCCACAGACTTATCCACAACTTTTGGGGATAAGCGGCGGGTGATCGGTGGGTGAGCGCGGCAAATTGCCGCTTGCCCCCAGGGTTCCGGGAAGGCAGAATGCCGGCTTGATTTTTCAGCGCGAGGCACTCACGTCATGTGGCACATCATTCAGGCCGCCGGCTGGCCTATCTATTTCTTGCTGCTGGCCTCCGTCATTTCCGTTGCTCTGATTATCGAGCGTCTGTTCTCTCTGCGCCGCAGCAAGGTCGTGCCGCCAGACCTGGTGCAGCAGGCCGTGAGCAAGTTCCGTCCTGGGGCGGACAATGGCTCGCTGTTCGAGGCGCTCGACCGGCATTCGCCGCTCGGCCGCGTGCTGGTCGCCGGCTTGCGCAATGCGGGCAACCCGCGCGAGGTGATGAAGGAGGCGATCGAAGAAGCCGGCGCCGCCGTAGCCCACGAGTTGAGCCGCTACCTGACCACGCTCGGCACCATCGCCTCGATCAGTCCGTTGATGGGCCTGTTCGGCACGGTGATCGGGATGATCGAAATTTTCGCCGCGCAGGCGCCGGGCACCGGCAATCCGCAGCAACTGGCGTATGGCATTTCGGTGGCGCTGTACAACACCGGCTTCGGCATTTTCATCGCCATCCCGAGCATGATCTTCTGGCGCCACTTCCGCGCCCTGGTCGATGGCTTCGTCGTCGAGATGGAGCAGCAGGCGATCCGTCTGGTCGAAATCATGCACGGCGAGCGCAAGTCATGAAATTCCAGCGCGGGCGTTCCCGGGAGGAGCCGGAAATCAATCTGGTGCCGATGATCGACGTGCTCCTGGTCATCATCATCTTCCTGATGCTGACCACCACGTACTCGAAATTCTCCGGCCTCGAAATCAACCTGCCGACGGCCGAGGCCAGCAAGCAGAACGAGCAGCCCAACGAAATCGAGGTGGCGGTAACGGTCAGTGGCCAGGTGCTGATCGACAAGTCGCCGCTGACCACCGCCGATGTCCCGACGATTGCCGAGGCCCTGCGCCGCGCCGCCGGCGACCGTGAAGATCCGCTGATCGTCATCAACGCCGACGCCAAAGCCACCCACCAGAGTGTCATCGACATCATGCAGGCGGCGCAGAACGCCGGTTTTCCGCACATCTCCTTCGCCACCCAGCAGCACTGATGTTTGCCCGCTGGTTGCAGCGCCACTGGTTCGCACAACGCCGGCTGACGCCGGCGTTGTGGTTTCTGCTGCCGCTCTCGGCGCTGTTTTTTCTGCTGGCCCGCCTCAAGCGCGGGCTGATCCGGCCGCAGCGCTTGCCGGTGCCGGTCGTCGTGGTCGGCAACATCACCGTCGGCGGCGCCGGCAAGACGCCGCTGACGCTGTGGCTGGCCGAGCGTTTGCGCGAGAGAGGGCGGCGGCCGGGCATCGTCAGCCGCGGTTACGGCGGCAGTCAGGCGACGCCGCGAGCGGTGGCGGTCGATGATTCGCCGGCCGAGGTCGGCGACGAACCCCTGCTGCTGGCCCGGCGCAGCGGTGCGCCGGTATGGGTCGGGCGCGATCGGGCGGCGGCCGGCCGCGCCTTGCTGGCGGCGCATCCCGAGGTCGACCTGCTGTTGTGCGACGACGGCTTGCAGCACTACCGGCTGGCGCGCGACGTTGAACTGGCTGTGTTCGACAGCCGCGGCATCGGCAACGGCTCTCTGCTGCCGGCTGGCCCCTTGCGCGAACCGCTGGCGCGGCTCGGCACCGTCGACGCGGTGATCTGCAATGGCGACGCCGATCCGCGCCTGCCGGCGGCCGCGCCGCGCTTCGCCATGCTTCTCTCGGCGGGCGTGTTCTACCGCCTCGGCCAGCCGGAAGAGACTTGCGCGCTGGCGCAACTGGCCGGCCGCCGCCTGTATGCGCTGGCCGGCATCGGCGACCCCGAGCGTTTTTTCCGCACGCTGGAGGCGCTCGGTCTGACGTTTTCCCGCCATCCCTTTCCCGATCATCATGCCTATACGGCGGCCGATCTGGCTTTTGCCGCCGCCGTTGACTCCGTGCTGCTGATGACCGAGAAGGATGCGGTAAAATGCGCCGGATTGACGGTCGGCGAGGCTTGGGTCCTGCCGGTCGAGGCCGAGTTGTCGCCGGCGCTCGTTGAACTCATTGTGGAGAAAATCCGTGGACGCCCGTCTGCTTGACATCCTCGTCTGCCCGATCTGCAAGGGCAATCTCGAATACCGCAAGGCCGAAGCCGAACTGGTCTGCAAACCCTGCCGCCTGGCCTTCCCGATCCGCGACGACATCCCGGTGATGCTCGAGGACGAGGCCCGCCAATTGCCGCTCGAAGATTGAGCATGGGACAGCCGGCGTTCAAGGTCGTCATCCCGGCGCGCTACGCCTCGACGCGCCTGCCGGCCAAGCCGCTGCTCGATCTCGGCGGCAAGCCGATGGTGGTGCGCGTCGCCGAGCGGGCGCGGCTGTCCGGGGCCGAGGAGGTCTGGGTCGCCACCGATCATGCCGAGGTTCATGCCGTGGCGACGGCGCATGAGGTCGCCGCGCTGATGACCCGCGCCGACCATGCCACCGGCACCGACCGTCTGGCCGAAGTGGTCGCCCGGCGCGGCTGGCTGGCTGACGCCATCATCGTCAATGTCCAGGGCGACGAGCCGCTGATCGCGCCGGAAGTCATCCGGCAAACGGCGCGACAACTGGCCAGCAGCGGCGCCGACATCGCCACCGTGGCGCACCCGATCATCGACGCCGCCGATTTTTTCAATCCCAACGTGGTCAAGGTCGTCTGCCGCGCCGACGGCGACGCCGCCTATTTTTCGCGCGCGCCGATTCCCTATGCCCGCGACCATTTCGCCCGCGAAAGTGGCGGCGAGACGCTGCCGGCGGATTTTCCCGCCTACCGCCATGTCGGCCTCTACGCCTATCGCGCCAGCTTTCTGCATGCCTATGCCGGGCTGGCCCCGGCGCCGACCGAGCAATTCGAGTCGCTGGAACAGTTGCGCGCCCTCTGGCACGGCTACCGCATCAGCGTGACCCTGATCGCCGCCGCGCCGCCGCCGGGCGTCGATACACCCGAGGACGCCGACAGAATGCGCAAATTGTTTGACCAGGCCGCAAATAGCGGGTAATTTCCCGGTTCCGGGAAATAGCCCAGACGCCCGCGCAGCGGGCCGAGAACAAGATTTTCAGCACGCCAGACCCGAGGAGAATAGTCATGAAATTGATTCTGTTGGGCGCACCCGGCGCGGGCAAGGGTACGCAAGCCAAATTCATCTGCGAGAAATTCGCCATTCCGCAAATTTCCACCGGCGACATGTTGCGCGCCCAGGTCAAGGCCGGTACCGCGCTTGGCCTGGAAGCCAAAAAACACATGGATGCCGGCGGCCTGGTTCCCGATGCCGTCATCATCGGCATGGTCAAGGATCGCCTGAATGAAAAGGACTGCCAGAACGGCTATCTGTTCGACGGCTTCCCGCGCACCATTCCGCAGGCCCAGGCGATGAAGGATGCCGGCGTGCCGATCGACTATGTGCTGGAAATCGACGTGCCGGACAGCGACATCATCGAACGCATGGCCGGCCGCCGCGCCCACCTGGCTTCGGGCCGCACCTACCACGTCAGATTCAACCCGCCGAAAGTCGCTGGCAAGGACGATGTGACCGGCGAAGACCTGGTGCAGCGCGACGACGACAAGGAAGAAACGGTCAGGAAACGCCTCGAGGTCTATCACGCGCAGACCAAGCCGCTGGTCGATTTCTACGGCAAATGGGCGGCGAGTGACGCAAAAGCAGGCGACGCCAGGGCGCCGAAAGTGTGCAAGGTGGCCGGCGTTGGCAGCGTCGACCAGATCACCCAGAGCGTTTTTGCCGCACTGAAATAAGGAGCTGGAGATGACGGTGAAAAATGCCTTCTACGCGCAATCGGGGGGCGTTACCGCCGTCATCAACGCCACGGCCTGCGGCCTGATCCAGGAAGCGCGCCGCCATCCCGACCGGATCGGCAAGGTTTTCGCCGGCCGCGATGGCATCATCGGCGCGCTGACCGAAGACCTGATCGACACCAGCCGCGAGACGGATGCCGACATCGCCCGCCTGCGCCACACGCCGGGCGGCGCTTTCGGTTCCTGCCGCTACAAGCTGAAAAGCCTGGAACAGCACCGCGCCCAGTACGAGCGTCTGATCGAGGTCTTTCGCGCCCACGACATCGGCTATTTCTTCTACAACGGCGGCAACGATTCCATGGATACCGCCTGGAAGGTGTCGCAAATGGCCGAGCAGATGGGTTATCCGGTGACCTGCATCGGCGTGCCGAAAACCGTCGACAACGACCTGCCGCTGACCGACTGCTGCCCCGGTTTCGGCTCGGTGGCCAAATATGTTGCCACCTCGATCCGCGAGGCCGGCTACGATGTCGCCTCGATGGCGCGCACCTCGACCAAGGTTTTCGTCCTTGAGGTGATGGGCCGCCATGCCGGCTGGATCACCGCCGCCTGCGGGCTGGCCAGCGAAAGCGCCGGCGAGCCGCCGCACATCCTGCTGTTTCCCGAGGTGCCGTTCGATCCCGAGCGTTTCGTCGCCCGCGTCGACCAGTGCGTCCGGCAGTACGGTTACTGCACCGTGGCCGTCTCCGAGGGGCTGGCCGACGCCAGCGGCAAGCTGATCGCCGAGATGGGCAGCCAGGATGCCTTCGGTCATGCGCAACTGGGCGGCGTCGGCCAGATCGTCGCGCAACTGGCCAAGGATCGTCTCGGCTACAAATACCACTGGGCGCTGGCCGATTATTTGCAACGCGCGGCCCGCCACCTGGCCTCGCGCACCGATATTGAACAGGCTCATGCCCTGGGCGTCGCCGCCGTTCGTTTCGCGCTGGCCGGCAAGAGCGCCGTGATGGCGACGGTGCGCCGCCTGGCCGACGCGCCGTATCGCTGGGAAATCGGCGAGGCGCCGCTGGCCGATGTCGCCAATGTCGAGCGCAAGATGCCGCCGGAATTCATCAGCGCCGACGGCTTCCACATCACCGACGCCTGCCGCGCCTATTTGCAGCCGCTGATCGAGGGCGAAGAACCGCCGCCCTTCAGGAACGGTCTGCCCGATTATGTCCGTCTGAAGAATATTGCCGTAGCGAAGAAGCTGGGAATTTTCGAAGTGTAATTTTCTTTGACCAAGGGGGAGTAGATGTCTCAAGCATTGTTGCTGGCGCTTGGATGCGCCGTCATTGCCGTTCTCTATGGCTGGATCTCCAGCCGTCAGATCCTCGCGCTGCCTGCCGGCAACGCGCGCATGCAGGAAATCGCCAAGGCCATCCAGGAAGGCGCGGCGGCCTATCTGAGCCGGCAGTACAAGACCATCGCCCTGGTTGGCGTGGTCATCGCCATTCTCATCGCCACCTTTCTCGGCGCGCACACCGCCATCGGCTTCGTCATCGGCGCCGTGCTCTCCGGCGCCGCCGGCTTCATCGGCATGAACGTCTCCGTGCGCGCCAACGTGCGCACCGCCGAGGCGGCCCGCGGCGGCATCGCCCCGGCCCTCGACGTGGCCTTCAAGGGCGGGGCGATCACCGGCATGCTGGTGGTCGGCCTTGGCCTCTTTGGCGTCGCCGGCTACTACGGGGCGCTGCTGGCGACCGGCCTGGAGCAGGACAAGGCGCTGCACGCCCTGATCGGCCTGGCCTTCGGCTCCTCGCTGATCTCCATTTTCGCCCGTCTGGGCGGCGGCATCTTCACCAAGGGCGCCGACGTCGGCGCCGATCTGGTGGGCAAGGTCGAAGCCGGCATCCCCGAAGATGACCCGCGCAACCCGGCGGTGATCGCCGACAACGTCGGCGACAACGTCGGCGACTGCGCCGGCATGGCCGCCGACCTGTTCGAGACCTATGTCGTCACCGTGGTGGCGACCATGGTGCTCGGCGCGCTGACCCTGGCTGGCTTGCCCGCCGAACTGAAAGCAGCCATGGGGTCCACGCTCATCCTCTACCCGCTGGCCTTGGGCGCGGTGTCGATCATCGCCTCGATCATCGGCTGCTACTTCGTCAAGACCTCCGACGGCGGCAAGATCATGGGCGCGCTGTACAAGGGCCTGATCGTCGCCGGCGTGCTGGCGCTGGCGCTGTACTACCCGGTGACCTCCTGGCTGATCGGCGCCGGCGACGGCGGCAAGATCACCACCGCCACCATGTTCCTCTGCTCCATCATCGGCCTGGTGTTGACCGCCGCCCTGGTCTGGATCACCGAGTATTACACCGGCACCGAATACGGGCCGGTCAAGCACGTCGCCTCGGCCTGCCAGACCGGGCACGCGACCAACATCATCGCCGGCATCGGCGTGTCGATGAAGGCCTGCGCCCTGCCGGTCATTTCCGTCTGCCTGGCGATCCTGGCCGCCTTCTCGATCGGCGGGCTGTACGGCTTGGCCATCGCCGCCACCTCGATGCTGTCGATGGCCGGCATCGTCGTCGCGCTGGATGCCTACGGCCCGATCACCGACAATGCCGGCGGCATTGCCGAAATGTCCGAACTGCCGCCGGAAGTGCGCAACGTCACCGACCCGCTCGATGCCGTCGGCAACACCACCAAGGCCGTCACCAAGGGCTACGCCATCGGCTCCGCCGGCCTGGCCGCGCTGGTGCTGTTCGCCGACTACACGCACAGCCTGGAAACGCAAAGGGCGGCAAAAGGCATTACCGAAGCCCTCAGCTTCGACCTCTCCAACCACATGGTCATCATCGGCCTCTTCATCGGCGGCCTCATTCCCTACCTGTTCGGCGCCATGGCGATGGAAGCGGTGGGCCGTTCGGCCGGCGCGGTGGTGGTCGAAGTCCGCCGCCAGTTCAAGGAAATCGCCGGCATCATGGAAGGCACGGCCAAGCCCGATTACTCGCGCGCAGTCGATATGCTGACCGTCGCCGCCATCAAGGAAATGATGATTCCGTCGATCCTGCCGGTCGCCGTGCCCATCGTCGTCGGCCTGCTGCTCGGGCCGCAGGCGCTCGGCGGCCTCCTGGTCGGCACCATCGTCACCGGTCTGTTCGTCGCCATTTCGATGACCACCGGCGGCGGCGCCTGGGATAACGCCAAAAAATACATCGAGGACGGCCATTTCGGCGGCAAGGGTTCGGATGCGCACAAGGCCGCCGTCACCGGCGACACCGTTGGCGACCCCTACAAGGACACGGCCGGCCCGGCGGTCAACCCGCTCATCAAGATCATCAACCTGGTGGCCTTGCTGATCGTGCCGCTGATTGTCTGAAGCGGTTCCGATTGGCGAAAAAGGCGGCTGCGGCCGCCTTTTTTCATTTCTCTGGCGACTATCCGGGCGTGAACTATTTCGTATCCCGCGGTCGGCGGGCGCGCTAGAATGGACGCTATTTGCTGGATGCATGAGGAGCCTATGAGCGGCGCAGCGGATATCGGCGTTTCTGGATTGCGGGAGGACGTGATTCATCACGATCCGCTGCTCGATTGTCTGGTCGAGCTGGCCCGCATCCATGGCCGGCCGGGGACGCGGGCGGCATTGGTGGCCGGTCTGCCGCTGGAAAAGGGCATCCTGACGCCCTCGTTGTTCGCCCGCGCGGCCAGCCGGGCCGGTCTGGCGGCCAAGCTGGTGCGGCGGCCGCTGGAGCGCATCGATGACGTGCTGCTGCCGGTCGTGCTGCTGCTCAAGGACGAAGAAGCCTGCGTCCTGCTCGGCTGGGACGAGAGCGGCGAGCGGGCGCGCCTGCTGTTTCCCGAAACCGGGCAAGGCTCGGTGCAGATGGAGCGCGCCGCATTGCTGGCCCGCTATACGGGCGTCGCCATCTTCGCCAAGCCGCATTTCCGCTTCGACCAGCGCACGCCGCAGGTCGGCCAGGTCAAGTTGCGGCACTGGTTCTGGGGGGCGCTGGCCGGGCAGTGGCCGGTTTATCGCGATGTCCTCGGGGCGGCGCTGCTGATTAACGTCATGGCCCTGACCATGCCGTTGTTCGTCATGAACGTTTATGACCGGGTGGTGCCCAACCGGGCTTACGAAACCCTCTGGGTGCTGGCGCTGGGCGTGGCGCTGGTGATCGGCGTCGATCTGACCCTGCGCCTGTTGCGCAGCCATTTCATCGACCTGGCCAGCAGCCGCATCGACATGCAGTTGTCGGCCAGCATCATGGAGCGCGTGCTGGGCATCCGCCTCGAATCCAAGCCGCAGGCGGTCGGCTCGTTTGCCGCCAACCTGCGCTCGTTCGAGACGGTGCGCGACTTCATCACCTCGGCCTCGGTCACGACCCTGATCGACCTGCCGTTCGCGCTGCTGTTCGTCCTGGTCATTGCCCTGATCGCCTGGCCGCTGATTATCCCGGTGTTTCTGGCGATCATCCTGGTCGCCATCTATGCCTACGTCCTGCAATACAAGATGCATGCGCTGTCGGAAACGACCTACCGGGCCAGCGCCTTGCGCAACGCGACGCTGATCGAGAGCCTGACGGCCCTGGAAACCATCAAGACGCAGGGCGCCGAAGGCATCATGCAGTCGAAGTGGGAGAAATCGGTGGCTTTCGCCTCGCGCGTCGGCAACCAGATGCGCTTTCTGTCGGCGGCGGCCACCAGTGGCGCGGCGGAAGTTCAGCAACTGGTCTACATCACCGTCGTCATCGCCGGCGTCTATCTGATCGGCGACGGCCAGCTCAGCATGGGCGGGCTGATCGCCTGCACCATGCTGTCGTCGCGGGCGGTGGCACCGCTCGGCCAGATGGTCGGCCTGCTGATGCAGTTCCAGAACGCCAAGGTGGCGCTGACTTCGCTGGAAGATGTCATGACCAAGCCGGTCGAGCGGCCGGATGACGAAGTTTTCGTGCAGCGCCCGAACCTGCGCGGCGACATCGAATTCCGCGACGTTCATTTCAGCTACCCCAACAGTCCCGTGGCTGCCTTGAAAGGCTTCAGTTGCCGCATTGCCGCTGGCGAGAAGGTGGTCATCATCGGTCGCGTCGGCTCCGGCAAGACGACCCTGCAAAAGCTGCTGCTCGGCCTCTACCAGCCGACCACCGGCGCGGTGCTGGTCGACGGCGTCGATCTGCGCCAGCTCGACCCGGCCGACCTGCGGCGCAACATCGGCTATGTCGCCCAGGACGCGACGCTGTTCTACGGCACGCTGCGCGACAACATCACCATCGGCGCGCCCTACGCCGACGACGCCAGCATCATTGCGGCGGCCGAGGCGGCGGGCCTGGCCGAATTCATCAACCGTCATCCGGAAGGTTTCGACATGATGATCGGCGAGCGCGGCGATTCCGTCTCCGGCGGCCAGCGCCAGGGCATCGCCATTGCCCGGGCGATGCTGCTCGATCCGCCGATCCTGCTGCTCGACGAGCCGACCAGCGCCATGGACTTTTCCTCGGAGCAGCAGTTCAAGGAGCGCTTGAAGCAGGTCGCCGGGCACAAGACCATGCTCATCGTCACTCACCGCAACAGCCTGCTCGATCTCGCCACCCGCATCATCGTCGTCGACGACGGCCGCATCGTCGCCGACGGCCCGCGCGACCAGGTGATCCAGGCGCTGCAAAGCGGGCGCATCGGGAGAGCATCGTGAAGCTCTTTGGCTGGCTGGACAAAATCGCCCAATGGGCGGCGCCGGGTATCGACAAGACGCTCGGTCGCCTGCCGAGCCGGGAGGAGATCGAAGCCGTCGATTTCGCCACCGACGCCGATCTCGCCATGTTCCGCCAGGAACCGCTGCGGGCCAGGGTGTTGCTGCGCGCCATCGGCCTCGTCGTCGTCATCTTCCTGCTCTGGGCCTCGTTTGCCCAACTCGACGAAGTGACGCGCGGCGAGGGCAAGGTCATTCCCTCGCGCCAGTTGCAGGTGTTGCAGAGCATCGACGGCGGCCTGGTGGCCGAGATCCTGGTGCACGAAGGCGACGTGGTGCAGCCCGATCAGTTGCTCATCAAGATCGACGAGACGCGCTTCGCCTCCTCGGTCAAGGAAAACCGGGCGCAAGCGCTGGCGCTGGAGGCGCGGGCGGCGCGCCTGCGGGCGCTGTCCGACGGCAAGGCATTCGTGCCGCCGCCGGATGTGCTGAAGGAAGCGCCGGAAATCGTCGAGCAGGAACGTCAACTTTATGCCGCCAAGCGCGAAGAAATGACGGCCGCCGTGTCGATCGCCCGCCAACAATTGAGCCAGCGCCAGCAGGAACAGAACGAGGCGCTGGCGCGGCGAGCGCAGGCGGCGCAAGGCTATGACCTGACCTCGAAGGAATTGGCGGTGACCCGGCCCCTGACCGAGAGCGGCGCCGTTTCCGAAGTCGAACTGCTGCGTCTCGAACGCGACGTTTCCCGCTATCGCGGCGAGCGCGACATGGCCTCGGCCCAGATCACCCGCGCTCAGGCGGCCATCAGCGAGGCCCAGCACAAAATCGAGGAAGTCGAACTCACCTTCCGCAACGAAGCCGGTCGCGAGCTATCCGAAACCGTCAGCAAGCTCAACAGCCTGGTCGAAAGCAAGGTCGCCCTCTCCGATCGGGTCACCCAATCCTCGATCCGTTCGCCGGTCAAGGGCACGGTCAACCGCTTGCTGGTCAACACCGTCGGCGGCGTCGTCCAGCCCGGCAAGGACATGATCGAGATCGTGCCGCTCGAAGACTCGCTGCTCCTCGAAGCCCGCGTCCAGCCGCGCGACATCGCCTTCCTGCGGCCCGGCCAGCCGGCCATGGTCAAATTCACCGCCTACGATTTCGCCATCTACGGCGGCCTCGAAGGCACGCTCGAACACATCGGCGCTGATACCGTCACCGACGAAAAAGGCAATGCCTTCTACATGGTCCGCGTGCGCACCAACAAACCCGGTTTCGGCGACGCCAACCTGCCGATCATCCCCGGCATGGTCGCCGAAGTCGATATCCTCACCGGCAAGAAAAGCGTTCTCGCCTATCTGCTCAAACCCGTACTGCGGGCCAAGAGCAGGGCCTTATCGGAGCGTTGATATGCAAAACTGGTTCATCGATCGCCAGGCTGCCGCCCTGCCCAATTGGCTCGAAGCCCTGCCGGCGGCGCGCCTTCTCGCCCGCGCTCAGGCTGGCGCCGCCATTGGTCCCGGCGTCCTGTGGTTTCGCCAGCGTTCCGGCGAAGCCATCGCCACCACGCTGCCCGCCGGTCAGCCGGCTGCCGGGCAGCATTGGGTGCTGCTCAGCGACGAGCCGGATGAAAAAACCGTGCTCGCCGCCCTGGCCGCCGGCGCCGCCGGCTGCTGCAACAGTTACGCCGCGCCGGAGGTGTTGCAGCAAGTGGCGCTGGTCGTCGGCAACGGCGGTCTGTGGGTCGGCCAGAGCCTCTTGAACTGGATCGTCGGCGGCAGCGCCCGCATCCTCGAACAGCAGCGCCAGAGCGCCCCGGCCGACGACTGGTCGGCGCTGCTCAGCGAGCGCGAAAGCGAAGTCGCCCGGCTCGTCGCCAGCGCCGCCAGCAACAAGGAAATCGCCCGCCAACTGGATATTTCCGAACGCACGGTCAAGGCCCACCTGACCTCGATCTTCGACAAACTCGGCCTGCGCGACCGGCTGCAACTCTCCTTGCGCATCAACGGTCTGGCGCTGTAAGGCGGCGGGGCTTGCCCCGCCGAGTCGAGAGTGGAGAGTGTCTTGAGTCGAGAGCGCCAACCGCTCCCGGCTCCCCGGCTCTCGACTCTTGACTCGCCCTTGTACTTTGGTGCAATAGCCAGGGCATCGCGCCCGGCCTAAGCTGACATCACCATAACCACATTCTGGAGTCCATCATGGCCGCCCAAATTTACGCCAAGGTCGCATCCCTCACCGGCGAAGCCTATGCCCGCAATGCCGCAGGGCAACTGCGTCTGCTCAAGGTTGGCGACATCATCCGCGAAGGCGAATCCGTCATCACCACCGATGGCTCGCAGGTCGTGCTGCAACTGGCCGATGGTCGCCAGATGGCCCTGGTGCCGGGCGATGTCGTGCGCATCGACGCCGAAGTGGCCGCCGACTTCAAGCCGGACGCGACCGACAGCGCCGTCGCCAGCGGCCACCAAACCCTCAACCACGTGAGCGAAGCCCTGGCCCGTGGCGAAAACCTCGACGACATGCTCGACCCCACCGCCGCCGGCAACGTCGGCCCGGCCAATCAAGGACACAGCTTCGTCGAACTGGCGCGCATCGTTGAAAACGTGACCCCCCTGGCCTACGCATACGCCACCGAGCGCGGCAGTGTGCAGGGCGAGTTTGACGGCGGCAGGGTGCTGCCCGCCAGTACCAACGTGCAGACCGATAACACGTCCCCGGTTGAGCCTCAACCGCCCGAGCCACCAAAACCGGTCGATCCTGAGCCGCCCGAGCCACCAAAACCGGTCGATCCTGAGCCGCCCGAGCCACCAAAACCGGTCGATCCTGAGCCGCAGCAGCCCGAAAACCATATCCCGGGC
>JGI20166J26741_11016670_pt1 | contig 14576 bp, 12 predicted proteins | sample TergutCu122P5_FD_26741 | JGI IMG/M metagenome (IMG submission 26741)
ATATATATATATATATATATATATATATATATATATATAAAATGCAAGTAGGATTGCACCCTAAGAGAGCCATTTTAAATATTTACACAAGGATATACACTGAACTTTTTGACATGTTGAATAACCACTGTTTTATTTTCCACAAAGTGCCATACTTTTGATAATTTTATCTCTTTCGTTTGCGTAATAATATTCGTGTTTTACATAAGGGTGCATTACAATTTAAATATCCAAACCTGTCAACAATGGTTCATGGCAGTTAGGAGGCCATTAATATGTATATACCCGACCTCATTCTACCAAATTTTTACACAATTAAATAAGGCTCTTCCCTGTATAACAAAGCTGCTCCATTACAGTCCTATTATGTATATCCATAAAGCGATCACTAAGCAAACACAACTTTCAGCAGCACTATGAAGACCACCTAACAGCAAAAACAAAAAATAACAACTAACAACAGCGGCGACCACCAATGCCACCACTGCCATAATATTTTGCAAATGACTTTATACGTCTGTCAACCAGCAAAGTAGGCCAATATATTTTCATTATAAAGCACTTCCAGATTCCATATGGAACTGTGAATACAATGAAATTATAATTTAATGAAAGCTGAAACACAATTGCAACCAATCAGAGCTGTTGCAACTCAATGCATGTGCTCTTTCATTTCCTCCTTTCAGCTCAGTCAATAAAGTGACCTGCATTTTCCCCTGTAGATATCGTCCAACCAATACAAAACTTTCACATATGTAACCTGTATTGATTTTAGGTTTGCATTCAACAAGAAACTCCAAATGAACATGTTACTGTCAAGTTGTTGAAACTGGCTGTCTGATGAATACACAGGTTTAGACAGACAGTATACATGTTAGATCCTCTGCTGACACTCTTTGGTACCGGATGTGTTTACGTTAATAGTACATCCGTTAGCAAACCTGTTGACAGTGGCGTGCTTGTGTTTATACTGGCTGTAAATGTGTTAGCTCACTTGCCGATACACACTACCTTTTGTGTTTATACTGATAGAACTGTGTTACAACACCTGTTGGTACTGGATGCAGTTTTCCTCTGCCTCATAGGATCTTTACGGAAAGAAGCTACTGCAGTGGTTTTGGGGCCTTGAAAGGTCTGTGTTCTTCGCCTGTTTACTGGTGACGTGGGTGCTGACTGAGGTTTGTCTTCTTTACCAGTTTCATCCAAACCATCTTCCCTGGAACCAAGCCCTTCACGAGGCTGCATGTCACGTAACTTAGAGCGAATACCCTTGTATGCAGTGCGCACATCTTTGCCTCGTTCCTTGACCTGTTTGATTGAAAGACAAAGTTTGTCAGAGGGGTTATTTAGCAAAACTTTTCATTTCATACTACAGACAATAATAATCAAGCAGTAACACATGTCTAGAAGAAAATATGGAATGGTTGTTTAGAGTTACTTCATGGCTTTTCCTCAACTCTTAAAAATATGTAGCAGATATCCAGATATGAGTGAATAATGAATGATGATTCAAATGAAAGGAGGTAGTTGTAACACACTTTTTAAAGCACTAACATAGAATTTGAATTGAGGGACTCAAAAAGAGCATAAGCTTTTCCAATCCAACCTCATGTGTGACACTCATTTTATTACTTTGATCACTATCTGATATCTGTGGAAAAAGCAAACAGATCTCCGAAATATATTAATCTAAATGAACTATAAATTTTATACCACTGCAAGAGAAGAAAACTGACACTACTTTATTTACAGTATTTACCTAACACAGATAGATAATTACTGATGTGATTGATGTTACACAAAATATGCTGAAGAAGATGCAAAATAAGGGTACACATTTTTACAGAAAACTCAATGAGAAAGTGGCTAACTAGAAGATTGTGAATAAGAAAAGATGATAATATTAAAGTTAATATTTGGGAAAGCCGTCAAGGGGCAATAAGTTGGATTGAACTTAAATGGGATTATCTCACAACAAGCTTTGGTATTTGTGGGACTAGTCTTTAGCAGAATTATACGGTTGGCTTGCTGGTTAATTCAGCAGTTCTCAACAAATTCAAGAACTTCCTTAGCCACCAAATGTGCAGGACTTGTGACAATCTCCATCTATGAGCAGACGCAAAGCAGGGAATGGAAAGAGATTTGTTCTCCAAACTTGTAATCACAGTATGGGCAGCACAGGAAGCACCAGACTGTTTGACACAGCAAATTTAATTTTCAGCAACTGGCATACCAAGATGTCACAAATTTAAGAGTGAATGAATACAAAGTTCTGTGTACGACTTGGCAAGATATGCACATAAACTTACAATACATTGACAGAAGGCTATGACTCAGCTGTAGTGACAGTATGGTTTAGGAATTCCACAGGTGACCCATGAAAGATTATGTCAATGGCAACTGATAATTACTAGATACTTCTTTGGGTTCTGAAGATCAACTGACAGGAATGTATATCAAGAATTGATGGTTTCACCAAAATCACTGATGTGGCAGAAGTGCATGCCAGGTCACTGTACACAATAATTGTAATATACAAAATGTGTGTAGATGCCTTGATCTACAAAATCTCAGAAATCAGCACACATTAAAGTCATTGATGATCCAGGCATTCCCAACAGAGCTACAATGGTCAGTGAATAACAGTGCCACCTTCTCAGTCTACTAACCAAACACCCAGCCTCAAACTGAAAGTCACCATCAAAACAGCAACACTTAAGGAGATGAAAAAGGTAAGGTGGTGCAGGATGCTTCGAGCACATTTACATCCATATGTGACAAAAGAAGGGAACTTCTTTGCAGACAGTGGGCAGTAAAATTCACCCTGCTGCCACAAGTTCACACACATTTTTTACACTATCATGCACTTTATATAGCAGAATTCCAATTTAAATATGGAGTGACTCTAACATTTTTATAACTGCAGTATTAATTTTGTTTGATTCTGACATGACCTGCACTGAAATCATTTTTTGATGAAAGGTACAAAAGCCTGTCCCCCAAATTCATCTTAAAGTGTGGGTTCTGCTGTATCTATAAGGATAAAGGTAAAATATGTCCCTGCCCATGACATGAAGGCACAAAGGGGGAACAGATGGCAATGAGTGTCACCCTCATGCACTGGCCACTTTAGCCCTGGTGAAAGACCCACTGAATAGGAGACTTGGAACTAATCTAGACATCTGGGAGTAATGTGTACCTGTAGCAATATTGATTCCAATCCTAAAGTTTCCTCAGTTGGTTGCATGAAAATAATCTGAATATATCTTGGAACACAAGTAGAGTAGAAACACATTTAAGGTTTTCCTGGAGGAAAAGCATTTTGTACCTCAAATGGAGAAAACCCATAAAACAGCATCATGTCAAAATCAAACAGAAAACTACTACTGTGGTTACTATTTACCATAAAGTATACCCAATAATGTTTTTCTTCAATCTGTTTTACGTTTATGTTTTATATGAAAGAAAAACGTGAAAAATTAACTACAATTAGGGTTTTACTGCACAAGACATTCTATGATTACTGGTCCAAAATTTTGCCATTTCCATGCATGCTGTATTTGGATTTGTCTCCATTTCTTCAATTATCTGTGGTCTGGAACTTGAGAATTGTGCCCATGTCAGAAATACTTTATGACACTACTCAGCAGCAAACACAATGAAAATCTTCATCATGACATAGCCAAGTGGATGAGATTTTACAGACACTAGTCCCATGGTACTGACATCTGCCGTAACAGTCTGCGTACTGCATAAGATTCATTATAGCCACCAGTAAGGCATTCAGCAAATCAAAACATAGCTTACGTCCACATATCATGATCAACCAATAAATGTTTCATTAGGAAAGTGCTTATAGCCTTGTTCCACATGATATTTTAGCAATGACATGCATGTCAACGCTTGAGAATCTAGAGTACACTGCTGCGATAGTTTGCAATCGATTCTGACATTGCTTCACTTCCAGTGTGCATAATTATGGTGTTATTTATGTGGCCCAAGCTCTGAAGCTGTAAATGCAAACCTTATATCAAGGTTCCAAACCAGTGTAGGGACTGAATTTTCGTGCCCTAAAATGCGCGAAAAACCTAAAATCGAGAAACCTTACATTGAGAAAATTTTTACATTACTTATATCGGGTTTTGGTCAGAACCAGAAGAAATAAACTTACAATACAGGAAAATCTTAAATTGGGATTCTACTGTGCAATCTGAAATTTACTCTTTAAGAAGAACATTTTATTAGTTGCAGAACAGATATGTCTGACAAAAACAAGTACATGCTGCCGTCAAACTTACAGATTTCACAGCTGACTTCATTGCAGGATTTGCCTGAAATTACAATTACCCATTAAATAAGAAGAACATCTACAGAAAAAGCAATGACAATAACAAAACAGACAACAAACAAAACAGACTGCCCAACAAAACAATGTAGAACATGGTAATTATGTTTACTCAAATCCAAGGTACTTTATGGTTAAGGTACTAATTATTTTCTGCAAAAACCCATATTTATATTAAGGGTTTCCAAATTGCTTTTCTAAAATGGCCAGTTATCCTGGCTTGTTTAAAACAGAAACTTCAATCATTATTAACCAACCCTCTTGCAACAAAAACCCTAATGTTTATAGACATTAATATCAGATCCCCACCACTGTACATGTCACCCTGTCCTTAGCCTCTCTTAAAGCCATTCACCACAAAATAATTCTTTCTTCACATCTTTACAGCTTAATAAATTACTAGCTCTCGTACATTGGTGGTATTTTATGGGTTGGTGCACCAAGTGATGGTTGAACATTCCAAAGTTTCAGAACAACACACTGCCTCCATCTTCCAAGTGAATGAATCCAGGTCAGGTGGATGCTAAAGTACAGCTGAACTTAGACATAACGACGTTGATTTGTGTGACACTTGTCTATAGCGTGATATATTTCTGTGTAGCTTAGTACGACACACATAAGAGTATCTATCTTGGACCTAACGACACTGCCAGGCATGGTTCACAACATAATATTCCAAGGAGTAGTCTATTTTGAACACTCTACCATCTTCTCGTCCTTGAAAGGGCAGGCCTTATATCCTTTCAGATAGCTACATAAATTCAAGTCCTGGAAAATGACAACAGTAATGGTAATTCACTTTGTGCATTAAGTTGACCTCTACATTTCTACCCCTTCAGTGAACAAGAGACTGGTAACGTGATAAAATGGCTACAGCCCCACCACCACCACCACCACCTCCCCTCCCATGCAAAAAAAAAAGTTTTGTGCATCAAAGGAAAAGTTAAACAGATACAACAAATAGAAAACGGCGGGGAAATGGCTGATGTGTGTCAGAAATTTGATCATGGAAATTCTACAATCCAAACAAAACGGAAAAACAGAACCAAAATTATTAATGCATTTGAACATAATCGATTGAGAATAAGCCAACTTACGAAGCCTGTATAAAGTGATGTTGATAAGACTCTGTTTAAGTGGTTTAAGCAAGAGAGAGGTCACAATGTCCCAGTGAGAGGTCCCATTCTCATTATAATTTTTGTTCTTCCTAAATTTCAATTTTAATTTAAAGTATTTTATAGCGTGAACCAGTATGGAAATTTACAATTATAAAAGAGAACTTTTCACTATTTCTGCATTCTAATTGTAACTTAAATTTGAAACAGATCATAGCATTAATATTAAGTCATATGCCTGCAGGCCTGTATTTCAGCTTGAAATATTTTTCCTTCAGTTCTATCACACATCTTGCTTACAGTGACACTCTTTATAGTGACACAATTTATTTGGTCCTTTCAATGACGTTATAACCAAGGTCGACTCTACTGGGGAATGAGGAATGTGTCAGTTATATGGGAAGGATGGAAAAAGTTTCGGCCAATCTTCCAATTCTATAGCTCAGACTGGCCAAATTTCCTGCAACATTCCCACACATTCCTTCTTTCCAACTTCTACTTCAGCATCCACCTGATCCACTGACACCCTGAAGATGAAGACAGTACATTCCGCTGAAATATCTGAACATTCAAGCATTACGCGGTGAATAAACCCAAAAGAAAACCACCAACAGATCATCAACTGCAATCAAAATCTCGGGACCTATTAAATTCCACGATATATCCATCATCCCCTGCTTGTCAAAACCTCTTGGGTTTGAAGAGACTGACTCTTCAAAGCAAAGGACATAATACAGTAAACAATTTGTAAAAATTATTTTTTTTTACTACAATCTGTAATGTTGCATAACAGGATAGTCACAGGATATCTTACTTAATGTTCTAAGAATCAATTAAAGAGATGAAATAATGAAGCCACCTTTCTGGAAATTATGTAGAATTTCACAATACTGTAAGGTGAGGGAGTCCAGTTCACCCACAACAGGTGGATAAAAGTCAAACAATTTTGCTGTAGGTACACCAGCACACCATGTTGTTTAAAATGTTAATGAATTCTGGCATATTTGTACTGTTTGTTTCTTCAAAACAGTACTGCAAGTGTATTTGTTTATTGAAACACTGTTGTATTAACAGTCTGTATTGATAACATTAATGTGTATTAGTTAGTGATTCAATGTTTCATCTATCATCCTGACAATTCTGTTGTCGTGGTATTCATTTAACTGTAATTATTCCATATGAGCAATCATAACATATGTGTGGATTTTTTTGTTGTTCATAACGTGCATTTTCTTTCATTCCATATTTTAAACCAACAAAATGCATTAATTAAAATACAATAACACATCATAAAATATACTTCACATCAGGTGCCAACTCCTACATGTTTTGGTACCGAGGTGCCATCTTCAGGGAGTTTATCAACAACAAAGGATCGTAAGTCCAACATTTGTTTCAGGCACTAGTTGCTGTCACTTACAAATAGCTGTGTTGGTCCTACAAAGTTTCTCTTTTGTGTTCTTACAGTTGCCTGTTGGGCATCTGAAAATTTTATGTTATACATACCATGCATTTCAAGTGCTAGTCACCCTCTCTTTCACAAGGATGACTAGTGCCTGAAGTACATGTTGCATTTACAATCTTTTGTTTTTGATAAACTCCCCAAAGATGGCACCTTGGTGCTGAAACATGTACAAGTTGGTACCTATTATTAAGGTATTTTATGATCTGTTTTATTGTATCTGAATTAATGCATTTTACTAGTTGAAAATATGGAATGTGTGTGGAAGATTCAAGTTTTTAGGGACATGCTCACAAAAGTAGCAACAATTAGCATACAACACGCAACAGATTTCTATCTGCAATAAAAGGGATTAAACAAATGAGCAGAAAAATATGGATTCTACAGTTTTACACAATTGTAGATAAGCGTTAACATTCACACAAAATATGTTTCATGAATTCAAGGAAACAGAGAAACAAACAATGCAGGTGAAAGTATTCCTAAAGGCAACAAAGCAACAAAGAGAGTACAAAGAAAAGTGTCCATGTTTCCTTTACCTTGCTTTTGACAGTTTTCAAGAATGCACTGCCTTCTTTCCGCATGGCATATGTCCACTCCTTGTACTGATGTTTCAATTTCGAGCTTGATTTCTCTGAATAGTTACAAGCTTCCAATTCAAACTCATCAGAAAATCCAAGTCCATTATTCAGCATTTCAAGCCTTTCTTCAATAAACTGTAAAATAATCAATCACATATTATTGGTTGCAACAAAGGTACTGTCAATAAATATACATACAAAGCACTGTTTCTGAAACTGAGATTTACCAAAAATAGCTTTCAACTTGCATTTTTTCTGTCAATTTTAAAGACAAACACTGTTAAGTCAGGACTGTAACTGTATAAATATCATGCAGCACACACAAAACAAAGTCACTGAGGTAAGGATCACGAATGTTTTGTGATGTCAGTTTCTGAAAGATCAATCTGAGGGCACATGATAATGACTGGAGTTTTGTTACTGACACAGCTCACCTGCTGGAAGATCTGCAGCTGCAGCATTTTACGTAGAAAAGGCTGCATACTGGAGGGACGGGATTCAATGAACGCATCAGGACTGAACGTGATTTTCTGACCGAGGTGGAACTTAAGAGCATCTCGGTATCCTCCAATCAGTTGGACAAGTGCTCTAAGAAATGCTCGAGATACTCCATCTCCCAAAAGAGCAGCACGATTTCGAAGCTGGCGTCTCAAGGAATTCACCTAGTAAGAACTTCACTGAATTAAGAAAGACAGAATAGATAAACATGAAGTTATGGTAATGTAACACACTTCTCTTCAAATGTCTCAAGCTAAACAACAAGGTGCCCAAGAAACATGAGTAAGAATACCCACTACTGTGAAAAACACCAACCTTGTGAACATTGTACAAAACTGTTTCTAGGCTGTTTCTAGGTCCTCTGCTCACCAAGAAATTCTCTAGTGTCACAAAATCTATAAAACCTAAGATTCAACGTCATCATAAATTCCCACCACTGATCATCATCATCAGCCACATCAATGTCATTAACACAGGACACAAAACATGGAAAACACATAATATGGCATACAAAACTCATCTATGGGCTAAGATTAACAGAGGCCAATTAAGAGAAGAGAGATTAAATGATGACTTCACAAGCATCTATGGTATGAAGGAAATAACCTACTTTAAAGAAACTATAGTGTGACACACATAGGCTGATCAAAAATATCCAGGACAGAATTTTTAACAGAGAAACTGCTAACAACATAAAGTGACAATGTAGGATATTTTGCAATGTATTCTGACATCACATACCACAGGAACAGGTGGCAGGTTAACCCAGTCTTGTATGAGGTAATGTACAATGTAAGCGTGTTTTTTCTGTCACACTGTGAAAAGACATATTGAAGGAGCTATGTTTTTTTCATTAAATTCCACTTCAAACATAATAAAACAGCAACAGAAATGTACGCAACCCACCTTACTCACCATATTTGGACCTCTGTGTCTTCTTCTTCTTCTTCTTTCCAAAGCTGAAGACCACATAAATGAAAACAAAGTCAAGACTTTTCAGAAACACAACTGGATACAACAAGGCAACAGCAGACCACTGCATAACAGGCCTACCACACATGCACTGAGAAGTGGAAGGATTGCTGCAATCACTGCAGACAATCTGGATGATCACACTTTTGAAAAAAAATAACTCATAGAGGTTTGTAAGTGCTTGGTTTTCCCATAATAAATTATGTCCCAGATATTTCTGATCAGTCATTTTAAAAATACTCACTACATCTGGAGGAAGACTCTCTAAGTCTTGGAATGGAGTCTCAATCTTGTTACTGTCTGTGTCCAAAACCACAACATCTCCAAGATCAGCCTTCCTCACACGCTGCAAATAAAAGAATCTGTATTTCATTTTCTTGCAGAAGTTGAGCACAAATTCCAGGCATCCAAACCAAACTAAGGCAATTTTCTGTAGCAAAAACAGAAAACAATCCATTGACAATTATGTGCAATCATATACTGTTGCTGTGTTTGATTCAATATATTTACAAAACTCGCGCTAGAGGTCATAAGCATTTTGATACATTCCACCTGACTTCATGAGGTAATGTATTTAAAGTGATATTGTTTTAATTACCAATATGTAAGACACACATTTAATATAATAACTGTCATAAATACATCTGTTCATTTCTTACCACATAAAATACTAATGAGGGGAATGTTCAGTAATGAATAGGGTAGCACTTCACTATCAATGTTGCAACATTTATGCATACAATGGACCAATTACCTCAGTACATTTAAAAAACAAATTCTGGAAAGAATTTATGATGCTCACTTACCTTTGAATGTTTCAAGCTAGGATGAATTTGTCATGAAAAAATTTAAGGACCACACATTTTGTATAAAGTTTGTACAGTCAAGTTTCATATTGTTCAATTTCGAGAAAATTTATGAATTTAATCAAGAGTTAATGATAGGAAAGGCAAGCACATGGGTATGAAATTGATATGAAGGTGTCTTGCCTTACAGAATACAGAAAGCAGACTCAAAAATATATCATGTGGTGTTTAGAAACAATAACTGTTTGTGACTCTGAATGTATTAAAAACAGTCAGATCTAAGGACTAAAATTTTTTGTGCAAAATGTCCACCATCAAGAATTTCTACAATAGTTGAGGCTTACATACTTGGTTCTGTGATTTATGCCATATTAATTATTCCTGTTGTTTTTAGCTGTTTGTCAGAAATGACTCCAACAAATAATCGCACACTAACAGAGAACAGTTCACATAACACATATGAGAATCACACTAACAGGCTTTCATCTGAGTTTCAATATGTTGTTTCAGCACAAACAGTTCTATTTCAACTTTCAGAATAAATTTAAATTTGTATGTCAGTAATACCTGATATATGACCTCCGGAACCCCAATAAGATAAGGCATGGGTGCAAGCAAATAGTCCATTAGAGCCATCGGTAATACTGGAATGAAGATATGTTGCCAATTCATGGGATAGATAACAGAATTTGCAGACTGAACACAGGCACTCAGGCGATACAGTTTCTTTGAAGTGAAAATTATACGTCGCTCATACAACATAGATGCAAAAATAATCATCATATTATGAGCATCAACAGCACTGTAATACTCAGTAAGGTTGCGCTGAAAAAAAAAGAACAGAAATACCCTAACAACTGGTGGTATGAATATAACATGATTTTGTAAAACTTTTTTATCTCCATATGAACTTAATACAGTAGTAGTAAACTATAATAAAATCTTTAGACAAGAAGCATACAAAAATTTCCTTACTTCTCTAACTCCTTTAATAACAACTGTCTGTAAATTACAGAAAATCATAATTTTGTATCTCCACACACACCTATCATGTGTATAACAGCCAAGCTAACTGAACCTACTTTTTATTGAAAAAAGGTAGAAACTGATATGTGTATTGGAACTGCAACAAAACAATGGATGTATTAATATGGAATGAAACAATCTTACAAAAACTGCAGAAAGGAAAAAAGAACCATTTAAATACCTATAGACTGTCTGAATGGTTCAGTATTTTAACTTCACACTTAAGAAATATGAAATGAGACCACCTAAAATTTTAAAACAACTTCAAAGTTACCAAATGGCTGTTATCAAAATTAACTTTACTTACATTTTCGGGGATGCTGGGCAACTGAAACTGGTTTGGACATGGACAAATGAAGTTCTACAACAGTAACAAAGTACAGCAAAATCAGCAACCTTTTCTACAGTGAACACAAACTTTTAAATTATTCAGGAATTTTAGAATGTGCAGCTCAGTACCAAGTCTCAAGAATATTGTCTTCTCTCAGAGCATGCATAAGAACCTTTCTGTGATTCATGCTCCCACACAGGTCATTTCATTACAGAAAGTGTACGATATTAATGAGGGCTCATGGTTTGTATATGAACCACTCACATCTGTGCTTAATGTAGGGGTATGGTTTGTAATTCCTCAAATTTGATGCACACAAAGTGGATGAACTTATGTGCAACAGTTCATCTTATTTCTCAGACCTACAGCTGCAGAACCTTCTTTGATGTAGGATATACCACTGTGCTTTGTCACCAATGTGTCAGTACAATTCACGAAGTTGTTTAGGTGGGTACAACAATAACCTTACTCAGATTAACAGGTCTGTGATGGCCTTATAGTTGGTGGAGCGATTTGTCTGGTTAATTCCGATAACGAATAGACTCTAGTCTGCTAAATAGTCACATCCGGTATCCTCTGTGCTACTGGCGACTCTTAATCTTCTTAGAGGGACAGGCAGCTTCTAGTTGCACGAGATTCAGCAATTATAACAATTTACATTTTGAGTTACTTCCAACATACTGCGAACTTTCTTAGACATCATCAGCTAAGAACTTTCTATTAAAAATCAAAGACAGACAGTACTTGTAATGCCCATGATTCATTGTGGTTTTTAGGTGCATTAAACTACATACTGAAAAGTGACTATTAAGCTTTATCATCTGTCTGTACATCTGCCCATGAACATGGAACAACTCACCTCCCACTGAACAGGTTGTCATGAAATTTGATACTGTACTTAAAGACAAATACACATTTATGATCATATTTTGCCCATTTCTTCTTAGAATGAGAAATGATTCAGAGAGAGAAAGCCAAAACACACAATTTATGTTCAGTAACAACACCCCCGCCCCCAAAGTCATGCCATTTATGAGATAATGTAAATAAATATTGTACAGCTGGACAGGCCATAGATGACAACATGGTCCAAGTGCATTGCATGCTGGATAATTTAGGCTACAACTACACTCTCAGCATAAATATGCAACACTTACTGCTTTTCCACAGCAACAATGGTTGCACAAACACGCCTCACTGTTATGTTGTATGTAAGGTACCAGTCTTTTTTGTTCTTACTGTGAGTTTCGTACCTCTAGAGGCTGTGGTGAGGTATAGCTTTAGTACTTCAGTCTAGAAAATGTTTTGCTTTTTCATTGCGGTCTTATCTCTGTAGTTATCTTATAGCTTCTGGATTATGGCAAATTAATGTGCAGTCTCTTAAGTGCTGAATCCACGTACTCCAATACAAGCATAAAAGATGCAACTGACACCCTATAAGAAACATAGCTGGACTTACAACTAACACAATGAAGGACTGAATGATACCACTGACAACAGCCAGTCTAAACAGACTTAACAGACTGAGGATGCCACCAGAATCAAGAATTTAAAACTATGCAGGTAAGGCCTCAATACCAAAAATCACCATTTTCTATAATAAAGTACAAAAACTATACCACACCACAATCTCCAAATGTATCAAACAAATTAACAACAAAAATCCAAGGGGTATAAAAAATAGTGCATGCTTGCTTCTTGATAGAAACTTCTTTATCTGATGACAACCAAGAAAGGTCAAAAGATGCTGGTAACTCAAAATGTAAATTATTATACCTGATAAAGGTTACTGCTGCACAGACTGGAACACCTTGGTATATTTCACTCAAACGCAGATCACTACTCACACTACTGTAATTACGACCTAACCAGTGCACTTGATAAAGCACCCCTAAATAAATAAAAATCAACAATGTTATTTTGAGCCCATGCTAAGGTTGAGGTAACCAACCCCTTCGGCAGCATGGGTCACCGAGCAGACACAGCTAGGGGGTCTGATGTACCCCATCATAAAGGTCTATCAGACAGGGTAGGAGGGACCCTTGAGCTTGGTTGCAACCCTCCTAGGAGAAGCACACTCCAAAATCAAACCAAGGGTAGATGACACTCTGGAAGCTGTGGTGAAAGCAAGTCATATAAGGGAGTTAACTCTGAAAAAAATCCTGGCCCTTCAGGTTGAAGGTTTTACAATGGGCTAACCCCCTCTAAGTAAAAGAATCCATTGTTATGAATTCCTCAAATGAGCCTCAGAAGGAGATGAATGATGATGAAACATGGATGTGGAAAAGGAACATGAATACTGCAGCATGGAATGTGAGAAGCTTATTCTGGTCAGGAGCACTAAAAGTACCTCATAATAAGCTGTCAAAGTTACATTTTGACATAGCAGCACTTCAAAAAACACAAATGGGAAGTGGTATAAAAAAAACCTGATAACACTGGAATATTGGAAAATTAAGATAATATTGAGAATAATATTAACGAAAAATAGGAAAACATTCAAACAATAATTAAGGAAACAAAACAACAGTTAATAGAAAAGGATGAAAGCAAAGAAACATTAAAAAATAGATGGTATGTTGAGGAATGCAAAATTGCAATAGAAGAAATGAAGGCAAGAGAAAAGTGGTTAATAAAAGGAAGAAGGGAGAATGAAGGGCAGGAGTGTCACCATAAAAGAAAAGAAGCACACAAAATAATTTGGAATAAGAAAGAGTTATACATTAAAAATGTAACAGAATCAATAAAAGAAGATCAAAAGTACAACACAACGAAAATGTATAAAGCAATAAACCAATTTAGAAAAGGATATCAACATAAATTTAACATGATTAGGAACAAAAAAGAAGAATTGGCAATGAATACTAAAGAGAGAGAAGAAACATGGAAAGAATATTTTGATAAATTACTAAACACAGAAGAACCAAAGGAATTAATTAAAATAGGAAACAGAGAAATTAAAAAAATAACAAAGCAGCTGGAACTGATGGAATACATCGGGAATTAATAAAATACGGAGGAAATAAACTACTGAATAGAATATATGAACTAGTAAAACACATTTGGGATGAAGAAAGAATACCTGAAGAACGGAAAGAAACAATAATAGTTCCTATACATAAAAAAGGAGACAGAGAGAGGTGTGAGAATTATAGGGGAATAGCATTAGAAAACACAGCTTACAGAATTCTGGCAAATATAATTTTGGAAAAAATTAAACCATATATTAAAAATATTACCGGGGACTATCAGAATGGATTCAGAGATGGAAGATATGTAATTGACAACATATCTATACTGAAAATAATAAACAAGAAAATTTGGGAATATAATCAGTGTGTACAATGTTGAAACCTTTTTATTACCAACTGATGCACATAATGTTAAAAAACACAGAGTTATTAAAACATTCTAAAATTACGCTCCAACATGTTTCGGTT
>JGI20166J26741_11018892_pt1 | contig 14568 bp, 5 predicted proteins | sample TergutCu122P5_FD_26741 | JGI IMG/M metagenome (IMG submission 26741)
TTCTTGGTTTTTAATTTCGAAAACCTAACGACGCAAATGAATCAGAAAGCCACTAAACGTTAATTTCTGTTGTGGAATAAAGTTTTATTTGCTGTAAAACTGTGAAATATTTAAAAGAAATCGCAGTATTTCTTTTTGTGTTATATGTCACGAACAACATTACAAAAAATTTATACATAAATAAAATAAATATATCTCAATACAAGGGTATTTTTGGTAAGAATATTTTTTGTGTTTTATTCGCTTGAAGAAGACAAACTAAGCAATTTTAAATTAATGAATTACATAATATGTATTCTATAATAAATGTATATTAATTATTTGAAAATAATATGCGGACGAATTTCGTAAGAAAATATTTATAGCCACAAATTGTAATGTTGTTAAGAGGATGAAGAAATCATAATTTACGTCGTAACCTGTTGCCCTATCAGAGAGATTGACTACATCGCACCATGGGAAAGAAAGTGCGTTGAGAATGATATTAAATTCATTCATTCATATCACTGACACAGAATGCAATATCACATACAAATATGGGAAAATCTGTTACAAGAAATACATAGTTCACACATGCAGTGGTAACATTGGAATTACGACCTGTACAAGAGCAACACTGAACAACATATCCACGACTTTTCTCAGGCTAAGAAGTATACCTGAAATGGAACAGGGTTTGTTTCCTAGAGATTATTCAGATTAATATTTATGAACCGCCATAACATTTGACAAACTACTATGTTTGCCACTAAGAGCGTAATTAAAATACGCTACAGGGAAATTAATTCAAGTATTACACAAAGATATACTTTAACGTTAGGGAATAGTGGGTTGTCCATTTTTCAACCTGTAAGTGCGCGAAAACAAATTAGATCACAAGTTGTTCATTGAGTGCTTAAAGCTGTGTTATGTCCGTGAGAACTTCAGTGACAAAAAGAAACCAACAAACAATCTGCTACCTGAACATTAGTATCGGTCAAATTCCAAATTACGTGTACAGGAATTTCTCTGGAAAAATCCGCATAATAAACGAACGAACAAGCAGGATTAACGATATGATAATTCAATGATGATAAATCTTCAATTCATTCGACGTGGATCACACAAGACTCTTTTACATGCCGCTCAAAAGGGTGTTTACAATTTTCTTTGTACTCACTTTTCATAAATATACAAAAGAATAAATTCGATGACAAATAAATATAAGCGAGTTTATTTGAAATCAGCACAAGTTTACTTGTTACTCCCTGGTTAATTTTCTATACCACATATAATATTGTTCAGTGTAAAAAATACAGTTACTAAATACCTTGAGTTAAGGTACTAAAATTCTTCAATTTATCTCTGAGATATCGAATGAATTAGAAAAGGATACCCCGGACTTTTTAATCCATTGACTTACAGGCACGGCTTTTTCACTGGCTGGCAGCTGGCAAGTGAACTCCTTGGTGAGTATGGAGGACGTAGTCCTGTATAACTGTCGCAATAATTAAAAAGAATATGTAGCAACTGACACGTTATCAATTTCAGTTGCTTTTGTTTAATAAGCTATTTTACAACAACGCGGTCAAAAAACAGAGGGCACTTAAACACTAGCCCATCAAAAAGAGATAGAGAGCAGGTTGAATGCGTTACCAGTTGAAGGTGTAATATCCATCAAACCGATGAACGATAGCTATGATCCGCGATTATATATTTTTTTAAAGTTCATGCAAAAGGAATACCAAAATTCCAAAAACTAGGAAATATATCAAAAAATATATTAATAGTCAGTGTGAATGCAATGCATATGCACCGTTTAAATAGAACAGTTTCTAATATTTCATGTTCTCAAAAAATTAGCTTCCATGCTTTTATTTTTTTAACAGTTCTCTATTTGTACGTAACTTCTGGTGAATTAGAATGGTTCACATTAACCACAGGGCAAGGGCACATAATCGAAACCCATTTCAAAATTACGTACAACTCAAGTAACATATTCTAGTAAAAGGCTAATTTAGTATACCAAATTGTACGTTGCCACGTCCCAGAAGGCAATAAAGGTAACAGCGAGAAGAAAACCTGTAATTCCAAAAGAATATACCTTTAATTTTGAGAGATACAAAGGCAACGTTTTAAGAAAATTACAAAAAATACATAGAAAAAAATAAAACATTATAGATGATGTGGTACTTGGCTACTGCCGAACACAAATCAATGACGTAACTGTTACATATGCCGGCTAACACTGTCGATAATTTTTACGAAAATGCAACACTTCAGACAAAACAGACATTGTTTTCGATATAGGGCTTACAGTAAATTCAGTTTTTTGCTTTTGGGCAGTTCTTATGAGCCTTCTGAATTCACATCGTTGTCAGTATTATGAGGTTTCTCAATGGGATTGCAGAAATAATAATCAATTATTCAGTCAAACCGCTGAATGCAATATAATCACACTACTGATCCTAAACACTTGTCATTTTTTCTCTTTGTTAGAAAGATAAAAAACCCTACAGACTAATATAGTAAAGACATTAATCCAAGAGCCCAGCAGGCAGATAAATTTGCCAGAAAATACTAAGCAATAAGAAGTACGCAATAACTGCTCTTTCCACACAGCCCATGCTAAATATTATAAAGTGCTCGATTGATCTTCTATTTTGAAGCTGGACATGTTGACCAGCCTTAGTAATATATTATTTACAGTGACCTGATTTATATATCGGAGATAATTTGAAATTCACATTATTCTAAAATATTTTCTTCTTCTTGTAACTGCCTACGGTTTACTGTTTATATATCAGATCATTGTTTCCTGAGCCTTAAAAATAAGTCATGAAGATATATGTTTTGTGTTTTCAGACACAAACTGTGAATAGACTATTGTGCCATCCTGCAGTCATTAAAGAAACTTACACAACCTCGAATTTAAAATATAAACACTGTATTAAAATTCCTTGATTATTTTGCTTCTTTCTTTAACCTTAAAACTGCTGAGATTTCTCAAACTTTAAGTATTGTAATAAAGACTGATATGTTGTTAGGTAATTCACACTCACTTGTTTATTTCACTTGCTAAATTCCTGAAACTTCACCTCAGTTACGCTAATTATTTTTCTATTTCTGAGACACATATAAACTTAGAGAAAATATATTTTTCTATATATATACTGGACGGTTCTGGCATCGAAAATCGGTGGAGATGAGAATTTCAGTACGGTACCATAATCGCAATGAAGCTGAAACAGACTCCTGTAGAATGGGAAAATTACCTCTGACCGGGGGGATAAAGCGTAAATGATGTGTGGAGTTAATTACACCATCTCATCTAAGGGCGATATTGAAGAAAGTGTGGAGGTTTAAATTTAATCCACTTATTGAATCTTATAGGACGATATTTGATTGAAAACGTAAGGGTTTTATTCCATTATAAAAGACTGTTTTACTTAATTTTGTGAAAATCTGATTTTACAAAATTTTGTCCCTATTGCTATAAGTTTATTCACTTCTTTAAAAATTAATCTCATGGCAGCAGAAATTTAAATCTGAAGACCACCAAATTGAATTCTGACAATTACGTGTGCAGGCGCCCAGAATAAGGAAATAATTGAAAGAAATCTCAAAAGACAATTGGTTTTGTGACAAAGTTTAGACACAAACATAAGGTCTCCCGAATATTAGAAGGGAAGTTCGTGATTCCAAGTGACTCTGATCCTTCCAAGGAACGTGAATTGGAATGATTCGGTAAAAGAGCATGTTAGTCCAGGTGACCCTGCCTGACGTCATCAGTGTTACTTACTGCATGCAGTAGAGTCTTCAGAAGAAGGTAAAAGTTTCTCAGCTAGTCAAGAAATTCACCGCAACGTATGGAATCCTGAGCGTCAGTACAGAATATACTTGACTACAGGTATTTAAATGTCTGTGAATGTGTTCAGGAAGGAATATAATCATCCTGGCTGTAAATCGAACGTGGTTACTCCCGAACACAAACCAGTAACTTAATTGTTACCTCTGGTGGCTCCCACTCTGGATTGTTTTTAAGAAAAAGCAACAATTCAAAAACAAACAAATTTTGAATGAAATGCTTAAATTTCAGTTAACGTAATTTGAAACGTTTTTGCCTTTGCACGGTTTTAGGAACCTTCTGAATCCACATGGATATCCGTCAGATGAAATATTTCAGTGCGACTGCAGACACAAGTGTTCAGTCAATCAATCAATCAATCTGCTGAAAAGATACAATCACACTACTGAATTTACGTCTTTGTCATCTCTGACTTCTTTTACAGAGATAAAAGGACAAACAAGGGCACAAATTAAAGATAAAAGAACAAAAGAGCATCGAGCAGGGAAATTTGTAGGAAAATACTAATCAATACGAAGGACGAAATAATTGATTAATATGACTTTATGTAATGCACACACAGTTGCATTATTCACATGCTAAATTATCTAAACTATTCCTCAGTTAAGGTAATTTTTTTACATTTCTGAAACACAACTTTAAAGTACAGTTGTTTATATATGTTTATATATGTGTCGTATGTATACAGGTTGTTTCACAACTTGTGGACATTACTGCAGGAGATGATTTCCTAGGTCTTTGTGATCAAAAAATTTCATATAAACGTGTGTCCGATTTGGACGGTTACGGAGTTATGGGCATTTTTTAAATTCCGTACATGCCCTCGTGTGACCTGCGTCTTACGGAACCAGCTGGCGGGTGATGTACTCAACTTGGTGGCTTATAGTTTGCGTTGCAATCATTATTTTTGCCACCTGACTCGCGCTGTTCACAACGGAGCGGCAGCCTGTGTTGCAGTCAGCGATGGCATTTTCGAAAACCAGCTTTAAGCACAGATCAATTCAAATTAAAGGTAATTTTACGAAGTTAACTTTACATTTATAATTTAAATGTATCATGTATTATGCTGGTTTATTATTTTGTTCCGTTCATTGTCAATAATTGTTACCTTCTACTCTAAATTTCAAGCGGTCGTAACTCCGTAACCGTCCAAAATCGGACACATGTTTATATGAAATTTTTTCATCACAAAGACCTAGGAAAACACCTCCTGCAGTAATGTCCACAAGTCGTGAAACACCCTGTATATATGTATATGTATATATATATGTGTGTGTGTGTGTGTGTGTGTGTGTTTACTGGGCCGTGCTGGTATCGAAAACTGACGGAGTTGAGAAAATTTTGTACCAGAACAGACCGGAATTGGGGCCTAACCAACCACTTACAGGATGGAAAACGGTTCGTTTTCTCTGTGGTAAAGCATTTAGGGCGTGGTTTTAATCACTCACTACCATCCAGCGGTGAAATTAAAGAAAGAGTAGAGCTATAACTTTACTCCAATTATGGGCCTTCGTGGCCTCTTATAGGACAATTTTTCATTGTATAAATTTGCAGAAATTTATTGCATTATGACAATAATTTTTCTTTCGCTCCATTTTGTAAACAATAGGATTATAGAAATTTTATTTTCATTGCTGTAAGCCTATTCACTTCTTTGAAAATTAATCTCTTAACAGTGCTAATTTGAATCTGAAGGCAACACAATTTAATTCCAACAATTACGTGTACAGGCGTTCATAATCGATCACAAATCGAAAGGAACCTCAAAAGACAGTTCTCTTTCTTAAATGCTTAGAGAAAAACAAAAGTTTTACAGAATAGTAGAGGAAAACTACCAAATTCCTAGTGACCCTGATCCCTCAAATGGACATGAATTGAAATTATTCTGTACAAGAGCATGTTAGTCCAACTGACGCTGCCTGACGTCATCAGAATTACTTACTTGTTTACTTACTTATTTATTTACTCCATGGAGTAGAGACCTTCTTGAGGAGCTAAACGTTTATCAGCCAGTCAAGTAATTCCCCGCATTTTATGTAACCTGATGATTAATTACCGCAGTCACAAGTGTCCACAACGTGTCCCTATCCTGAGCCAGATCGATCCAGTGCATAATTCCAAATCCCACTTTTTGAAGATCCATTTAAATGTTGTTTTCCCTTCTATTCCCGTGTATTCCAAGTGGTCTCTTTCCTTCAGGTTTCTCCACCAAAACCCTGTGTACACTGTTTCAACCCCATACGTTCTAAATGCCACTCCCACCTAATTTTTCTCCATTTTTGATCACCGGAAAAATATCGGGTTTAAAGTACATATCATTAAACTCCTCCATATATAGTTTACTTCACTGCACTGTTGCCACGTCCTAGGCCCAAATATTCTCCTCAACACCCTATTCTCAAACACCCTCAACCTACGTCCCTCCCTCAATAGGAGCGACGAATTTTCTCAAATATACAAAAGAAAAAAAATTATTACATTTCTCATCATCTTAATCATTGTATTTTTGGAAAGAATGCTGGAAGACACAAGGTCTTGAATAGTATGACAGCAAACATTATCTGACTTCATCTGCTCTTAATTTCTTCCTGAATTTTAACACTTCCGCTATTTAAAGAAAATTTTTCCAGTCCTTATATTGTGATTTCATTTCGAATCCTGAGTGAGTTACGTCCTGACCTCTCTACTAGACAGTCAACATAACTAGCATGACAATTACCTATTGCTGTGTATACAGTGTTGAGACTCCTGATGATGGACAGTAGATATGTCTGAAATATGTAGAATTCATTATGAAAATAAATTTTAGAATTAGTGCATGCCATTGTCATCTATTATAAAAATATAACATGATGCACGGACCTCTGAATGTCGAATTGTGCAAAAGAAATATCAGTACCGTGATTTTGGCAAAAGTAATAATTCATTTCGAGGCTCTCACAGGGCATCATAGACTTTCCGACCCCCATTGAGAATTAATATTTTCAACAATGATCTGCATTAGAATTATCTAAGAAATTTATCAAAAATTTTGTTCATAGTATGAATTCAATACATACGCACCGTTTACAAAGACCAGTTTATAATCTTTCATGTTTTCAAAAAATTAGTTTCCATGCTTAGATTATATAACATTTCTCTATTTGTACGAAACTTCTGGTGAATTAGAATGGCTCACCTTAACCACTGGGGAAAGGCACGTAATCGAAACCCATTTCAAAATTACTTACAGCTTAAGTAACATATTCTACAACAACGCTCATTTAATCTAACAAATTGTACGGTGCCACGCCCCAGAAGGCAATAAAGGTAATAGCGAGAAGGGAACCCTTAATTCCAAAAGAATATACGTTTCATTTTTGGAGATACGAAGGCAGAAGGCAGCATTTTAAACAAATTACAAAAATTATATTAAATAATAAAAAATTATGGATGATGTGGTATTATCTTTTATTCATCTCTTTAAATTTTACTTTTGCTCAGTTTTTGGGTCGATACTTCAATATAAACTAAAAATATAAGAATTTTTGAAGATCGTATTGAATACCTGTTCATTGTTACCACTGAGTGACAGTAATAGAACTACGTAGTTATAAAATTTCTTGTTCATCAAATGATGTATTTTTCCCTGTCTGTCCAACTAATTACTATAATATTTTAATTGTGTCCTGATTTCTTCTTTACAGTCGTTCAAACAAACACTCTTCCAGCACAGAACGTTGTGTAAGCTAAATCACTGATGAAAACTCATTCAATGTACAGCCAGAAACACAAAATTAAAAAAAGAATTATATATACTCACCAAGGCAAAATGGAGGATGCTGCTGTAAAAATGAAGACAGATAAATGAGATTTGCTGATATTTTTCTATCTACTCGCCGTATTAATGTATCACAATTAAACTTCACAAGATCGATTGTTATGTCACAGTGACACTGTGTACAGACAATTGTTTACCCTCTTACTGCAGTAACAGAGGTGACTAGGTTAATATCGAAATGCACATAGACTGATCGACTGCCACGTCAAACGCCCCTCCAACTATATTTGTCCCTTACCAATCCATGGCGCAAAGAGTATTCTATTTTATTTTCAGCATCTAATGGCATCCCATTTAGTATTATTTTCGATTCTCTCTTCTCCACAGTTTAAAGTTTTAAACTTAACAAATACGCATCGATATTACAAGTATAGCTCAGTTTGATAGGCAGGTAGAGATACTTTGGTTTAACCCACTGTCTTCATCTACGCGGTTTGAAAAAGCAGTTTAAGTGAACAGTGCAAGAAATGGTAACTCCAAACCCCTGACAGCCTGCATATTCTTCTAATGCTAGCGTATTCACAAAATGGCGCTAAGTTACTTTTAAGTTAATCATGTTTCTCTATCCGTTCGACTGGTCTTCTGTCTCTTCCTGGCAACAAATCGTCTCCCACCGGAAGGATATACATGAAATTTTATATACCTCTCTTCTTTGAAAAACTGTCGAGAAAATTACAGTTTCATTAAATGTATCAAACAAACAGGAACTGTATATGAAAAAAAATATATATATTTAATTATATCTCTCTCGGTTCTTGTTAGAATGAGAAAGTTTCAGATATAATTATAGAGATATTAGAGACACATAATTCAATTTCAATAATTATTCTTCAGAAAATTGTGATGTTTATTAGATTTTGTACAATTGTATGATAAGACCAGACAGGCCACAGTTAACTGTACGGCCCTGCGCAGTATATGTTGACCAAAGAAAAACTGTAATCACTCATTCCGAATATGCAATATTTATTTATTTTCCACTGCAAAAATGGTACCTGGAACGCGACTCTTATTACGTTTCACGCAGATTGCCTGTCTTTTGTGTATTATGTGTTGCGTATGTAGAAACCTATGTAATGTGACAAATGCTCCTTCATAGGGGTACTACCGTCAGTGTGTGTATAAACGTGTTTGTCAATTTATGTGTCTCAATTTGTGTGCATCTAATTTATGTGTTCAATTGTGTGTGTGTAATAATGTGTCTAATTTATTTGTCTGAATATGGGTGTGTAATTGTGTGTGTCTAAATTTGTGTTTATAATTCTTTATGTCTAATTGTGTGTAAGTGTTTATGTGTGTATGTCTAATTGTAAATATCCAATTGTGGGCTTCTAATTGTGTTTCTAATTTATGTGTCAATATGTGTATAATCGTTTTCAAATTGTGTATATCTAATTTTGTGTGACTAATTGTGTGTTTGAGTGTTTAATTTTGTATGTCCTTTTGTATGTGTCCAATTGTGTGTGTCTAATTTTATGGTATAATAGTGAGTGTCTATATGTGTGATGGTGTAACTCAAAAATGAGGTTTCGTATAACTAAAATGGACTGCAGAGGAAAAAAATTAAATTCACTTTATTCTAGTAAGACAATTTTATATTTTGTGCAAATCTATTTAAAACGTTTAATTTATAAGTAATTAACTAAGTACTTTTCCTTTTGTTTTAATCTTTAATTATAAGTTCCTTCCGTATGACACATTATTTGCCATGAAACTCCCAAATTGATATCTACTGGTACCATGTACATAAACACCACCATTTCTTAGTATTAGACAAACTATAGAACAAAAAAGCAGGATTCAACCTATGGTGCCTGCTTTTACACATATGAATGATAGATCTTCATTAAATGACACTTTATAAAATTTACTCTATGTAGAGTCTTGCCTTCTGTGCTGTTACATTTCTATGCCTTTCTGTTCAGCATCTTGTGTAGCGGTATTGTGGGCACTAGTGTAGTTCGGCCAGCAGACATGTTAGGTTTTGAGGTTTCAGGTACTCATTTTGGAGAATGTTATGTAATTACAGTCTTGTCGGATGTGACGTAGCTCACGTCTTTAGCTTGGGCAGAACAGCGTTCCAGATATAAATGCCGCCTTTAATTTCAGAGATGCAGGAGATCCTTCATATTTAATTTCGAACACATAACGCCGGATATGAATTGTACAGCCACTGAACACTAATTCGGTTGTGAAGTAAAGTTTTATTTAGTGCAAAACAGTGAAATATTTGTGAAAAATCAAAACATTTCTTCTTGTGTGGTACATGTAATGATTAAAAATTCACAAAATCTATACATAAATGAAATGAGAAGTTGTCTAAATACAAGTGAATTTTTAGTAAAAATTTATTTTAAGTTATATGAAGAAAACATAACCTATGTAATTATGTGTTATTAATTTATGTAGTATACACCTTATAATTATATTTTATGTTAATTAATTTCAAAATTATTGGGAAAAATTTTCGTAAGTAAAATTAAAATATCTGCCGTTTTAAAGTTGATAGAAGGATGAAATGACATAATGTGTAAGATATATTTCTTTCATTAAGACAGATTGTTTCGATAATGATAATTCCATCCATTAATACAACTGACACAGAAAGGAATAACACAGGAAATTATGTGGGAAAACTCTTACAAGAAACACAGTGTACATCGGTGCAACTTTAGCATTGTAACAACGAACTGTACACAGATACATTGACAAAAACTTTACACGATTTTTTCCAGGCAGTCTAAGAAGTATACGTGAAATGAAACACCAATTGTTTCCTACAGATTATTTCAAATCATTAGCTACGAAACACCATAACTTTTGACAAACTTCGATGATTGCCACTAAGAGCGTCCTTAAGAGCACTACAGGGAAGTAAAGTCAAATATTACACAACTCCAAACGATAAGCCATTGGTTTAGTAAAAAATATGCTGTCCATTTCTCAACCTGTCAGTACACGAAACCTAATTTCATATTTAGGATGTTCACGGGGTGAATAAATTTGTGTGATGTCGGTCAGAACTTCAGTAACACAAAGAAAACAACAATCAATCTGCTACCTGAACATGTGTACTGATCCAATTTCAAACTACACATAAAGTAAATTTTGTGGAACATTAAGGAAAGAAACTTCCGAAAAGACAGATTTAATTCATAAGGAAAACAATTCAATTCATGCAGACGTGGATCACACGGGACTGTTTTACACGCGACTCGCCAGTGAGTTTACTGTTAGCTTTGTACTCGTTTGTCTAAGTATACAAATGTATAAATTCGATGGCGAATTATTTTGAGCGAGTGAATTTGAAATCAGTTCAAATTACTCGTTACTACACCGTCAATTTTCTGTCCCAAATGGAATTCGGTCAGTGTAAGTAATACAGCTAGTAAATTCCTTCTGAAGATGAAATAAATTTCTTCAGTTCGTCTTTGAGATATCGAGGAAGCTAGAAATGGACTGGGCAGATTTTCATTCCTATTCTTTAAAATCATGACTTGTTCACTGGCTGGCAGCTGGCAAATGAAATCTTTGGCGAGTTGTGGGTGACGTAGTCCTGTGTAACCCAACCATAAGTAAAAAATACGTAGCAGACCACACATTATTAACGTCAATTTCTTTTCCTTAATAAGCGAATATATAACACCTCGACCATAAAGCAAAGGGCACTTACACACAAGCCCATCAAAAGGAGGTAGAAAGCAGGTTGCATGTGATACAGGTTAAAGCTGTAATATCCATCAGGCGGGTGAACGATAGCTATCCTTCGGGAAATTAATTTCTTCATGTGCATGAGCAGGGAATTCCAAAATGTGTGTAAACCTGCTTCAACAACACGACCAGTAATTTCATTAACTCGCTTCATCAGTGGGTCTTCAAAAAACATTAACATTATTTGACCGTAGCTATAAACCACGACGTCTTCTAACCTGCACAAAAAGGGTTCAGAGTTTTCACCAACAAAATAACCAGTAGCGTAATATTCTTCAAAAATCTTATCCAACAATAAAATTGAAACATTCTTATGATATTTTGCCCAGGCAACACAAACATCCAACGACGGACAATTTACATGATTTCTATGTACCTTTGCTGTTTCCGTTTCGTCACCATTCTCAAAAATAAAAGTGTGTCCTGATGGGTTAGCGAGCTTAATACCCGATTCGAACAGTTCGTCCATGTTTTGAATTGGTGTTTTGTAGCCGGAGTCAATAAGAAACGTTATGAGAAATGTCTGGAGCACTGTGCTGAAAGCCAGAGAGAAACACACCCAGGCGAAGAACAGGAAACGTAGGGACGGAGTGCGTGGCATCGTTGACACTGGCACCCCTAGAATGACAGCCCAGAGGTTGGTCAACGAACTTGTCACTGTCTTGTACCCTTGCCACTCCGACGTACAACTGTATCGCCCAACAAGTGTAGCTGAAATGGCCGCAATCCCAATCGATATGAACAGAACTAACCACAGTTCCACAGAGAGTATCCTAAAGAAACTGCTCCATCTTGGATATTTAACAAAACACGGTACATACCAGCGGAGACTCATTATATAGTAGGAATTGGTGGAGGAAAAAAATGGATGGTTTAAATAAAAGTTTCCCACACTACCTACGACAATATAACTTTCCTTTTGAAACATAGAACTAATTAAATTACGTACCTCACCTTTCTCTAATTCAAAACCTTCTGGAGTAGGTACATGCACAAATGTCATGTTCATCTGTCGTAAAACAACCCTAAATAAAGTCATCTCCAAGCCTGCTATGTAACTCACAACTGTCCCATTTGAATACGTGCGGTTGGTAAATTTCGTAGTAAATTCCTCTTGACCGTCTCTTACAATTGCTTTCATAGGACATCCGTTGAGTCTGTTACCAATTTTTCTTGGAAACAAGTCAGTGTTCTTGGTGAAGTGCCCTTGTGCAGAAATAACCCAACTGTCCATTAGGGTGATATCTTTCACCTCAGTACAACGCTCTGAACTCTGATATGGAAACCAAGTGTACACCCCCAATTTCATGCCTGTGTCTACGTCATTAACATTTATCGGTCTGCTACGTATTTTGTCTATTACATAATGCTCTTGGCAGACGATAATGCAGTTATATATTCTAAGTTTCGAGAAACGTTCAAATATTTCCTTTTGTTGCGTCATTGAGAATTCATTTGCTCCAGCCACAACAAACCGAGATTCAGAATTCCAGATCCTTGTGAGTTTGCGTTTTCGGTCTAGAATTAGCCCTAAAATTTCAGTACGAAAATACTCGATATTACCATCCGGTTTTAATATTATATAACTGCCATATCTATCTATAAAGTCTGTTTTTTCAGGTTTGCTAACATTACCATCAACAGTAACAACGACAGGCCACATAGCAGTTCGCTGAATCTCTGCAACCAGTTCCTGTTGCACATGTCGGTAAACGGACGGCGATGATATCACCACAGTTCGCCCTGGTTCGAAATATCTGTGGCTGATATATGTCAGACAGCGAACCAAGTAGTTTTCATTTATATGACGGGAATTAGATGGCAGCAGTGCTCCATTCGTAATTGCGATGCACAGCAGTATTACCAACAGGATAACCTCCAATTTTTTATTCTGCAAAAAACACGACACACTTTATTTTGCTCAGTACCGAACATCCCTCCTTATAGTGGATGAAGTTTTATTCCTTTCTCAGGAATTCTGAATATGACGGTGGGTTTGAAGTTATGGCACGAGATTTATTCGCTAACTCTATCTGTGGCTGAGGGATGTAAATATTATCTACTCATAACAATTCTTTTCGTCATTTTCAAACCTAAGAAACTTTAAACCTCTAATTTCTAGAGGAAATATGTTGAATTAGAATGAGATGTATTTTCACTAATAGTAGTTTAAGTAGGGACTTTCTGCTAGTCGTGTATTTTTTCATTCTATTGTTGTGGTATCAAAATTGAACTCTCTATTAACTGCAGAATTGTTATTAGTTTCACCATATAAATCTCTGGAATAAATTATATTTTTCCAGAACATAAATAATGCAATGTCTCCAGACTTTTCTTCTCCCACATTTTTCTGAATTGAATGACTTTTCCGCCAGACACATTCGGTGTGTCTTCATGTTTAAATTTTTGGAAAGGAAAGCTGGATGACAAAAGATGTTGCACGGAACGTTAGCAAACGTTCCCTAACTTCAATCTGCTCTTCTTATGTTCCTGAATAGAAGATTGATATTTCAGGACCGTTCCAAAAAATTTAACACTTTTCACCCTTTCAAAGAAACCACTATTTTCTATATATGTTGGCATCGTTTTGCATGCTGATCTCGAGGCATGACCGTGTACTAAATTTTGTCAGCACTCACATCTATTACAGTCTTCTTACTAGCAACTACTAGAGCTTCAGTGTTTTCCTTAAAAGCATGCAATCTTCCGTCAAATATATTGTCATTATCAACACACAACAAACTTTGAAGTGTACTATTTGAATTCCAGTCATCCTGATTAATCTGCATTCTCCTAATGGGGTAATCTACAGCAAACTCCTAAAGTAATGGTAACAAAGTATCTCCGATTTACAAACAATTCCTAATAGAAAATACGACAAATGCTTGCCTACACAGACCCTGCTGTAGGTTTCTTTCAGTCACATATTTGTTAGAATTAAAAGTTTCATAGCCCAAACACATTCAATGAGATTGTTATATAATTCCTCTCTCTGAAGTGAATCAAAAAATTTCTTGAAGCCTATAAATAGATGATGCACTGCTTCGTTGTGTTCCAGTTTTTCTTAAGTATTTGACGAATGCAGAGTGTATTACGAGGGGCGATTGATAAGTAAGGTCTCCAATTGTATAAAATAAGTATCTGACCATGTAAAATAATAACAGTTATATCAGAATGTAGGAAATTTAAT
>JGI20166J26741_11021114_pt1 | contig 14565 bp, 12 predicted proteins | sample TergutCu122P5_FD_26741 | JGI IMG/M metagenome (IMG submission 26741)
TGCCCTCCGCCTTCGACAACCGGCCCCTCAAATTTGACGAGTTCCGGGAAAAAATAAATCAGGTGATCTACGTCTCCGCCACGCCCCAGGTCTATGAGCGCGAGCGCTCGAGCCGGATCGTGGAGCAGATCATCCGGCCCACAGGGCTCCTTGACCCCGAGGTCTCCGTCCGGCCCGTACGGGGCCACATCGACGACCTGACGGAGGAGATTCAGCGGCGCGCGGAAAAGGGCCAGCGCACTTTGGTCACCACCCTGACCAAGAAAATGGCGGAGGACTTGTCCGCCTACTTCACCGCCGGGGGGGTCAAGTGCCGCTACATGCACCACGACATCAACACCATAGAGCGCATGGAGATCATCCGAGACCTGCGCCTGGGAGAGTTCGACGTTTTGATCGGCATCAACCTCCTGCGCGAGGGCCTCGATCTGCCGGAGGTGTCTCTGGTGGCCATTCTGGACGCGGACAAGGAGGGTTTTCTCAGAAGTGAGACGAGCCTGATTCAGACTATCGGCCGCGCGGCCCGCAACGCGGAGGGTTTGGTGATCATGTACGCGGATACGGTGACCCGCTCCATGGAGGCGGCAATTACAGAGACCAACCGCCGCCGCTTAAAGCAGCAGGCCTTCAACGAGGCGCACGGCATCGTACCGCAGACGATCATCAAGAGTGTGCGGGGCATCATTGAGATCTCCGGCGGCGTGGGCGGGGACAGCCGGGACGCGGCTGGCCGGAAACTGACCGAGCGCGAGCGCCGCGAGGCCGTCGACAAGCTGGAAAAAGAGATGAAGCAGGCGGCCAAGATGCTGGAATTCGAATACGCCGCAATTTTGAGGGATGAGCTGATCAAATTAAGGGGGAATTCCGCAACATGAAACAGATGGTCATCGACGGTAACAGCATCCTGAACCGGGCCTTTTACGGCATCCGCATGCTCAACGCCCCGGACGGCACGCCCACCAACGCCGTCTACGGCTTTCTGGCGATTCTCAATAAGTTGCTCACGGACGAAAAACCCGACGGCCTCGCCGTCTGCTTCGACCTGAAAGCGCCGACTTTCCGCCATACGCAGTACGCCGACTACAAGGCCCAGCGCAAACCCATGCCGGAGGAGCTGGCGGTTCAGCTGCCGATTTTGCGGGAGGCTCTGGATGCCATGAACGTCAGGCGCTTCGCGCTGGAGGGCTGGGAGGCCGACGACCTCCTGGGCGCTCTGGCGCGGCAATGTGAAGAAAGAGGCGAATTTTGCGTCATCGTCACCGGGGACAAGGACAGCTTTCAGCTGATTACCGACGCCGTGACGGTCAAGCACGTCAAAACCCGCATGGGGCAGACGGAGACCGTCGACTACACCCCCGCGGTTTTTTTCGCGGAGTACGGCTTCGCGCCGCCGCGGATGGTGGATTTGAAGGCCCTCATGGGGGACAGTTCCGACAATATCCCCGGCATTGCCGGTGTGGGGGAGAAGACGGCGCTGGAGCTGATCCGCCGCTTCGGTTCCCTGGAGGGGGTCTACGCCAATCTGGGCAGCCCCGACATCAGGGACGGCGTGCGCAAAAAACTGGAGGCGGGCAAGGACAGCGCGTTTCTGTCCCACGACCTGGCGACCATCCGCACAAACGCGCCCATCGCGTTCGACCCGGCGGAGACGGCCCTGCGCGCGCCGGACAGCGACAGATTGTACGCGCTGTTTCAAAAGCTGGGGTTCAAAAAATTTATCGAAACCTTTCACCTGACGGCGCCTGTAGGGGGCGCCGCCCCCGGCGTTTCGCGCGAGGCCCCGCATGTGGTTGTCAATGACATCGGCGAGGCGATTCAGGCGGTAAACAGAGCGGAACTTATAGCTGTCCTGACTGTCGATGGCGGCTTGGACGCGCTGGAGCTCTGTGACGGCGAAAGAGGCTACGCCATCCGCTGGGGCGAGGGTACGGGGGATTACAACGAACTGCTCCGCGCCGTTTTCCGCCCCGAGGTAAAAAAAATCTCCCACAATGTGAAAGACCTCATGCGCCTGCTGCAGGCGGAAAATCTGCCCACGTCCGGCTTTGTTTTCGACACGGCTCTGGCCGCTTACCTGCTGGAGGCCACCGACAGCACTTACGACCTTCCGCGTTTGACGCAAAAGTACCTGGGCCGGGAGGAGGGCGGCGCTTTTGCGGTCTTTGACCTCTGTACGGAATTCAGGCGCAAATTGGAGGAAAACGGCCAGACAGACCTGTTCCGGGACATCGAGCTGCCCCTCTGCCAAGTTTTGGCCGACATGGAACGCGAGGGCTTTCTCGTAGACCGCGCCGCCCTGCACGACTTCGGCGAGAGCCTGCAGACCGCGATCACCGCCTTGGAGCGGGATATCTACCGCCTGGCCGGGGAGGAGTTTAACATCCTCTCGCCCAAGCAGCTGGGAGCCGTACTCTTTGAACACCTCATGCTCCCCGCCGGAAAGAAGACCAAGACCGGCTGGAGCACCAATGTGGACGTTCTGGAAAAACTCATCGGCAAACACCCGGTGATCCGGCCAATTTTGGACTACCGCCAATTGACAAAGCTCAAGTCCACCTATGCCGAGGGGCTGCAAAAAGTCATCGGCCCGGATGGGCGCATCCACACCAGCTTTCAGATGACCGTCACCGCTACGGGGCGCCTCTCCTCCACAGAACCCAATTTGCAAAACATCCCCGTGCGCACCGAACTCGGCGCGCAGATTCGGAAGATGTTTGTGGCCGCGCCCGGAAACGTTTTGGTGGATGCGGACTACAGTCAGATCGAGCTGCGGCTTCTGGCCCATATCTCCGGCGACGCACACATGAAAGAGGCGTTTCTGAGCGGTGAGGATATCCATACCGTCACGGCCTCTCAGGTCTTCGGCGTGCCCTTTGCGGAGGTGAGTTCCCTCATGCGCCGGAGGGCCAAGGCGGTGAACTTCGGCATCGTTTACGGTATCTCCGCCTTCTCCCTCAGCCAGGACATCGGCGTGAGCCAGCCGGAGGCCAAGGCCTACATCGACGCCTATCTGGAAAAGTACGACGGCGTGCGCGCCTATCGGGAGAGGGTGATCGCGCAGGCGAAAGAGGACGGCTATGTGACCACGCTCTATGGCCGCCGCCGGTCGCTGCCGGAACTCAAATCCTCCAACTTTAACCTCCGCAGTTTCGGCGAGCGGGTGGCGCTCAACATGCCCATCCAGGGCACGGCGGCGGACATCATGAAGATCGCCATGCTCCGCGTGGCGCAGCGCCTGCAGGCGGAGGGGCTGGAGGCAAGGCTCATCCTCCAGGTGCACGACGAGCTCATCGCCGAGTGCCCCGAGGCGGAGGCGCGGCGCGTGGCAGCCCTCCTCGACGAGGAGATGGAGGCCGCGGCGCAGCTGAGCGTCCCCCTGACGGCGGAGGCGAAATACGGCAAGAGCTGGGCAAGCGCGAAATGAGTGTTGAGATTTTTGACGCCCTGCCCGCGCACATTTCGCAAATTTACGCCATCGAGACCCGGTGCTTTCGAACCCCCTGGACGCCGGCTCAGCTCAGCTATTACCTGGAGATCCCGGGCTTTGCCCTGCTGATTGCGGTGGAAAACGCCAAAATTTTGGGCTACCTCTGCCTCGACTCCGTGCTGGACGAGGGCAGCATTGCCAACCTCGCCGTCATTCCCGAATACCGCAGACGGGGGATCGGTGAAAGCTTGCTGTGCGCCGCGGAGCTCAGAGCCCGAAAACGCGCACTCAAGGTTTTGTATCTGGAGGTGCGTAAATCCAACGCCGCCGCCGTCGCGCTCTATGAAAAGCAAGGGTTTCAGCGCGTCGGTCTGCGGAAGGGATATTATACAAATCCGACTGAGGATGCGATCCTGATGACGAAAACACTGTAAATTTGTAACCGGGTTGTAAGATTTCTGTCGATTGACAACGAAGGGCGGCTGCTATATAATTTTATATAGGAATAAAATAATATGAATCAACTGTTGGGTGATGTGTTTGCGCGTATTATTTTTTTCAACCAGTACGGGACAGGGACACAACCAGGCCGGCAGAGCGGTCAAGGAGTATCTGGACAGCCGCGGGGTGGAGACCGTCTTCTCGGATGTGCTCGACACCGGCAAGAAGAAATCCGGGAGGGTCTCAAAGCTCTATGAGGGGATCGTCAACCACGCGCCGCGTGTGTTTGGCGCGCTCTATTGGATTGGGGAGCATATCAGTTCGGCCAAGCATCACTCGCCCATCTATTATCTCAATACGCTGTACACGGATTCGCTGTGTAAAGTGATTGCGGACATCGGGCCGGACGTGATTGTCTGCCCCCACCTGTTCAGCGGCCAGGCGGTCACGCGGCTCATCGAAAAAAAGAAACTGGAAATCCCTACGGTCGGGGTGATGACAGATTACTGCTGTACCCCCTTCTGGGAGGAGACCAGGCTTGACCGCTATATCACCCCCAACGAGCTCGTGTCGGAGGACTGCGTCGGGCACGGGATGAAGCGGTCAACGCTTCTGCCTCTGGGCATTCCGGTGAGCGCGAAATTTTCCGCGCACACACCCAAGGCGGAGGCGCGCGCGGTCTTTGGACTTGCGAATGAGACCGTGTTTGTGGTCAACGGCGGCAGTATGGGTTACGGCAAAATTCCGGAGCTCGCCGCCGGGCTCGTCCGCCGTATGCCGGAGGCCGGCGTTGTGGCGGTCTGCGGCCACAACACGGCTACATATGATAAGGTCAAGGACATAAAGGGCGTGACGGCCCTCCCGTTTATCCACAACCTCGACGTGCTTTTGGACGCCGCCGACGTACTGCTGACCAAACCGGGCGGGCTCTCCACCACGGAGGCGACCGTCAAGCGTATCCCCTTCGTCATCACGATGCCCATACCGGGCAACGAGGATCGCAACGCCTCATTTTTTGCCAAAACGGGAATGGCGGTCTCGGTTAAAACAGTGGAGAGCGCTGTGGATGCGGCCTACCGCCTGGCCTCTGACGCGGAAGCCCGCCGCGCGATGCTGGCGGCCCAAGAGCGCTATGGCAGCGTCACCGCCGCAAAAGATATCGGGGATTTGATCATCAGTCTGGCAAGATAAAGGCAGGAGAAAAGAGCGCCGTCAAACAAAAGGAGCGCCGTCAAACAAAAACTGTCCCCCTGAGCGCGGCGAAGCATCTTAAAAATAGCAGTTGGCAAAGATTCTTCGCTGCGCTCAGAAGGACAATGAAAGTAGGGGGAGTGGGGCAATGTTCCTATGGCTGCTGATGACCGCCGCCGGTTTTTTGTCCGGCTCGGTCATGTATGCCTATTTCATCCCGAAATGGATTCGGGGTGTCGATGTCCGGCAGGGTCACGAGGACGAGAACCCGGGCGGCACAAACGCGGTGGATACGGCGGGTCTGCCCATCGGAATCACCTGTATTATTTTGGATTTGGCCAAGGCTTTCGCGCCGGTGTTCGTCGCCGTGTCCGTGCTGGGTATCCGGGGGGTGACTCTGGCGCCGGTCATTGTCGCACCCGTACTGGGGCACGCGTTCTCCCCGTTTATGCGTTTCAAAGGCGGAAAGGCCGTGGCCTCCTCTTTCGGCGCGCTTTTGGGGGCGATCGGGATCAGCTGGGCGGTGTTTATCCTCGTCCTGGCCATGCTGATTTTTCAGTTTGCGCTCGTACTCAAGCCCAATTCCGCAAAAGTGCTTGCGGGCTATGCCTGCGCGAGCATCGCGGCCTTTCTCATCGAGCCCCTGCCAGAGATCAAGATCGCCATGCTGCTGATCTGCTTCATCGTGTGCTACAAACATGTGCGCCGCTTCGACAGCGGGGGGATCGGTCTGGGCGTGGGCCCCTTCTCCGTCAGCTACGAGGATCGGGAGCTCAAATTTGCCGGGCCGGGCGTACATAAGAAATAGGATAAGGTTGAGAAAAGGGGTTGTAGCAAAACGGGTCGTCGAGGACGCCGACCCCTACATCATGTGGATGCATTTTACATCATGCAGCACATATTGTAGGGGGCGGCCTCCCGGACGCCCCGTTGTTGCGTTTTGCTACGACCCCTTTTTTTGACTATCGGTTCCGCACCAAATCCAGCGCGTTCATCAGCATCTCGGCGGCCTCGCTCCGGGTGATGGAGAGCTGCAGAGAGTCGCCGTCCTTGGGCAGGACGTTCGTAGCCTGGAGATTCGCCACGCTCTGATAGGCCCAGACCGGCGTCGCGCCCAGATTCGTGTTGACGGTGGAGACATCGGTGACGCCCAGCACGCGGTTCAGAATCACGGCGGCCTCGCTGTAGCTCACGGGGGCGTTGGCGTCGAACGTCGCGGCGCCGGCCTCCCCATAGCCCGAGATCACCCCGGACATCAGCGCCGTGGACACATAGGGCTTGACCCAGGCGGGCATGTCCGCGTCATCGGAGAAGCCGGTGCGGGAGACGCCGGAGAGCAGCTTTGTGTTGACCACCTTCATGCACATGGCCAGGAATTCGCCTCTGCTGACCGCTTTGCCGGGATCGAACAGGTATTCCCCGCCCAGCTGCTCCCCCACGAAGACGTTATTCTCCGCCAGAAAGGTGGCGGCATAGGCGTCCGGGCTGTAGGCCATGTCCTGATAGTGGATCGTGGTCTTCTGCTTCTCAATCTTGACGATGACCGTAGCCTCCTGGGAGACGTTGCCGTTCGCGTCCGTGGCGCGGAAGCCAAAGTAGTCCTTGCCCTTCTTGCCGTCCAGGGGGGCGTATACAAAGCTGCCGTCCGGCTGTAAACTCAATTCACCCTTGATGGGCGGAGTCGTGAGGGAAAAGCTCAGCGCGTCGCCTTCGGGATCCGTGGCGCTGAGCTTCCCGCCCACGGAGACACCCCGGTAGGTGGTCAGTTCAAGGTTTTCCGCAATCGGAGCGGTGTTTGCGGCGGTTGCGGGCTTTGCCGTGGGGCTCGGCTGCGCCGCCGCGGCGGCAGCCGGCGCGAAGCCCAGGCACAGACTTAGCAGGATGAGGGCCGCCGCGGCCAAAATAGTTGCACGTCTTTTCATGTAAAAAGTTACCTCCATGCAAAAATGTGTGAGCCCGCTCCATGGAGTAGGTTCACACATAGTTTGCGCGAAGGATTGGTAAATATTCACTTCAAAAGAAAATTTTTATCACGGACTGGGGCTCGGGCTCGAATTGGCCTTGGCGATCGCGTCCTGCTGTTCCTTCGTCAGGTTTGAACCCGTGTCGGCTCCGGAGTTTTGGAGATCCGGGTTCAGTGTCGCGTCCGAAGGCGTGGCCTTGGCGGTTGCGCTCGGAGTGACCGCGCCGGGGCTCGTATTCGGACTGTCCGTGACTGCGCCCGAGAGGGTCGGGGAGGGGGAGGCGCCGGGTTCCGCATTGCCGCCTTTGCCGCTGGTCAGCGCCACGGCGACGATAATCGCAATGATGACAAGGAGCAGCAGTACGCCGATGATCGTTCTGGATGTGCGATTCAATTTCATTTTGTTTCATCCTCTCGTATGGTGATAGGCTCTAAACTGTCGAAATTTTTAGATTCCGTAGGGGACGCACACCCGGGCGTCCCGTTGTCCGTCTCATCATGGATGCGGGCCGCCCGGTGTGCGTCCCCTACAGTTGTTCCCGCCTCGCCAATCAGCAGCCCCCACATCAGCCACATCAGCGGGGTGACAAAGCACAGCCCGAGTCCGAAAAAGCTCTGTGCCCAATAGCACAGCACAGCGCCGCCCAGAGCGGAGCTGAGGGCGTCCCGCCTTTTGAAAAAGCGCTTGAGCGAGACGGCAATCGCGCACAGATAGGCGAGCAGCCCCAGAATACCGATGTTGGCCAGATAGCCAAAAAACTCGTTGTGGGCGTTGTCCACGCCGGCGGTGAGCGTCTGGCCGGTCTCCGGAACGTAGCGGGTGAAGACCATGTCCGCCAGCCGGAACCGCACGGTACCGGGCCCGCCGCCCAGCAGCGGGCGTTCGGGAACCAAATTTAACACGCCGCGCCAGATCTCAACGCGGTGGGAGCCGAAGCTGTCCTGCGCATTCCCGTGGAGCACCTGAGAGGCCTCATAGAGTGTCCCGCTCTGGCCCGGATAGAACCACAGTCCGACGAAGCCCAAGACAACCAGCGCGGCGCAGAAAATTGCCACCCCTTTGCGCGGCCGTCGAAACGCCTTTGGGAACAGATCCGGCAGCAGGGCGCAGACCGCGAGCAGTGTCGCCGCTCCGAAAGCCAGAAGGGGAAGCAATCCAAGCCGCAGATGAAACGCGGCGACATCCCGTCCGTTGGGCCAGACGCTGCACAGCGCGAGGCCGACCGTGACGCCCAGTACCGCCAGCGCGGAACACATCCGGCGAAAACTGTCGCCGTCCTCCGCGAAAACCGGCGCGCAGATCAAAACCGCGGCCCCGAGGCCCACAATACCCCCCGCGACGCGAGAGCTCACGAGGACAAAGGTACTGAGCGCGGCGGGCAGGAGGAGCAGCCAGGCCCTGCCGCCCCGCCGGACGGCCAGCGCGGTGAAAAAGGGGACGGCCAGGCAGAACAGGGCGCTGAGCAGATCGATGTTGCCGATGGTACCCAAAAAGGGATATTGGGTCTGGCCGGTGAGGGGCAGGTCGTGATAGCGCCGTGTGCCGGGAAATAGCCAGAAGGGATTGAGATTGAGGAGCTGCAAAATCGCGATCACGCAGCAGATTGTGACCGCCGCGGCAAAGGCCAGCGCATGGGCTTTGCGGAGCCGCCCGAACCATGACACGCCCAGAAAGATCAGCCCGTAACAGAGCAGCAGAACTAGCCCCTCATAGCGCTGTCCGGCGTTGAGGATGATCTCCGCCCCATAGGGAGAGAAAATCGTGGAGAGGCAGCCGATGAGCATAAACGCCAGAATAAAAATCTGCGGCAGGCGCAATTTTGGCCGGACAAAGCGCTTTTTCAAAGCTTCGACGACGCAGGCGGCGATCAGCGCCAGCAGCCAGAGCCCGGTCAGGCAGGTGCAGAAGAGAAATTTTGAAAGCGTGATGTCATAATAGCCGTTGACCATAAACAGCGGGAGAACAAGGAGCATCAAAAAGACGTAGCAATCGGTGACGGCGCGGGGGAGCCCCTCGCGAAACCAGCGGCGCATGAATGAACCCCCTCCTTGTCCGAATGTCATCCTACCCATTATACCAGAATGCCCGCCGGGTGTAAAGAATGAATGTTGGGGACGGATTTATCCGTCCCGCGTTCCCGCATGATTTTACATGCCCGCGTCCCCGCACGATTTTACATGTCTTTTACCTTGCGGCCCTTGACAGACGGGAAGCGCCGTTATACTATAGTCCCCATGAATCGACTGCTGATCATCAGTTTTGACGCCGTGGGCAGCGCGGAGTGGGATAGGCTCGGCGCTTATCCGAATATGGCGTCTTTTGCCAAAAGCGCCGCCCTGACGCTGGACGCGCGGACAGTTTTCCTCTCCAATACCTATCCGATCCACTGCTCCGTGATCACGGGACAGCCGCCCTCCGCGCACGGGCTCATCAGCAACACTGAAGCCTTCCCGGAGAAGAACCCGCCCTGGTTTACCCGCGCCTCCGACATCCGGGCAAAGACCCTCTGGCAGGCGGTTGCGGCAGCGGGCGGCAGCGTGGCCGCTGTGCTCTGGCCCGTCACCGGCGGGTCGAAGGACATCCGCTGGAACATCCCGGAGAGCCCGGGCCGCTACGGCCCGAGCCTGATCACCGAGAACCTGAAGAGCGGCAGCGCGGGTCTGCAGCTCCGTCTCCTCCTGCGGCATTGGAGACTGCTGAAAAGCCTGGATCAACCCGGCTTGGACAGCTTTGTCACGGCCTGCGCTTCGGACATCCTGCGCAAGTATCGGCCCAATCTCACCCTCGTACACCTCACCTGTTACGACACGCTCTGCCACCGCTATGGCAGGGGAGCCCCGGAACTCCAAACAGCTTTTGCGAGCCTGGACAAAAATCTCGGCCTCCTGTTGGACGCCGCCGGGCAGTCGGCCTCTGTGCTGATTTTCTCAGACCACGCCCAGTTCAGCGTACATACAGTTGTGGCAGTGAATGCTGTTTTGCAAAACATGGGCCTTCTCCGCCGCGCGGGCGACACCTGGGTCGCCGGGGAGTCGCATTGCTTTATCGAGTGCTGCGGCGGCAGCGCCTTTTTCCACCCCGGCAGCCTGGACGAAAACGGCATTGCCCGCGTCCGGGGCGTGGTCGCGGCGTCGGAGGGTTTTCACCGCTTTTTGACGGCCGAGGAGATGCGCGAGTGCGGGCGGGAAAACCTGCCTTTTGGCTTCTGCGCGAAAATCGGGTATTGCTACGACGCCGTGGGCAAAGTGGAAAAGGGCAACCACGGCTATCCCCCGAACTACCCGGGCTATGGGGTGTTTTACGCCGTCCGGGGAGAGAGGCATGAGCCCGGCAGCGTCCGCCGCGGGGGGAGTTTATTGGATATCGCGGCCTTGGCGGCAAAGGAATTGGGGATCGAATTTTAAATTTTAATTGATGACTGTGGGGCGCGGCACCCTCGGCGCGCCGACCTGATTGTCACCCTGAGCGCAGCGAAGGGTCTGTCCCAATAAAATACACGCAGCAGAGGAGAGCCGAACATGGAAGAACAGACAAAACTCGACATGTCCGCGCGATTGACCAAAAAGGAACGCAGCTGGGTGATGTACGACTGGGCGAACTCCGCCTTTGCCACCATCATGATGGCGGCGGTGTTTAACGCCTTTTTTACGGGGCTTGTCCCCAATCAGCGCGGCGACTATTTCTGGAGCCTCGGCGTCTCCGTCGCCACGCTGATCGTGGCGGTGTCCGCGCCGATCCTCGGTTCCTTCGCGGACTACAAGGGGTTTAAAAAGAAACTCTTCGCCGTATACCTGGCTCTGGGCCTTGTGGCGACGGCCCTCTGCGCCATTTCGGACACCTGGCAGGTTCTGTTGATTGCCTATGTCTTTGCCTTTGTGGGTTTTTCCGGAAGCTGCCTGCTCTATGACAGCTTTTTGCCGGACGTGACCACCCCCGCGCGCATGGACAAGGTCTCCGGCTGGGGCTACGCCATGGGCTATATCGGCGGCAGCACAATCCCCTTTGTCATCAGCATTGTTCTCATTCAGTTTGGCGGACACTTTGGCGTCGATAAGACGCTCGCCGTCAAATTGAGCATTTGGATCACCGTGATCTGGTGGGGCCTGTTCACAATTCCTTTCTTTAAAAATATCCACCAGGACAGCTTTGTCGAAAGGCCAAAGACCGGCGCCGTGCGCCAGGCCTTCACGAATATCTTCAGAACGGCGAAAAAGATCGGAGCCATGAAGGGCCTTTTGTTCTTCCTGCTGGCGTATTTCTTTTACATCGACGGGGTGGGCACGGTCATCAGCCTGGCCACCAGCTACGGCACGGTGCTGGGCCTCACCATGGTCGGCATGATTTTGGCGCTGATGGTCACGCAGATCGTGGCCTTCCCCTTCAGCATTCTTTTCTCCCGGTTTGCGAAAAAGATCGGCTCGCTGAACATGATTACCGTCGCCGTGGGGATGTATGTGGTCATCTGTGTCGTGGGCTTTTTTATGGGGTTCATCATCGAGCGGCAGGAGATTCCGGCGAAACTGGCGGCCCTGTCCGCCCAGGGGATAACGGTGCAGAACTCCGGCAACCTCACCGCCATCAACGCGGCCCTGCAAAACGCCAAAATTGAGGACACGGCCTGGAACCTGACGCCCGCCTACGTCAGCGCCGTCCACACTTCACAGGTTCTCTTTTGGGTTTTGGCCACGATGGTGGGCATGGTTCAGGGCGGCATCCAGGCCCTGTCCCGCTCCTACTTCGGCAAGCTGGTACCCCCGGCGAACTCCGGCGAATTCTTCGGCTTCTTTGAGATCTTCAGCAAATTTGCGGCCATCATCGGCCCGGCGCTCTACGCCTTGGTCAAAGGGATTACGGGGCGCAGCTCTTTTTCGATCCTCTCGATCATCCTGCTCTTCGCCGTCGGTCTTGTGCTCCTCACGGTCGGGCGAAAACAGATGAAAACGGAATAGGACACGCAAATTCGCTCCCCTCCGGCATACAATGGCCAGAAGGGGGCGAATCTATGCAGGAACTTTTTACCGTCATATTACTCGGAATCGCCGCAAACCTGGATAATCTCTGCGTCGGCATGTCCTACGCCATGATGGGCAGGCGCATCCGGTTTTTCGATAATCTCATCATCTCCGGTGTGTCGGGACTCACCGCATACATCGCCTGCGCCGCCGCCGGACTGATCGGCGCCGCTGTCATACATCTGAGCGCAATTTTGGGCCCGGCGATCTTGGTTTTGCTTGGGGTTGTGAGCATCGCCGTGGTGTTCAAAGGAAATAATGAAAAAGAGAAACCCCGCCGCCGCGCCGGAAAATGCGTGGAACTGCTCGCGCTCAGCCTTGCGCTGGCGCTCAACGGCATCGCGGAGGCCTTCGGCGCGGGGCTCGCGGGCCTTGGGGCGGTTCCGCTGGCGCTGTCCGTCACGCTGCTGGGTATCCTGTCGGTCGGCCTCGGTGGATTTTTTGGGAAAAAGCTCCGAAAAGCGGGCGCGGGCCGCTGGCTGAACGTGATGAGCGGCCTGTTGCTGATTGGGGTGGGGGTATATCAATTTCTGAGTTGACCTGTCGTAAAATAGCGCTTGCCAGACCACCCGGCACAGTGTATTATGTATAGCATCCTGATAAAAATCGAGGCGGCCTTGCCTTTACAAAGGAGACGGATACCGCTATGACATTTGTTTGTTACTCCAAGTGCAGCACCTGCCAGAGAGCACAAAAATGGCTGGATGAGAGGAAAGCCCGCTATGACATCCGTGACATCAAGCTGCAAAATCCAAGCTATGAAGAGCTGTGCGAATGGCACAAAATCAGCGGCCTGCCGCTGAAGCGCTTTTTTAACACCAGCGACCTGCTGTACAAGTCCCTTGCGCTCAAAGAAAAACTCCCCGCCATGGGCGAGGAGGAGCAGCTGCGTCTGCTCGCCACAGACGGCATGCTGGTAAAACGCCCGCTGCTGATCGGCGACGGGTTTGTGCTGGCCGGCTTCAAAGAGAGCGAGTGGGCGGAAAAACTGTGATTCAGTCCACCGGCTGGAGCACCGCTGTGACAGGCACAACTTTGTTCATCAAATAGCTCCACGTAAAACAGCCGACAACGCCGTCCGCGGTCAGTCCGTTGGCGCGCTGAAACGCCATGACCGCGTTGGCGGTTCCGTTGCCGAAAATGCCGTCGATTCCGCCGGTTGTATAGCCGAGCCGCGTAAGCGAATCCTGTAAGATGAGCACATATGTACTGATGCTGCCGAGCCTGACAGCGGGATAACCGCCGGTGGCGCAGGCCGGGGTGCCGAATCTCCGGTCAAAATGAACCCAGGTAGGGGTCAGGGAGGAGGGCTCCACATAGCTCCAGATCCCGGAGTTGTAGGCCAGAGACCGCATCGTGTTTCGCTCCGCGGCGCTGAGATTGTGGCCGACGTCGAAGGCCACGCCTGCGAAATGCTGGGACTGCTGCCCGTGGCCGCCCTCATAGGGCCGCTTAAAGGCGAAGCCCACGCGGATGGGCCGCCCGTATAGAAATCGAAAACTGTTCCAGGATTGCATGGCCCTTTTTGTGCTCCACAGGAGGTCGCTCCGGCTGGAACCCCTGAATTCTCTGACCAACAGGCTGTTTCCCGTGTTATAGGGCATAGCCTCGTTTTCGTTTCTGAAATAAGTCTCCATGCGATTCTCGTCATTGTTAAAGATGCGAATGGTCGCCATGATTTTCTCACCGCCTTTATGCTCATTCTATTCACTTGACATTTTAATGTGTGCGCGTATACTATAGGCAAAGTGAGGTGACATGTCTGTGCAAACCGTATCGACAACCCTGACGGCAAAAGACGTCCTCGGCGCGTGGAAAGTTCGATGGGGCATCGGGCGCATGGATTACAAAGTTGATCCGGGGCTCTATGCCGTCGGGGCGCCCGACAGCGAGTCGCCCGTCCTGGTCAGCGCCAACTATAAACTGACTTTTGATGTTTTACGAAAGAATCTCGCCGGCCTGGACTGTTGGCTGCTGATCCTGGATACGAAAGGTATCAACGTCTGGTGCGCGGCGGGGAAGGGGACATTCGGCACAGATGAGTTGGTGTACCGGGTACAGATGACAGGGCTGTCCAAAATTGTCGCGCACAGGCGGCTGATTTTGCCGCAGCTCGGAGCCTCCGGCGTGAGCGCGCACGAGGTTGCGTGGCGCGCGGGCTTTTCTGTTGTCTATGGCCCGGTGCGGGCGGAGGACATCAAGGCGTTCCTTGACTCCGGCTGCCAGGCCACAAAAGAGATGCGCGCGGTGAAGTTCACTCTGCGCGACCGGCTTGCTCTGACGCCGATGGAGCTGATTCCGGCGGTCAAGGTATCCCTGCCGATTCTGGGCGGCCTGTTTCTGACCAACCTGTTCGCCAAACGGCCTTTTGACAAAAAAGACGCCGCCGTTTTCGGCGGAGCCCTCTTGACCGGTACGGTGCTCACGCCCGCGCTGTTGCCGCTGATCCCGGGCAGGGCCTTTTCGTGGAAAGGCTGGCTTCTGGGGTTCGGCTGGACTGCGGGCGCACTGAAACATTTTGGGCGCCTCG
>JGI20166J26741_11023337_pt1 | contig 14558 bp, 8 predicted proteins | sample TergutCu122P5_FD_26741 | JGI IMG/M metagenome (IMG submission 26741)
TCCGGTGAAAACCGGACACAAATTACGGTAATCGCACCAGCGGCATTTATTTTCTTCCGGCGCGGGGGTATAAATTTTCGCGCGTATATCGTCCGCCGTTTTTAAAACGCCGGCCCAGAAAACGTCTATTTCTTTTTGCTGGGCGGGCTCAAAATCCATAGCTTTTAACGTCGGAAGATGATAAAAAGAAAGTTTATCAACGGTCACTTTCTGCGCGCCGTCTTTCTGCGCGGCTAATTCTTTCAGGAGCGGCGAATTTTCCATCACTTTCTGGTACATGTAAAGCTGGTCGGGCTCCCTGTCCACCGTTTTGCCGGTCTTATAATCAACTATGGCGACGTGCCCGTTACCCAAATAGTCAACGCGGTCAATAATGCTGATTAAGGCAAGATTATCAATGTCCAACGTCGTCTTGAACTCAACCGACAGTGGTACAAAAAGATTTTCTTTGTGTTTCTGGTAGTAAGACACCAAAATGCGCCGGCCCTCGTCGTAGCCTTCAAGTTCTTTCATTGCGCTGGCGTAGCCTTTTTCCTCAAAAGTCGTGGCGCGCCAGTCGGCTTCAAAAAAATTTAAAAGCTGTTCCAGCGTGGGAAAAGGCGGAGATTTTACGCCGTACAAAAATTCCAGCGCTTTGTGCATGCTTTGTCCGAAGGCAAAATAATATTTTGGTTTTTCCGGGATTTTGTGGACATAGCGGAACTTAAACTTTTGCGGACATTCGCGGTAAAGCGTCATTTTTGAATAAGAAAATGATAAATTGCTCTTCATACTTACATTATAGAATAATTGCGCCGGCGGCGCGGAAATTGGTAAAATAGATTAAATCTTCGGGGAAGGTGAAATTCCTTACCGGCAGTAAAGCCTGCGACTCCGCGCTAATGTGTGGATTGAGCCTGTGAAATTCAGGCGCCGACGGTAAAGTCCGGATGAGAGAAGATATAATCCGCTTCTTATGCGCGTTTTGCGTTTTTTTACCCCCGGGATTTGTCATTCCGGGGGTATTTTTATGCAGGGAAACGTTAAATTTATGCGTCTGGCTTTGGCCTTGTCGCGGAAAGGCGGGGATTTGGTTTTTCCTAACCCTATGGTCGGCTGCGTTGTTGTCAAAGACGGAAAAATTATCGGGAAAGGTTATCATAAATTTTTCGGCGGCAAGCACGCGGAGGCCAACGCGCTTGATGAAGCCGGCCCGAAATCCGCCGGCGCGGATTTGTACGTCACTCTTGAACCGTGCGCCCACCAGGGCAAACAGCCTCCGTGCGCGCGCCGGATTATCGGGGCAAAAATAAAAAGGGTTTTTTATTCTCACGCCGATGTAAATCCCGAAACCTCCGGACGCGGCATAAAAATTTTACGGCGCGCGGGAGTTGAAACTTACGGCGGGCTGCTGGCGGCGGAGGCGAGGGCGTTAAATAAAAAATTTATTCAAAATATGAAATCCGGCGAGGCGCGGACTGACGTTAAGTTTGCCATGACATTAGACGGAAAAATAGCCTCCAAAAGTTTTGACTCCAAGTGGATAACCTGTAAAAAAAGCCGTGATTTTGTGCATGATTTGAGGACGAAGTATGACGCAATTCTCGTCGGCACGAACACGGTTTTAAAAGACAATCCGTCTTTAACTTCCCACGGACGCGGCCATAATCCCGTGCGCGTTATAATTGACGAGAATTTAAAAACTCCCTTGGGATTTAATGTTTTCAACGGCGCGGCGGCGACTATTTTCGTATGTGATGAAAAAATTAAAAATGTTCCGCCGCGGTTTAAACAAGACCGCGTGCTGGCGTTAAAAATAAATTTTGAAAAATTTAAAAAAGATTTTACAATTCTGACTGGCAAACTTAATGAGTGGGGACTTAAAAAAATTTTAATTGAAGGCGGCGGGGAAACCATTGCGTCCGCCCTGTTTTCCGGCGCTGTGAGTAACATTTACGCGTTTGCCGCGCCCAAAATCATAGGCGGCAGAGACGCGGTTTCTCCAGTTGGCGGAAGCGGCGTGGATTTTATAAAAGACGGCTTAAAAATAAAAAATCTGGCGGCAAAAAAAATAGGAACAGATTTTTTATTTACGGGGAATTTATAATGTTTACTGGGATTATTGAAGCCGTGGGCGCGGTGAAAAATATTTTTTCCGGCAGACTTGAAGTTTCCGCATTTTTTGATGGCGTGAAACGCGGGGACAGCATTGCCGTTGACGGCGTCTGCCTGACGGTTTCGTCAATCGGAAAGGGGATTATATCTTTTGATTTCAGTCCGCGCACGGCGTCGCTTACGACTTTAGCTGAATTGCGTGCGGGAGATAAGGTCAATCTGGAACGCGCTATGAGCGCGGCGGCGCGTTTTGGAGGACATATAGTCAGCGGCCACGCCGACGGCGTTGCGAAAATATGCGGTATTGAAGAAATAAAAAATTTTTATAAATTTACTTTTTTAATAAAACAAGAACTTGAAAAATATCTGCCGTCCGGCGCGTCCGTAGCGTTGGACGGAATCAGTCTTACGGTTGACAAAATTTCAGCAGGGAAACTAAGCGTCATAGTAATACCTGAAACTTTTGAAAATACCGCGCTGCATTATAAGAAGACAGGCGGTTTTGTTAATATCGAGACGGATATTTTGGCCAAATACGCCGCCGGCGCCAGTCAAGAAAATATCACTGAAAATTTTTTAAAGGAGCACGGATTTATATGATTAATAAAAATGTTTTTGCGCCGGTTAAAGACGCGGTTAAGGACATCAGGGCCGGCAAAATAGTTATAGTCATTGACGACCCAGCGCGCGAAAACGAGGGGGACCTCTGCTGCGCCGCCCAGAAAATTACACCTGAAATTATAAATTTTATGGCCGCTTACGGCCGCGGGCTCATCTGCGTTCCTATAAAAAAAGAAATACTTAAAAGATTAGACATAAATGAAATGACGACGGCGGGAAGAGAAAAAAAAGGCTGCGCTTTCACCGTCTCCGTCGACGCAAAAAAAGCGACAACAACCGGCATTTCCGCGGCCGACAGGGCCGCGACGATTAAGCGGCTTATAAACCCGCGTTCCAAGCCGGAAGATTTCGCGCGGCCCGGCCACGTTTTTCCGCTTGCGTACAAAGAGGGCGGCGTGCTTTCGCGCGCCGGGCATACGGAAGCGGCGGTCGACTTGGCGGAGATGGCGGGCTTTGCCTCAGCCGGCGTGATTTGCGAAATTATGAACCGTGACGGCAGCATGGCCCGCACCCCGCAGCTTATCAATTTTGCCAGAAAACACAAATTAAAAATCGTTACCATCGCGGACATTATAGCGCACCGCCGCAAAAAAGAGAAATTTATCAAAGAGATTACCTCGGTTGATTTGCCGACGGAGTTCGGGCATTTTAAGCTGAGACTTTTTGAAGATATTTTGCACGGCGAGACGGCTATGGCGGTTATTAAAGGCGACATAAAAAACGGGCGCGGAATATTGGCCCGCGTTCACTCTTCGTGCGAAACCGGGGATATTTTCCACTCCCTGCGCTGCGACTGCGGCGCGCAGCTCGCCGCCGCTCTGCGTAAAATTGAGGCGGAAGGGCGCGGTTTTGTTTTGTATCTTCACCAGGAAGGAAGAGGGATCGGGCTTGCCAACAAATTGCGCGCTTACCATTTACAGGAGCGCGGGCTGGATACGGTGCAGGCAAATTTGGCGCTCGGTTTCGCGGCGGATTTGCGGGATTACGGCATAGGCGCGCAGATTATAGCCGCGCTCGGCGTAAAAAGCATAAAACTTATGACAAATAACCCCAAAAAGATAGCCGGGCTTGAAGGTTACGGTTTTAAAATCGCGAGCCGCGTTCCGCTTGAAACCGCGCCTGTCAGAGAAAACGAAAAATATTTGAAAACTAAAAAATCAAAGTTGGGCCATTTGCTTCACGTATAGGAGAGACAATGAAAATTATCAGCGGAAATTTAGACGGCAAAGGCAGAAAAATAGCCATTGTGGCCGCGCGGTTTAATGAGTTTATCACAAGCAAACTTATTTCCGGCGCGCAGGATATTCTGCTGCGGCACGGCGCGGAAGAGAAAGATATTTGTCTGGTCTGGGTCCCCGGCGCTTTCGAAATCGCGGCGGCGGCAAAAAAATAGCGGACTCAAAAAAATTTGACGCCGTAATATGCCTGGGCTGCGTCATACGCGGCGCGACGCCGCATTTTGACTACGTCGCGGCGGAGACGGCTAAGGGCGTGGCGCAGGCCGGTTTTGGCGCGGCGCCGGTAATTTTCGGCGTTCTTACGACGGAAGATATTGAACAGGCCATTGAGCGCGCCGGCACAAAATCCGGTAATAAAGGCGCGGAGGCGGCCGTGAACGCGCTTGAAATGATTGACATTTTTGCAAAAATTTAAAACAAAAATGCGGATAAAATCTTTTGCGCCTATTCGCGCAAAACGCCCGCGCGTTTTAGTGCTCGGCACCGCGCCGAGCGTTGAATCTTTGCGCGCGGGACATTGTTACGCGCACCCGCGCAACGCGTTCTGGCCCATAATGTTTAAGATTTTTAAAACGGAATTTTCAACGGATTGGGACGTCAGAAAAAAGCTGCTTACGTCAAACGGCGTCTGCCAGTGGGACGTGGCGCAAAGCTGCGTGAGGCCGGGCTCTTTAGACTCCGATATAAAAATCTGCGCCCTAATAAAATAACCGCTTTTATTGAAAAGAACTCAATAAAAACGGTTTTCTTTAACGGCGGTTACGCGAAAAAATTTTATTATAAATTTTTTGACGAAACGCCCGGCGTAATTTATATCATGCTTCCGTCAACAAGTCCGGCAAACGCGCGGAAAAGCTTTGAACAAAAATTTTCCTTCTGGAATAAGGCTTTCAATTCCGCGCTGGATTAAAAAACTTCAATGTCTATGCGGCGGTTTCTTGCGCGGTTTCTGGCCGACGTATTCGGCACGGCGGGATATTTGGAGCCGTAGCCTTTCGCGGTTATTTTTTCTTTAGGAACGCCGTTTGAAACCAGGAAGTCCGACACAGCCTGGGCGCGTTGTTCAGAAAGCGCTATATTTTCCTGTTCGTCGCCGGTAGAATCAGTATGCGCCCCGATATAAATCATTATATATGACGTGTTTTTTAATTGCGAAATAAAATCCAGCAAATCGTTTTTAGCTTTATCGGTCAGTTCGGCGGACTCTTGTTTAAACGCGGCGTATCTTCTGCCGAAAGTATATTTTTTTGATGTTTTATTTTTTTGCGCCGTGGCCGGCGCGGGGGCCGGCGGCTGAGGCGCGGGCCGCGTCGTTTCCGCCGGAGGCTGGGCCGGCTGCGCGGCAGGAGCCGGAGAAGGCGGCGTAGGCGGAGTCTGCTCAGACTGGGCTGCGGGCGATGTGGCAGTTATGTCTAATTCCTCCACTTTGACCGGCTCGGTTGTCACCGGCTGTATTTCCGAAATTACCGACGGGGTACCCAGCACAATTTTCCCATCTTTCTCTTCCGGAGAACTGCACGCAGACGTAAACGCATACGCCGCGCATACGCATAAAATTTTTAAATAAACCCCGCAACTCTTCATATATTAATAATATACTATTTTTACTACTGTTTTTCCGCCTCCAGCTGCATTACTATTTTGGAGGCCGCGGCCCGGCCCAGGTCATCAATAGCTTTGACGGTAAATGCGCCGCTCTGCGGTTTCATAAACAAAGTCTGCCCGCGCGGAACTTTGCCAAGAAATTTGTCGTCCAAAAACCAGAAAATGACGCTTGCGTCGCTGTCCGTGTCTGCGCGGAGGGCTATGGTTTCTTTGTCCATGTCGGCTTCGGTAAAAGAGTAAACGACGTTTGCCGTCGGGGACAGTATGATCGGCGGTTTGCCCGCGTTGGTTATATCCTCAATCTGGCAGCCCGAGTCATAAAGCGGAACCGGCCTGCGCGGTATTCCGGCCTGGCGGAAAAGACTGTCAATTTCAGACGGCCAAAACTCATAAACTTCCGCGCGCACGGAGTTTTGGTCATATTTGCAGGCGCGCAGGCCCGTGCGTTTGTCAATATAAATTTTCCTGTAAACGTCTTCAACCGTTATCGGGGAAACGCCGGGAATAAAATAAACCCTTTCCGTCGCGGGGCAGTATTTGCCCGGAAGGTCGCCCGTACCGCGGCAGACGTCAACTTTAATTATGTTAAGCCCGTCCGGCGCAAAAGGCGCGGACGGAATATTATTTTTAATGTCCGCCGTAACGCGCGCAAGTTCAAAAAGCAGCGGCGCGGCGGCCGTGCGGCCCCAAAAATAATTATTGCCCTCGCCGCTGAAATTGCCTATCCACGTCACCAAGACGTAATTGCCGAACACGCCGGCCGCCCACGCGTCTTTAAACGACGACGACGTTCCGGTTTTATAATAGACGGGAAAATCTTTTTTGACCGCGCTTTTTATAACTCTTTCCGGCGGGGGATTGCCGCGCAGCATGTCAAGCGTAATAAACGCGGCCTCCGGCGTGAGCAGGCGCGTTTTTTCCCCGTCTGGCGTTCCGCGGACAAATTTTAACGGGGCATAAACGCCGCGGTTGGCAAGAGCGGAATAAAGCGCGGAGGTTTCAATCATACTCACTTCAAAGCTGCCTATCGCCAGTCCTATGCCGTAGTAAGCGCCGTTTTTTAAGCCGGAAACGCCGCCTTGTTTTAACATATTTATATAATTGTCAAAGCCGATTTTTGTCATCAGTTCAATGGCCGGAATATTGCGGCTGGCCACCAGCGCGTCCTTGGCTAAGACGGGGCCGGCAAAACCGCGGTCAGAGTTTTCAGGCGAATAAATGCCGAAGCGTTTAGGTGTGTCTTTAAGAAGCGTGCCCGGGTGAATCAGCCCCTGCTCAACGGCCATGCCGTAGACAAAAGGTTTCAGCGTGGAGCCTATCAGACGTTTTGAATTAAATCCGTTGTTCTGGCCTTCGATGGAATTGTCCCAAAAATCGGCGGAGCCGACAGCGGCTTCAACTTCCATCGTCTTATAGTTGACCAGCAGCGCGGCCGCGTTATTTATGCCCTTAATTTTTTCGCGCGAAATATAGTTTTTTATTTCCTCTTCAAAAGCGCGCTGGAGCGGCAAATCTACCGTCGTAAAAACTTCGCTGTCTATGTTGCGCTGCGCCAGATAACTGACAAGGTGCGGCGCTTCAAACGGCAGGTTTGACGGGTCTTTTACGTCCATGGGCATGTCAAAAAAATGCGCCAGATTTTTATCCTGCGGATATTTTTTGAGCCACGCGGCAAGCAGCGTTTTGCGCGCGCGGGACATGTTTTCAAAAGTAATTTTATTTGACGGGCGGCGCGCGTTGGGGTTTTGCGGCACGACGGCAAGCGTCAACGCGGAGAGCGGGTCCAAATCCTGCGCGCGCATGTTGAAATATATTAGCGACGCCGCCCCTATGCCCTCAATATTGTATGCGTAAGGCGCGGTGTTGAGATAAATTTCCAAAATCTGTTTTTTTGTGTAACGCAGTTCAAGCCAAAGCGCGCAGAAGATTTGTTCCAGTTTGCCCGGCAGTGTTTTTGTGTCAATTTTATAAACGGCGCGCGCGGCCTGCATTGTGATTGTAGAGCCGCCCATACGCCGCGTTTTTTTGACAAAAGTCGTCCAAAAACCGCGGGCAAGCGAGGCCGGGTTTACGCCGGGGTGGCGGTAAAAATAACGGTCTTCATACATCAAAACAGCGTCAATTAAAGCGGGGGAAATTTGTGAGAGCGAGACGTAAAGACGGTATTTTTCATCGTCCGAGGTTGTAAGTTTTAAAAGTTTTCCGTCTCTGTCATAGAAAGCCTGCGAAAAAGAAATGTCGTCAAGCGGAGTGGATTTTGACAGCAAATTAAAAATCCGCGCGCTGCAACAAAACAGGCTTATTGCCGCAACCGCGGCAATAAGCCATATTCTGAGCAAGAACTTCATTTAACCGCGGTCGTTACCGTAAATTTGCCAGCTTTTACAAGACCCGACGTGTCCGTGTCATACAAGGAATTGGCGTAGGCCATAGGCGCGGTAAACTCGCCGGACGCCGTCACTTTGACTTTGTACGATACTTCTTTAATGTTTTTCGTCGCGGTCAGATAAATCAGCGCGCGGTCTTCCCTCAAATCATAGAAGTCCACGTTTCCGGTTACGCTTTGCGACACGGCCTCAAAAGCGCCGGGCAGCAGGTCAATTATCGCCACGTTCGGCACATTATCCTTGGCCGTGGCGCGGATTTTTATTTTGACCGTCAGCTCGTCGCCGAGTTTGGCGGACGTTACGGCGTTGCCGTCTTTGTTAAAATACTCGCGCGTGATTTCCAGACCTTTGGCTTTGGAAACGTCCGGCGGATTTTTATCAAAACCCGCGGCGGCGATTATGTAGAACAAGCCGAGCGGGCCGGTTTCTTTGGCGTCCGCCTTAAACGCCGTAGTGTCCGCGCCGAATTTGTACGACGGGAAACCCGTTCTGTCTAAAGCGACAGGCGCGAAAGCGCCGCCTTTAGATTCCGACAGGTTTATCAGAATATCCTTGTCCGCCATGGCGCTGCCGTAAGCGGTAAGGGCCATTATTGTCCACGCGCCGGACATGGTGTTGTAATTATTATTGACCACCGCTTCAATAATCCCGCGAACAATGCCGTCGTACTGCGCTATTTTTAACGGAAAATGTTTGCCGAGCAGGTACATAAACCGCGCGTTTCTGATTGAGGAACTGTCATAGTCGGAATAGAAAATAAATTTATTTCCTTCCGGCTTAAACTGCGAGATTAAAACGTTGGCCTTGGCCTCGTCTTTGAGCAGCATGTACGCGCTTGCTATGTACGCGCCGCTCAGCATAGACTGCCAGTCCTGGAGGTTTTTATCAAGATACTCCGTGGTGCGGGCAAGATAAACCGTCACCACTTTGCCGCTGCGCGCAAGCAGATAAGCGGCGTATGCCGCGACGGCCGCGTCTTCTTTAGACGACGGATATTTTGAGGCGTAATAATCCGCGCGGTCAAGCGCTTTTGACAGCATATCGGCCGGTACGGAAAAACCTTCGTCCTTTGCGTCAAGCAGGAAGTTGGTTATATACAGGTTGGTGTCCGGGTAATCGTAAGACCCGCCGTCCCACATGGCGAAACCGCCGTTTGACAGCTGGCGCCGTCTGAGTTTTTCCATGACCGAGCGGAAAGTTTTATCAACCTGCGTCCTGTCCAAAACGCCTTTGCCGTTTGCCGGCGCAAGAGCCAGGAAAGGGAAAACCTGCGACGTAAGCTGCTCGCTGCACCCGTGCGGGAAGTTTTCAAAAAACTTAGCCAGACCCTTTGCCACGACGAGCGGGCTGTTAGAAATATTTATCTGCCTGCTTGCCAGGTAAGGATACATGTCGCGCTGGAAGTTTTTTATTTCCGCGCCGGCTGGCATTACCGCCGTGGTCAGCACCGTTGAAAAGACCGACGCCGGGCGTACGCTGAGCGTGCTCTGCGCCGTCATTATTTCAGACGGGTTGGCGTTTTTGGCGGTATAAGTTATCGTCGCGTTGCCAAGTTTGTATAAAGTTTTGACTTTGAACTGCGCCGTCTTTTCGCTTCCGTAAGGAATGTCAAGAGACGCGGTTTTGGGGCCGATTATTTCAAGAGATTCGCTCACTGCCATGGTAACTGTGATTTTGCCGTCTGAGCCCGGCAGGTTATTGGATATGCGCGCGTTGGCGTCAAAAACATCGCCGGGCGCGACGGCGTACGGATTGCCGGACATTATTATTATCGGCGCGCGGACTTTTGTTGTCGTGCTCGCCGAGCCGGCCGCGTCTTTGCTCGCCGCCACTGCCATCACGCGGATTGAACCGTTGAAATACGACGGCACGGTATATTTATAAGTTTTCTCGGACGTTGACGCGTCTGTCACGCCGGACCAGAATACCACCGGCTTGTCCGTTTTTCTCGCGAAAGGGTTGAGGTTCGCGGCGAGCATTTTCATCATCGCGTCCTCTTCCATATCGCCGCCTGTGCCCGCAAATTCCCGCACCACTTTATAGTCCGGCAGCAGCATGTCAAGAATTTGGTAAGTGCTGACTTCCAGAGCCATTTTGCGCAGGAAAGTGTCCAGCGGTTTGGGCAGGGAATATTTGGCAACCTGCAAAATGCCCTCGCTCACGCCGTAGATTATTATTTTTGAGTTCTGGGAAGTTTTATATTTGACTTCCAGAACGTCGCCGGGTTTGACCGTTTCGGGCATGTTTAAATCAATGTTGATTGTGCGTTTGTCGCGCTTGACGTAGAAAGGCAGCACCGCGTAACTGTGCGGGGAAGTGAAAATTTCTTTGCTGTCAGAGCCGCGCACGAAGGAAACGTTGACGTAGCCGTTGCCTTCAAAATCAGACGGCACGGTGATGGTCTGCTGCGTGCTGGTGCTGCTCGCTCGGAACCATTTTTGCGCGTACACTTTATCGCGCTCAATGGTTATCAAACCGGAGCCGGAGTAAGGCGCGATAATATTTAAGGTAAGGTCCTCGCCGGGCGCGACCTGGGAATTTTCCAGAGTGAGCGAAAGTTCCGCGTCCTTTTCAAGAGAATAATTTAAGTTCGCGCTGCCGGTGACGAAATATTCGGCGCGGGCGAGTTTTTTGTTAAACTCGTCATACACTTCAAGCGCGTAACGGCCCGGGGCGCTTGTGTCCAGCGGAACGGAGACGCCGGTTTTACCGACGGAGAAAGGCGCGGAACTCTTTTCCTCTTCCTTCAGCGCGGACTGATATTTATACGTGCCGTCCGACTGTTTGACCAGCGTGGAAACATACTGCATGGCTATGACTTTTACGGTAAGATTGTCCAGCGCAATCTGGTCCAGGTCCGGGTTTACGGCGATAAAATCAACCGCGGCGTCGGCGTTTCTTTTGATATAAGAAAGATTGTTTTTGCTCTTAAACCCGATGAGGTAGCGGTTAGGCGAGACCCATGCGTTGTCGCTTCCGTAAACGCTTGCGCCGCTTTCCTGTTCAAAACCTTCGGCGGACAGAGTCAGGTTATATGAACCGTCAGAGAAGTTTGTCAGGTCAATGTCTTTTTTGACCGTGCCCTGGTCGTCCGTCTTATCGTCAATCAGCGTCTGCGAAGACTGCTGGTAATTCGCTTTTTTGGGATTCAGGTACGGGTCATTAAAAGTAAAATCTTTGAACTTTGAAAACCTGAACGTCAGCGGCGCAAGAGTCATATCCGCTTTAACCCTGTTGCCCTGCGCCGGCGTGCCGAACATATTTTCCAAAGTTACCTTGGCCGACAATCCTTCCATGGGCTGCCAGCCTTTTCTGGCCGCGCCTAAAATGGCGGCTTTGATTTTTAATTTGTCTTCCTGGAATTCTTCCAGCCGCAGGCTTACAGAGCCTAGCTGCGGAGTATAACGCTTTTCATTTGTAATATCGTAGATATAAGCGTTGTAAGTGCCAGTCGGAAAAGTCGGTTCCGTGTCAATGGTGAAATCGTTAAACCCGGAATCGTCGAGGCTCATTTTCTTCTCAAAAATAACTTTGTTATTCGGGTTTTTTAATACAAACTTAACCGGCACGCCCGCCACCGGGCCCCAGGAGGACGTTTTTGTTATCGCGCCGATATTGATTGTGTCTCCGGGCCTGTAAAGCCCGCGGTCCGTGAACATAAAAGACGTCATCGCTTTGGTTTGCGAAGAAGACGAATAATCTCCTTCCGTGTTAAACCTGGAATAATCCACGCGTCTGTCATACGCGGAGACTGGCATGAAAGACACGTCCGTCCCGTTCGTCGCGACGAAAGCCGTAGGATATTTTTCCTTAGTAAAATCATTAAGCGACGGGAATTGCGCTGAGCCCTGCCCGTCGGTAAATTTAGTGAAAAGCGGCAGGCCGTTGCGGCCTAATACTTCCACTTTCGCGCCCTCGGCAGGAGAGCCGGAGCTTACGGACATTACAAAAACTTTGTAATTCCCTTTGGCGTCTTTTTTGGCAAGCAGACCCATGTCCGTCACCAGGATAAAACGCGTGTTTGTGCCGGTTTCGGAATATTTGTTTTTAATGTCCCAGCCGTAAACTTTCAGAAGGAAAAGGCCCGTCTTGCCCGGCGTAAGATACTGGCCGAGGTCAAGAGAACTGTAAGAGGCTTTCTGGTTATTTTTTATAACGGGAATTATTTCCGAAAAATTTTCCGAAATATCATTTTCGTTAAAATAATAACTGTCCTTAAAGGACGGATTTTGAAAATTGCCGTCGGTCTGAGAAACAAGGTTGTTGATTTTGCCGGGCAAAATTCTTGAAATTTCGACTTTAATACCGCCCACGCCGCGGCTTACAAATGACAATTTTTTGCTGCCGGATAAAGACAGCAGCGCGCCGGCGCCAACTATTTTTACTTCCTTGGGGTACGACGGAACGGACACTACAAAATCCTGCTCCTTATTCATCTGGAACCCGCCGGAGGACGTCAGCCCGCCGTCAACGGCGACGTAAATGTATTCGTTTTTCGTCTTGTCCGCATCAAATTTATAGGTATAAATTTTATTATATGTTTCAGCCCCGGGCACCGGGGTTAGCGTTATCGGGGTAAGTTTGGCAAGCACGTCGGGCGCTACGTCCGCCGGTATCCACTGGACGGAAGAAGTATCGTATGAAGAGGAATCGCAGTCTGTGTCCGGGCACTCGCAGCCTTCGTCGCCTTCTTCGCAGTCGCAGGGAGCAGGCTCGCAGGAACTGGTAGCGCCAGAGGCGGATTGTTTGGCGCGTTTGTTAATATTAGGATTTTTCAAAGGCAAGAGATATGCGCGCACTTTGCCCTGCACTTCATTTTCGGCAACGCCGTCGGTGAAGGGGATTGCCAAAATCTGTTCCGGCTCGTCCTTATCATTACGCACAATCTGCGCCGTCACTCTCTCTATGCGGAAAAACTGGGACGCCGGCGGAATGTCCAGCGTTTTGCTCAGTTTTACGCCGTTAAATTTGGAAATGTCCAAATTAACCAGACGGGGATTATCCAAAATTTTTACCGGGTCCGATTTTATGGTCGCGGACCGCTTAAACTGGTCATAGGTTACGGCGTAGGGGAGCGCTTTGCCGTCAAGCGTTAAAGAAATATTTTTTTCAAAGTCGGCCGACGCGACGGAGTGCGAAAAAGTTATTTTTGCCAGAGCTGAATAATTGCGCGGGTTAAGCGGGTCCTGGTAAAGCCTGAAAGAGTCGGCGTTCATGGTAAAAGGCGCGGTTGTGAAGTCCGCGGAGTAAGAAGCCAGCTCAATGGTTTTCTGGTCCGTGTTATGCCCGACGAGGTCTTTTGGCAGGGTCACGGTATACGCTTTGCCCGCTTCCCAGTCTTTTTCCGGCGTGAAAGCCAAAGTGCTTGAATCGGACCACGCCCATTTGCCTTTTAATTCTGGTGAGATTTTTATATTTTTAAGCTTGTCGTTTTCCTGTTCGGTGCCGAAAGAAACGTCCTGGTCAAATTGGATTTTCAGACGGCGTATTGAGCCCAGGCTCTGGCTTCCGTCGTCGTTGGTATAAACGTCCTGAGGGGCGGGAGAATTTATGTTAAAAGATACTTTTTCGACGTCAACCGCTTTGCGTAAATTGCCGTATTTTTTTGAAGTTAATTTTGCCGCGGCGTAAATTATTACTGCCAGCACAAGCAAAATTATAAGCCCTGCGTAAACGCCTTTGGGAATTTTGGAAAGGAAAGCTTTGATTTTGGACATAAATTCTCCGGTCTGTTTGTAAAAGGAAACGACACTAAATTTTACCAAAAAAAAGGCCCCGCGAAACCCGCGGGGCCTTTAATACATTATATACTTATTTATTTTTCAAATAAGTTTCAAGATTCGGCTTGATGGTGCTGACCTGCGGACCGTATATAACCTGTATGCCGTTGCCTCTGAGAATGACGCCCACCGCGCCGGATTTTTTGAGCAGAGGTTCTTTAACCAGCGCCGGGTTTTTGACGTTGAGGCGCAAGCGGGTGGCGCAGCAGTCAAGGTTTTCCATATTTTCTTTGCCGCCAAGACCCTCAATAATAAGTTCCAGCTGTTCGTTCCTGCTGACGGAGCCGCCGGAAGCGGCGGGGGAAGCGGAAGCCTCCGCGGTTTTAGCCTTATAATCCGCTTTGGTATACAGCTTGGTCTCCTGCTCGTCGGGTTCGCGGCCGGGGGTCTGCAAATTCCATTTTTTGATGGCCCATTTGAAGAAGAAGTAGTAGCCGATAAAATAAATCAAAAACAGCGGCAGCAGCATTACCCAGTTTGTTTTCGCGTTGCCCTGCAAAATGCCGTAAAGCGTAAGGTCAATCAAACCGCAGGAAAACGTAGTGCCGACCGCTATTTGCAATATATGGGCAAGCATGAAAGAGAGCCCCGCGAAACAGCAGTGCACTATAAACATAAACGGCGCGACGAAAAGGAAAGTAAACTCAATCGGTTCCGTAATGCCGGTAATAAAAGAAGTAAGCGCGGCGGAAAGCAAAAGGCCGCCGACGATTTTCTTTTTAGCCGGTTTTGCCATCTGGTACATTGCCAGGGCCGCGCCGGGCAGGCCGCCCATCATGAAGGCATATTTGCCGGTCATAAAACGCGCCGCGTCAACAGAGAATTTGACGGTG
>JGI20166J26741_11024448_pt1 | contig 14548 bp, 13 predicted proteins | sample TergutCu122P5_FD_26741 | JGI IMG/M metagenome (IMG submission 26741)
CCGATATGTACAGTGCTTGGTAACCCTAAGGACAACCGTGACATGAGTGTGAGTGTTTTTGTAGTTCAATTTAATGGCTTTATGTCACTCACAAGTTACTATGATGTTAAGTACAGATATTAACATTACAGAAACAACATATTCCTGCCAGTTTCAATATGAATTTGGCAATCAGTAAGCGTGTAACAGCTGCCATACTTCCAAACTTCTCTTGCCATTATCTCCGTAACCGTTCAACTTTGTATATAGGTGTTTTGGTTATATCGGTATAGTTTAACACAAGGAACACCCTCCCGAAGTTTGGTCCGTTCCTCCTGTGACACCCTGTATATGTATATTTAAAACACGACGAGGTTGTCTTGTCTAAAAATTATAAGTACCTACGTACGGAGGTATGCTCAGTTGTAATTGTGTTTAGACTACAATTCTGCATCTTTTTCTTCTATTTTTGTCAATAGGTATATATTTAAGGAATTTGTGCTCCATAAGAACCTAGTGTTAAACAAAAGTGATACATGTAAACCACAACTTAATAAACACATTTCACTTCACAAAGATGGTATAACTCTTGCACCAATGTTTCCCTTCATTTTTTCTTTCTGTTAACCCTTTCCTGTCCAATGTCATGCAGTATGTGACATGTAGGACCACTGAAGAGTTTAAATTAAACATGAAAGAGGAAAACCTTAGGTATGGTTATTAAAGATTTGTAAGGTTTTAAAGAAATGAAATATAAATGCTCTTTTGTATGAAATATTATGTACTCAATTTCATTCTAGGATTAAAGACATTGCTATTCAAGTACCTAGAAGTTAAAGAGCCAATACACCTCAATAAGCAAAAACACTTCTACAACCAACATATTCTCAACTGCAACACTATGGAAAGCTCTTAAAATTATCAAAAGATGACAAATTCCAAGAATTACAACAGCACTGTGTCTGCCAGATCCATCTGTCTGAAGTAATTTGCAACCAGGCAGATTATGAGGGTCAGTGGTGCCATGGATGGATGGTCAATAGATGTCTGCAAAAGAACACAAAGCATCCATCCTTTTTAAAGTAATATATCAATACACCAAAAAGTTTACATGACAGTTAAGAATTCATGATCTATTTCAAACCATTGACAATAATTATGGTGCTGAAATGATATTTAAAGTGCCCCTAGAAACACGTTAAACCCTCCATTTATATTTCCTTTTGCTTACATTAGTTTCACTTACTAGCAATGCTCTAAGCCTGGAACATTCTCGCGCTAGCGTACGCAGTAAGCTGCATGTTCCAGGAAGAAGTGGCAACTCAAGGCAAGCAAGTAATGAATATAACCATCGACCTTGCTGCAAGGATAAATCTGACTTTGTCTCCAACCACTCCACATGATATTCAAGAACTTGATGTATTAGTGGCTGAAATGAAGAGGTCTGCTTGTAAATACATTCAGAGTTCAATATGTTCATACACTATGGCATACTTCACCAGAACTGTCAAGAGTTTGAATTCTGTATTCTTGAATTCAGGAGAGTTCTAGAAAAACTGATGTTTAACATGCATACAGGCTTCTTAATGAATACAATGTGGATCAACTATACAAATGTGCTCTTAAGCAAAGGTGAGCAATATTTATTTTCAAAAGCTATGCAAACAAGCTCTGTCAATTAGCTTTGTTTTTATATACATGATTTGATTTCTATAGACATGTTCACATTTACTCTGCCTGATCATATTAACCATTAGGGTGCAAAAAACATAACATATATTATGGATAAGTATGCAGTTACAATAATTATGCATACCTGATTCATTGATAGAAGAATACTTAACAATGGCAGAACACCACCACCGGAAGCTCCTCTTTCCACAGGTTCATTATCATTTCCAAAACACAGGAAGTACCATCCTGCTTCATCTCTTCTTCCTGGCTGATAAAGCCACATAAGCCCTATTGCCTTTATTTAGGGAACTTGTAGAGGGTGCACAAAAATTCCCATGCACATGTTACAAGTATGATAGAGGTTGGCGTGGGAGTCACAGTAAAGGAATTTACAGTACTACACCAAAAGTGAAGAATTGGTGGGAATTGGGACTATGCACAAGAAATCATGTTTGCCACCTTAAGTGTTTTCCGTACAGGACTTCCACATTTCCAGCACAGTGCAACACTTTTCCTGCACAGGTACACAGGGACTTTTTGCTCCTCCTGGATATGTGTTTAAATTAAAAATAACCCCTTAAATTATTAGGATGAGACTGGTCATACAAGCGATAAGGTATGCACTGAAAATTTTAAGCTGGGAAACCCCATGGGAAAAAGGGACACTTTAAAGGCTTAAGCACAGATTGCAGCAAAATTAACTGCTCAAGAAATAGGGTATGAAAGTATGGACTTGAATCAACCTGAATCAGAGCAGAGTCTAATAAAAGGCTTTTTTAAAAGTGGTAATGGACTTTTGGGTTCCATAAAAACAAGGATTTTTTTTGTAAACTGCCAAACAACTATCAACTTGCCAGATGAAACACTGCACTGTACAGTTATGTAAATACAAATATTACAAAATGAGATTAAACTTCACCAGAAAATGCATAATTACCAAACACCAGAAAGCTGATGTAACTGAGCACACCAACTGAACATCAACTTTCACTTAATCACTTGAGAGAAAATCTTGATTAATTTGGTATCTCACAGTAAGGAGGAGTTCAAAATAAGGCTCTCTTAAATACATGTAACCTATTATTTTGACCACCTGGAAACTTCATGCAATGAGAAGCATTACGATTGAACTTCCAAAAATCAGTAATATAATAATTAATTCCAGAAATGTCACTTACAAAGCATGCTTGTTGTTTCAACAGGGCTTGACATTTTATTTCATTTTCTCAGTCAGATTAATACACATAATTTTGTGTTCAACAACAAACACCGTAAAGAAGTGTGAGAAGAATTAAATACATGGGATACAGCATAACAGTATAGCCAGACAATACCTCCCATGACACATTCTTCTCCAGGCCACACATGAAGAACACCTAAGAGTATCACTTGGGCATGTTTATTAAATTACAAACTCTCTGTCTGAAATTCACTTAATACAGTAATTATGAGCTCAATAGTACAAAATTGTCTGAAATTCTAACCTTGAAATAGGTTAAGGACTTGTACGAACCACACTTGACAATTTTCAGTTATTTATTTACAAAACAATTTTGAGTATCTTATGACCATCATTTCATGCCGAAACAAATAAGACAAAACTTAAAAAATTCAATCAACATACCAATGAACTAGAGGGCTTAAAGATGCTTGAGGACCTGTACCTTGCCAAGTTCTGGCGTACTGAAGAAAAATCAGCAACTTGACACTGCTGCCATTCAATGGATGGTGTAACTAAGGGTGGGTCTATGGTGGACTGAAAATTTAAAAATAATGAATAATCCACAAGTTTAGTATAGTAGAGTTTGTGTTATTAAAAGTGTCAGACAATTACATACAACTAAATAATTTGCTGCCACAAAGTGATTCAGTTTTTCAGCAACTTACAACATCTATATTCACAGTCTGCTCCCTGAACTGAGACTTATCCACACTGGCAACCAACACATTTTCACATTTGGAAGCTTCCAAACTGGAAATGAAAAAATCAATCCTCAGATAATATATACACAAATTACTGAAGGGACCTAATTTCAGAAGCCATTTAGTAACTTAATGAGAATTATTAGTCTGAATTTGAACCAGAACTGCCGGTCCTTATTTATGCTATGGTAATCTACCTCATTTTCAGGTGAATGAGTGACAACTGCTTCCATCACGTCTCCGCTGATTCACTATGCACAGAATCATATCTTCCATTTAATACCAAACAATATGTAGGAAATCAAAATGTTACCATTGTACCAGGTCCAGTGTCTTGATTGAAGCTGCTAAGCCTTCCTGGCAGGTGTTGCTCAAATGATGATTTGTGTGACTACACCACGTAGGATGATAATAAGTGCATTATGACATTTCAAAGAACATGCTGCCTCAATCTTCAGGGTGGCTTAATTTAGTTCAGGTTAATGCTGAAGTGACATGAAGAAGAAAATCTACTGATTACACAGGAAGGTTGCAAAAACTGTGGCCAATTGCAGCTATGGAAAAGGAAAAGGGAGCAGATTTTCTACTGAGACAAACTGCCTTTTTCAGGGTCACAAGTGGTGAGAAATGTGCAAGTAGCGCAACATTAAACGTATATGACTTCTCTTTTGGCTACAGTGGTTGGGAGGTGGAAGAAGGAGAGTAACAAGCCTTTTTATGTTCATGTGGGCACTGGTATCAAACCTTTGGTGCCAGAATTAAATGCCTGGAGGAATGTGCAGAAGACCAGAATTTCAATGAAGGCTGTATAAGAACAGATATAATTATATAACATTAAGTATTCTGAGTAACACACTACACGTTACACACACACACACACATGCAGTTTGGTGCCAAAGGGTTACAATAAAGTAATATACAGTTCTTGTAGAACATCATCTGCTTCCTTCACTGTAAGAAATGGGTGAGATTCTCTCACAGCCTGGTCAGGGAGAAACCCTCCTTCCAGTTACAGTGGATAGGGCGCAGCTCTGTTGCTCCCTTTAGGAGGTAGTTCATGCACCCAGACTTTCTGTCTGGGTCACTAGTGTTGTTGAGCAGAATCCAATGGCCAAAGTCAATGCTGCGTTGTGCTACTGCCCACTTTTCTGCTTGGTACAGCTGGATATGCTGTGGTGTTCTTTAATCCTGGTCTTGTTGGAGCAAATGATCAGTCCAACATACGTTTTTCCACATTTGCAGGAGTAGGGCAGTATATATCTGATGACTGCAGGTCTAGGTCATTGGATGGAACGAAGCAAACTGGAGACTTCCTTGGGAAAATTTTGCTGTGGTCTCATCTTTGGCTGAGATGGGTTAATAGCATATGGATTTGTTCAGACTTGTATCTGTTGTTTTGGCTGGTTGTACAGAATATGTTTCAGTCTGGAAGCTACTGGCTGCAGATGATTATGGCTCTGTGTGCTAAGGTGGACAGCACAGCGTACTTGCTAGTTGTGCTATCTTGCACTTGAATAAAGATTTGTGTGGGCCAGTTTCCTGTATACTTTGAGGCCTCACTCAAGGGCTACCTGATATTCAGTAAATTTGAATGTCTGAAAAAGGTAGGTGGATGTCTGTGACTCTCCATGGTAAACTGTGCAATGTGCTACCTTGTTTATGCAGTACAGTTTTTCTGCTCTGTGAGACCGGATTATGAAAGTGTCATCCACATAATGGAAAAAGTAGATGGGGCAGCATGTAGGTAGCCTCACTCAGAGCTTCCTCCTGGAAGTCCTCCAAAAAGTAGCTGGCTACCATAGGGGACAGAAGTAAACCATGGCACCACTGTCTGTTTGTTTATAACAGGGGCTGTTCAAACAGAAACATGAAGTCAGGATGTGGTAAGAAGTCTGACATTGTCTTTAGTAAACTGCTGATTCAGAAGCTTCACATTCTTGAGAACAGAGATGTCAGTGCTGCCAACGATGTCTTCAGATGTTACCAAAAGTGTAATGAGAATTTGGATTAATTCTATTCAAGAATTTTGAAACAACTTCAGTTTTATGTAATACTCACACAACTCTCTGGATATATTCTTCTCCAGTAGCTGGTGGGATCATGGGATCAAAATCTGCATTGAGTTTTCCCACAGCAAAGGCCACTTCAGGAAAATCTCCATTTCCAGACATGACTTTGCCAAAATTGTCATGATAATCTAACCTATAGGAATTAATGTAAATTGAATTAGAAAGTAGCATCACACCCACAACTAAGGTACTGCATATCAATAATAAATAATATTCACACAAACTAAAACTTCATAAAACTGCTTAGGCGCCATTACATTTATATTTCACATCTTTGCTGTGAGATTGACAGATGAGGTTTATAATTACAATGATTATGAAATATAATAACCAAGAGTGCATGATATGAAGTGACAGTTATTTTAATGTAATATCCAATGCCAGATGTGTCTTGTAACATTCAGAAAACCAAGTTTTTCACAAAGTGTGCTAAATGAGTCCATCCATCTTCAAAGTGCACAACATTTTCTGAAAATAGCAGGAACTTCAATTATATTTGAATGGCAAGTCATGGCAGTCAGTTACATAATGGCAGCAGCAGGCAGGTCATGAAGATCCACAAGCTACTAGTTAACGTGTGCTAAATAACTAGGTACAATTTTCTTCTTGCTAACAATATCTGGTGGGCTGCACCATGGGGGCAGGCAGAACACATATGGCCCACAGGCTACATGTTCAATGCCCTGGCATTAGAAGGTTTGAATCAGAATTACTGCCTCTGGCATTTATTTTTAACGTAGCACATAGACATTTTATTTATTGCACTCCCATACTGGACACCTATCTCCCTACTTGTATTGTGTCATAAGATAATTCTAACCGCTATGAATGACCAAACGAAAACTATCACTTTCAAACTGGAAGCCCTCCAAATAAATTATCCTTCTGTAAAAAAGGATATACATACGATTTTCAATGAGTTACCTGCACACCTCTAAGAGATTTTGAAAAATATATCCTGGTTGAATTGTAAATGAAGATCCTGTATGTCCTACAGTGTAAACAGTGCCCTAATTACCAGCTAACCAGATACCTACAGAGGACTACATTTACATCAATTGTGATCCTGTACTCCCATGCAGAAAATTCAAAACACTTTGTACAGATCCTAGATCAGATAAACCAGCACCAACAATGACGTCCTCATCAGCTGTGACAATGATTCCCTATTTACCAAAATCCTTATACACAACATCACAAGCATCGGCAGCATATAAACTCAGTTCTCCTGCCAGACCTCACCACATCACACAGAACAGTTTCAGTACCACAACATTCATGTGCCAAGAAGTGCTACTAAAAGCTAAGGGTCCTGCCACAGAGACCTCCCTCTTCAAACCCCTAGTTGACAAACTCAAGGCAACTCATAGGAATGAAGCCATCAGTAACAGCCTGATGAAACAAAAAAGATGGCACATAAACGTGACATATTTGCGGTCTGTTTACATGGACCTCCCACCCAAAGAGGCTATTTAAACCATCTGAACTCCAACATCAAGCTGTCCACATAAAAGGAACGGAACTCCCACTTATCCTTCCTCGATGTCTTGGTTACACACCATCCCAACTCTCTGGGGCATCCCATCTACAAGAAACTCACCCACACATGGAGATATCTGCATACAGATCCACACAATCCACTGGCACAAAAAATTCATCATCACTACATTAAGAGTCTGCGGTGAGCCCACGCAGATATGCAAAATACGATACGACAGCTCTATTTTCTGCAGCCTGGCTGGTCTAACAATGACACCAGCAGGGCATCCAGTGCCATAAGTAATACAAGAACAATTTAGAGGGAAAATTGAGACCACAGTGCCGGGCCGGGCTATTTTATAAAACTGGGATCCACACCATTCACCAATCCCTCTACAAGTACACTAGTGATATAAAATGCGGGGGAATAACCATTTATTTGCTTTTTTTCTACCCCATGATCTGCCAACACCTAACAGAACATATTCGTTTTCTCAGCGCACAACCTAACCAAACTTTCTTCTACCACTCGTCATGTGCATATATTAATAGTACACATTAAAACTGGATACATATAAGACACTACGACATATATACTGCTCTGTGTATTGTAAAATTTTGCTACTCACATGCTACTTCATTTCAACCTGCTAAAAATCTCAAACTCAGTCACTTTCAAACATTGCACGCCTCAATAGACTCCACCATAGGTCAGAGAAGGTTCCTACCAAAGACTATCGACCACAGATAATTCAGGAGATGTCATAACTGCACCGTGGTTCATACCATATCCACCAGATGGAACTTTAGGATATTACATCTGCAGACTAATCGTATGTATTCCGAGTGTGGCATCTTCAGGCATGACCAAAGGATGAGTATCCAATCAGTTTGAGCGAATCAGAGAACAGTATTAGAGAATTAGGCATTTGTTTAGTCTGGAAATTTTGATGGAGTGTATAGTCCAGCCATTTTGTTTTAGATTCTGGGCTACAAATCGTTTTATTTTCTGTTTAATTTGTTGTAAGTTTCTTTTTGATGCATTGGACTTAAAATCATGGACGTAGCAAGCTTATTAGAGTCATTCAAAGTAAAGGTAAGATTATTCGGATAATCTCTGGATATTCCTCAATGATAAATGTAGAGTAATTGATCAGTTATTCCAGGTGACTAACAGCTGATTGGGTAAACAAGGTGCAGTCCATTTGTAGAAAAGTAACGAGTGTTTGCACCGGTCTTTATATCAGCTGCAGTGTGTGTACCGTATTAGAAAGGTCTTAAAAATATCTATTTCAGATTGAAGATGCCGTTACCATGGTTCATGCTATGGATGCTGAGGATAAACTTAAAGCTGTCCACTACTGGAACATTATATCAGAAAGATTACAAGATATTGTTAACCACTCTGTGGAAGACATCAGTGCGCTCACATTTCAGATGGAAGGAGAAAAAGTATAACACCTTATGTTAGATTGTGCATGTCACTGTAGGATCATAATATGTTTAGGAACGTCAGATTAGAACGTTCCATTGAGAAACAGATTATCAATATGTAATAAGCCTACTGGTTTCTCAATGACAAAAATTGTATGTGCTTCTTGCCGTCTTTGCTGCTTGTTCGCGTGTTAATCCTGTTTCTTCATACACTACTTAGGAATGACTTTTAAATTGCGTAAGAAAGATGGAAAAACCAACTACACATAGAGGGATTAGTAACAATACATACACATACGCATTCACAGATCCATCATCTGCACAAGTCAGATTGAATGTTGAAGCATCTATTTCTAAACAGAAATTTAAGTGGACTCTTGGACGACAAAGAATAATAGATGAAACAGATTCCATTGAGGTTGTAAGATGAACCTTGACCACAATTTCTGTTCAGTCATCAGAACATTCATCATCATATTTCTAAGAATTTCTGAATGTGCTATGTAAACTAGAAATAATCAGAGTTGTTAAATCAAAAGTTATTTAGTCCTGAACATGTGGGATGATTTACAGAAGGCTATTGGTTAATGTCAGAATGTGGCCGAAACATGTTATAAGAATATTAGCTCGTGTTTTACTCTAACAACTATTATTACTGAGTGACCTCACCGGTATTTTGTAACACAGAATGGATAATGTAGGATGTCATTTATGGAAATTGTGTATGCAAGGACTGTGAAAAGTGTTTTATAATCTCAGGGTGGCATGAACTTTTGTTGTGCTTTGGTCAAAAATGTGTAAAACCTATACCATTTTGTAAGATCAAAGAGGAGGTAGTATGTGTTGTTTCTATGATCCTGTCAGTGATCATTTTATATCATGTTTATGGAGGATCTTATGCATTCAGTGCTTGATGTTTATGTAATATACATGACATTTCAGTGTTGAATCAGCTCAGGATTTTTAATTATCCATTTTTTTTTTGTGAAACTGAGTGGTGGTGAGTGTGTGATATCTTGTATTCTGAAGTTCACTTTAGTGGTCAAGTGGTTAGCATGCTAGATTTATATGCATAGTGTTTTGAATTTGATCATATAGAAATACATATGTGACAAATAAACCTATAAGTACCATTGTCCTAAATATGGCATATTCAACTCTCAGCATGTATTAATCTCTGGCAGTAGATAAGTCAATTTTTATCTTGTAGTAATAACTGTGATGAATTGACATGTGTTAATGCAAAGCATTTACTTCAGCACAGAACAAGCAGTGACAGAATTAGTCTAACAAGCATAACATTTTTGAAAATGACAGTTTCTGACATAGTCATGTTGCCTTTTATTTCTGTCATTAAAGCTTCCAGATTATATAGATGCCTCACAGTTGGTATCCTTGGGCATGGCTCCAACATTCATGACAAGATATATATCAGATAGTGAGGGCACTGCTTCACCAAGTGGACGACGTGGTAGAACATTCAAACATGGTACTTCTTTTTTTAATAAAAATGCATGTAGTACTTTTTGGTATACAAGCAAAGAGAGTAAGTTGGAGTATTTATTAATAAAAGGGACCCCACTGTCATGCATTTAGTTTATTAGAAGTTATATAAACATTAACAGTTTGACATATAACAATCTAGGGAATACAGCCATCATATGGTGTGTATGTCTTTGCATCCATTTACTGCAGAATTGTGTGCTCTCATGTGTGCAAATGAACTTGCCTTTCTTATTAATTCATTTATTTTAAACTTATTTTACATTTGTCATTTAAAAATTTGGCAGATTAATTATGTTTGTATTAAATACAGGTAAGTACATAATTTAGATTAGAGATCATAAAGGTGTATGGCAGTAATGTATAAAGAAAAGAGATCAAAATCTTCTCTTTTAGACTGCAATCCTCTAGGTTATGCTTTGTAGCTAAGTAAATGGTTGCCAATATTCCACTGAAATGTTGGTAACCACTTATAAAACTATTCCATTCTATTCTTCTACACTTCTAACATGATTAAAACATGAAATCTCAAAATATGTTTAGTGAAATCCCATTTTTGTTAATTTGTATGCATGTAAATTCTGGTTTGGCAACAGAAGTGAATATAAATTGAAATTTCATTGTTTATTTGATAAAATTGTGTTGCTTGATGTGTCAAATACTAGTTATTACGGTTGGAACAAGAAATTGCGCTTTTATTTGTTTTTTCTTATTGTAACTGTGTAGTGACTCAGTAATCTAAGATAATACCTGATATCGATGGAACATTGATGGAACAATATAATCATAATCTTGTCATCTGGGTTTTATTTGCCATGGGGAAGTATGTAATTAGTATGCGATTTCTGGTACCAGTCTTAAATCCCTGTCAATTGAAAGGGTATGGTAGTTATATCAGGGTATGTAATGAGAGAAGGTTGTAAAATAAATGTCTTAAGCACCATGGTGCCTGTGTTGAAAGAGAAGTGATTAATGGATCTTGTACTGAGTAATGTTCATTATTGCAGTCTGATATTTATGAGTTGTGGTGCATTGTGTTCATTCTCCAAAATTATTTCAGTTAATGGACATCTGATTGTTACGGACACCATACCAAACTTGGATCTGTTACAAAGCAATGAAATGCAGCAGGTGACATTGGAAGTTCCTACAGGGGTAAATGCCCGGCAGTTGACATTGGAGGAAGTAGATATGGGGGCGGAGGAAACAGTGGATGAGTGTATCAACAGAGCAAATCAAGACACCAACCCTGGACAGGAAACTGAAGGCTCAGCTCCAAACACTACTCCTCCAGAAATGCAAGTTGACGAGGTATATAGAAAGGGGTATAGAGTTTTGTTATAATTCTGATGCCAGTTGAATTATAGTGAATTGCTGAGGTCCATTGAAATTATAATAAAAATAAAAATTTTACTGCAGTTGCAAAGTTGATTACATTTACAATTGAATTAATTTTGGGCATTCAACATGTGCATTGTAACATCTTTTGAGGCTAACTAATGTCTATTACCTGCTGATTAAAAACATTTTTCTAGTGAACTTTTTGAGCCATATCTGAGTAAAACTAATTTAGCTAATTGGTGAAATGAAATTTGTTTGAATGTGGTCTACCATTCAGCACAAGAATGTTGTAGGAAATTGTATAAGGATATTTGTAGTGGGATGTACAAAATAAGTTTTCTTATTTTCGTTATTGAAAAATTGTGTGGGTTGGAGACACCAGAATGATGGTGGCTAAAGAGTGCAAGGTAATGTGTATAATAAATTCAAAACAGAGCTTGAATCATCAAACCTCCACATTCTCAAAACTGAACATAATAAAACCTCCACAAAACTTTACATCTTGTTCTATGTCTCCAGCTAGGGAATCATATTATGTGGTTAGAAATATTGTTGACTTTCATAATTTTGTGTCTCGGCCCTTGTACTTAAAGTCTTGATTCCTGTCCTGTTTTTTTTTTTTTTTGTATCATAGTATTTCAGTTTAATTATATTGCAGATGACTGAAGAAAATGTTGATGATGGCAACACTGTGCATCTGATGATAACAACAAACTCACAACCTGCACTATCCAAAGAACCTGCGTTGCAGTCTGTTGTACAACGAAGGGGACGTCGAGGAAAGAAGAAGGAGGGGGAAAATGGAAGAGAGACAGATACAGATGACACGCCTTATGAGTGCGAGTACTGTCAGAGAACATTTAACACTCCATCACAACTAACAGGTTAGAAGCTTTTGTTTATCTCTTGTGTCCAGGAACAAAGATCAATTATGGTTGTGCAGTTTTCATATGGATAGGACTGCAAACTGAATACCCTAGGTGGAATAACATGACTTATTCTAGGTTAGCCCAATATATCCAAAGCATCATAATCAAATCGTTAATTACTTGTGTATTTTACATATAACTATACTATCCTGTTTGTTTTTGACAGTGTTGTATAGGGTTGTATCTGTGTTTCAATTATGTTTTCATACTGTGCCTTTAATTTTGTCATTTTTTAATTTGTATCTGTTGAGTTTTTTGTACTATGATATGACTGTGTGTGCAGCTCACTCTTGGACACATACCAAGCCTTATACCTGCACTGACTGCCAGGCTCGGTTCTCCACTAAGGGAAATCTTATTGGTAAGGGTCACATGTAATGTTTCAGTATGTAAGTTTAATTTGTATATGTTATTATTTAACATTATGAAATTCTTATTGGCCAAGATCACATGTTTTGTTACAATGTATAATTCTTATCTGTATCACACATTGTGTGTGTAACAATATGCAAATCGTACTAGCTGGTATCACAAAAAATATTACAATATGTAAATATTATTTGTTTCATTCTGTAAAAATGTGTAAATTTTACTTCTGTCACATGTTATGCAACAATATGTAAATCTTAGTGGTAAGTACCACATATAATATTATGTTATGTATATTGGATAACATTTAGCAATAGGCCTAACCATACTTATGTTAAATTGTCACCAGCATGATCATCCACACACGAACACACTCTTTCTGTAACAAGATGTTCTTAATATTATCAGTATTCTGAAGCCATTATTCTACTGTATTGCAGTGTCTTGCAGACTGATAACTTAGGACTTTCTCAAGCAGAATAAAACTTCCCATTTGCATTTATAGTTCTGTGATCTATTCAGAATATTTTCCATCAATCTTCATAATTTTAATCTTAAATCAGTGTTGCTTCCTAAATGTGTCAGCCATCATATAAAAATATATATATGTTTAGCCCCTTTTCCATTGTGACACTTCCATCTGGAACTTTGAGCAATGTTTCTTGTAAGTATGCCTCATTAGAGTGTCATTCAGAATTTAGAAATTTCATGCACTTATTATATACAAGCATATAATGAGAAGATTCTTTAACAGATACATTCTTTAGTTACATTTAGTCTACCATTTTAAATCTCTGATAACAGTTGTTGAGATGAAGATACTGTATTTTTCTCTTCTCTGAAATCATCCAGACCAGCCCATCCAGCCTTCTATGTAATGGTTACTGGTATTGTTTCCCAGGGTTATAGTGGCCAGGGCCTGCAGTTTATCACTGATCTCCACTATTGCCAAGGTTAATAATGAATGGACCTATATCTCTACTTCCTCTCTATGCTTTCATGGTGTGGACAGGGACAACTTTACTTCTTTTCCTTTTTCTGGAATGTAAGATGACTCTGTGTATGAGATGAACTCCCTTCATAATCTTTAATTTTCATGACGGTGCCTGTACTGTACATGTATAATTTTGTGCATGATGCTAAAATTACCAGACTCCCCTTCCTTGCTGTTTTTCAGATGAGTTAGGACAAAATTCTCATTTTCTACTATGGCATTATTATTAGATTATCTGTGTCTCAAAACTCTCCTAGTTACCTGTTTAATGACACTCAAAATTATTTATCTACCTATATTTTGGAGACATGCATTTACAGTTACCAATTTCACACTTTACTCTGCACTTTAAAGAATGTCCATTTGTAATGTTTGAATGTAATTTATTCTGAAATGAACTCCGAGTTCATTTTACAAACATTTATTGATGTGGCATTATCTCTTTTAGGAGACTAGTAGATAATATCCACCTTATTCTGAAAATTTTAATATCAGGCGAGGACATCCTATATAATAAGTTTGTTTCCATAATTTTTAGTACACCGACGTCGACACAGTGGTGAAAGGCCATATGCCTGTCCCAGTTGTGATGCCAGCTTCAGCACAAAAGGAAATTTAAAGCGACATGTCAAATCCCACAGTGGTGAAAAACCTTGGCAGTGTACTCAGTGTGGATCTCGTTTCACAGAAAAGAAGTCTCTTAAAGTGCATATGCGGCGTCACACTGGAGAGAGACCATATCAGTAAGTTGAAGTACCTTAACCCTTAGGCTACTAATGTCATATATATATGGAGCTCCTAGTAAAGCCAGAAATGCTAACATCGTATATATATGGACCTACGTTTGGCAACGC
>JGI20166J26741_11025559_pt1 | contig 14547 bp, 20 predicted proteins | sample TergutCu122P5_FD_26741 | JGI IMG/M metagenome (IMG submission 26741)
TGCGCCTCTCCTCTCCCCTACACATGCTACATGTTCCATCCATCATTGGAGAATATTAAAACTGATCTTTAAGATGCTGGAGAAGAGAGCATGGACTGGACTGATCTGGCTCAGGACAGGGACAGGTGGGGGGCTCTTGTGAATGCAGTAATGAACTTCTGGGTTCCACAAAATGCGGGATTTCCTTGACTAGCTGAGAACCTTTTAAGCTTCTCAAGAGGGACTCTGCTCCATGGAGTTAGGAGTTTAATAATATTATCATCCCACAAAAACCTTGGTCTAACAAGTAGTCTTTTTACGTGACTTCAGGCTTCTGCTGCAAAGTAGATGAGAAATGCGCTCTTCTGCGTTATTATGCAGTGAGTAGTGGTAATTTCTTATCGAGGCTTCGGGACAACCAATCAGTCCCATTTGCAAGGGTTGGAGCTCCACCCTAACAATATGAACAGGGAGGATGCTCTGAATTTGAGCAGGTCATGGAAACTTCTCTTTTGCCTCCACAGAGAAAGCAGTTGGCCCCGTCAGCAGCAGTGACTAGCTTGTGGCCCTTTTAAGGGCCCCAATATCTATCCTCCCCCATGCTATAACAGTGGTCCCCTTCCCCAACACTTCTATTTCTACTTTCGATTTGTTCTCCCCTTTTCCTTGAATTATTTACCATTTCTTCTTCTTTCTTGTCCTCTTTATTTCTTGTTTCCTGTTATTTCATATAGGTTTCTTTGTCTGCCCCTCCTGCACTAGTCAGTGACATCTCCTCCCAGGCCACTTCACCTCTGTGTAGTACCAAGATACTACATTCCCCCCTCCCATTTCATTTTTACTTATGTGTTTAATGTTCTAGTCTTCTAATCTCCTGCCTCTTTAGTTTTTCCCTCCCCTTTATTCCATATCCTTGTGTTCCTTTTGTCTCCCAGCCCTGCAAGTGGTAGTTTTACCAAGGAGTAGCCAAGGGCTACAACTTCCCTCCTCTTATTGTTTGTGTCTTGTATTTATCTATTTAATCATATATTTTACTTTCATTCCTTTTTTCTTCTTCTCCCACTTTGTTCATGCAGATGTTTTCATCGGTCTCCCTCTCCTGCACCTGTTAGTATTTTTCCTCCTGGAACGTAAGCTCTGCACCCCAACACACGAAAAGGAGCAGCGAAACAGGCCAATCTGCAGCACCGAAAGTGGTGAGGGCCAGGCCTTCTGCTAAGCAGGAGAGCCTGGGTGCAGGGTAGAACCATGTTGTTCAAGGGGAGTCGCGATGTCATGGCCACGCCCACAATTACCCCGAACCCCACTCCTGAGCAGTTTACGGAAGGCCCCAAGCAGGCAGAGACGACCAACACCAGGAAGACTGCCAAGACTAACAAGCCTGCACCAAAACCCACAGCAGCCCCCAAGCTGGCCCCTGTGAATACTAAGTGGCAAGTGGCCAAGACTGCAAAGTCCAAGGCTGAAGACCCAAAATCTGCTAACGAGGTGGTCCCTCCACATCCCAACCAATCACTTCTCGAGGGCATCTCTGATCTCCTTGACAAGCTCCCTCTTCACATGTGTGTGTGGAGCGGACTTGTTGGCTACTCACAACTGCACCCACTCTTCCCACTGGGAGGGCTCACCCGCAGGCCGTCCTGAAAACTATTATTCTTTGTGTGGCTGAGTATGGCAGCGTGGCTTAGTCGGATGGGTGGGAGTAAAGTCCTGCGCCTTGCCTGTTAGAATGCGGGCGGAATCCGCAGAAGGAAGCTTGAACTGGAGCACTTTCTCAGCCCACATGGTGTCAATATATGCCTCCCAAGTGAGACACTTTTCAGTCCAGTACAAGCCTTCAGTCTTGCCATCTATGTCTGCCACCATACAGACTGAATAAAACCTGGAGGCAGTACAGCTGTACTGGTTCGTCAGGATATAGTTCATCATGCTGTATCTACCCCAGGACTGACTAACCTGGAGGCAACTGCCATACATGTTATGATGGCTGGCAGAGCTGTGAAAATCCTGGTGGCTTACCTGTCACCCTCCAGAACTCTGATCGAATCAGACCTGTCTGTTTGTTTCTGCAGTGGATTACCAGCCCTAAGGGCCGGTGACCTGAATGTTAATAACGTGGGCTGGAATTCTAGGCTGATCACGAGAAGGGGAAAACTCTTGCGTGAATATGCCAATGAAACCTCATTTGATCTATGGCCTGGACACTACAACCACCATCCCATTCAATCCTTCTGCCACCTGGGATGTCCTGGATATCGTAATAACAAATGACCTTGCTTCCCCAGTGCATCCAACCTCGTGCTCTGCAATGAGTTTGGATCACCTGCCTGTACTTATCGACATGACGTGTCCTTCCTTTTTTCACACAACTGACTGCCCTGATTTCAGGCGCATTGAGTGGGCCACATTCCAGGTTCACCTGGAAGATAGTATTCTGTCATATTCGGAATTACATAACAATCGACACGTGAGTTTAGATATTATCTGGCACTATTCCTCTGCTTTGGCAGGAACCACTCTCAACAGTCGCCCACATGATGACCCATGGTCCCTGATACCAGCTTGTATGCATAATAAAATACACCTGAAGAAACAGCTAAGAATGCAGTGGAAAGCCACTAGGGTCCCCATTCTAAAAGCTGAGATCAATGCCCTGCAGAGGTCGGTGACCCACCAGCGGAATGGTTGGAGGAATGACCAGTGGTGCATGCTGCTGAAATCCCTTGAACCTGAGGACCAATCACTGTGGGTGATGACAAAACTGGTAATGAAAGTTCCCACTCCATCCCCTCCCCTGGTCACATCGTGGCGTATCACTCTCTTGGACTCCAAGAAAGCTGAAGCCCTGGATGAAAGTCTGGAGTCTCAGTTTCAACCAGCTAATGACTCTTTTGAGCCGAAGTTATTGAGAAGGTTGACGTGGCGCTGACGGCTTACTTACTAGTGAATGCAAGTTAACCAAACCCACTGAGCTTCAAGATGCCATTTGTGGTCTAAGTGTTGGTAAGGCATGAGATATACCAAACAAGGCACTGAAGCATCTTCCCCAGAGGGTGACATCCTTCCTTGTCAAGATATTCAACATGGTCCTCCACACTCAGCACTTCCCACCAAAATGGAAGCAAGGCCATGTAATCTCCATCATTAAACCAGAGCAGGATATGGCACTGCTGTCGTCCTATCGTCCCTTAAGTCTGTTGGACACAACTGGCAAATTATTTGAAGAGATCCTACTTGTTAGGATCCCAAGCAAAGTAAGCTGGCGTGGACTATTGCGCGACGAGCAGTTTGGGTTCAGCCCTAAGCATAGCACATCTCTGCACCTGGCCTGCCTCGTTAAAAGTGACCAGGAAAATCAGTGAAAAGAGGATGACAGGAGGGTTTCTCCTTGATGCAGCTAGGGCCTTCGATACTGTTTGGATTGAAGGCCTCCTTTAAAGGCTAATTATCTTTAATTTCCTGTCCTACATGGTTAAAACCATCTTGTCCTATCTCCAGGGCCGGACATTCGAAGTGTCCTTCTAGACAGCCATGTCTTCTCGTGGAATGTGGGCTGGGGTGGCAAAGGACAATTTAATTTACCCTGCCCTTTTCAGTCTCTAAGTTAATGACATGCCTTTACCTTCGCACCACGTCGAGTTAGCCCTCTACCCAAACAACATGTTCAACTTAGCCATGTCCCGCAAGCCAGTGCTGCTTGTCAGCTACCTGGAAGCATACCTTAGCAACCTAGAGCAGTGGCTGAGAGAATGGAGGATTGCCATCAATGTCTCGAACAGCAACACAAATATTTTTGCAAGGGCCAAAATGCGTTTCCTCAATCTCCGAACAGTACAGCTGTTCGGGGAGCCAATCCAACGGGATGACACAGCTCGTTATCTGGGGGTGAACCTAGATACATGGCTGACCTGGTCGCCTCAAATCAACCAGATTAGAAACAGAGCTGCCCAAAGGATGGGAGTGTTGGGTTCTATCCTGAACAGGAGTGGTCTCTCCACCTGGAACAGGTCGTGCTGTACAAGCAGCTCATCCGTCCCATGATGGACTATGCATTCCCCACACGGAGGTTCGATGCCCTTACCCATATTACAGCAGGTGTTACAGTCCAAGTGTCTTCGCTTTGCTGCTGGTGCACACTGTCACATAGTTAACAGGCAAATTCACAAGGATTTGTGGGTTCCATTCTTTGCTGAACGCATCAGATCCCTAACCGAGAGTTTTGATTCAAAGTTAACTGACGTGGGGAAGCCCTTAGTTCAGCAACTCGGCAAATACTATGCTGAAAGATAGTTGACCCTGGTTGTTTGACGCGCAAGACAAGGCAACTGTTTGACTGATTGATTGATTACGAATGGGATTGGGACCTCATGGTCCTGATGCACCTAGGCCTTAATTAACAGGCCCTTTGTGCCCCATATCAATTTATGGGTGCCCTGTTACTTTGATAAAGTTCCAGATGGCCCCCAAACTAATACTCTTAATGTCCTCTGGCTCCAAGAAGAAGGAGCCCAGATACACATGTCTGAGTGAAGCCAAAGCTTCACACTCACAAAGACTGTGGACCAAGGTTTCTTCCTCTGATCCACACCTCCTACACAATGGACTGTCCAGCAGCCCTAGTAGGTGAAGATGTCTCCTCAGGGTGTTATGTCCAGTGAGATAGCCAGTAACAGCCCTGGACTGAGTCCTGTTAAAGGACAGAAACCTAGTCTTGGCACCCAGACAAGGTCCTGAAACTAGTTCTTGAGCCTGTCTTTGGGTATCACCAAGACCTTGCCATTGTACCCAAGGCTGGTTGACCAACCAATGACTAATCCTTCTTCATATATCCTGTCTATAGACTCCCAGAGCCGGCTCAGGTCCAAGAAACCCCAGAACAGAGCCACCCTTTGCGAGCTCATCGGCGATCTCATTACCTCATTCTCCACAGCATGTCCAGGGACCCAGTACAGCCCCACTGCATGCCGAGTAGAGATATCGTTCAATGCCTTTTGGCACTGTTGGACCATGGAGACGTTCTGACGGCCTGAAGAGCTTTCAAAGCCACCTGACTATCACAGCAGATACTCACGTATTTCTCTGGTCTATTCTGAAATTGAATTTCATAAACACACACCAAGATAGCATATATCTCGGCCTGAAATAATGTAAAATATCTTCCTACAGAAAAGCTGAGCCTTCTTCCCACAGATTGCCCATAGACTCCAGCCCCTGTCCCCTCCCTCATCTTGGACCCATCTGTAAACCAGACGAGCCCCTTGACTGCAGGAGTACCAGTTCCTTTGGTCCATTCTTCCCTAGTCAACATAGTAACCCTGTATTTGGGTTCAAAATTAAATGCTGGCCTCATAACGTCAACCCCCATACTAAATACGGAATCTGACTGCTGAAGCCGCAACAAAATACTACTGTGTCCTCAAGTGGGATGTAGGTAAGACCAACATCCCAGACAGCCAAGCCAACTGAGGACAAGAGGCCAGTTGAGGCCACTGCAAAACGGTATCCAAGTCAACATAACAAACTGTACCCAGCACTGTCCAGCTACGCACCTTTCGGATACCATGACAGGTTTTTCCTTGATTATTCCTCAGTTGTAAGGAGAATGTCAGGGTATAACGCACAGACGGGACACGGCCTGCACTCTCCACCCCCTTCAGGCACAGCAGTTTCATATGTGTCTGTCCACAGTCGCACGCTTTTGGCTTGGGACTGCACCAGTCTGGGCTCAAAACCCAGACAGTAATCCAACAAAAGAAACCTCCCCAAATAAAGTCAGGTGCTACCTAAACACCAGTCCTTGGTATGGCCCAGTCTAGGTTGAAAACCTAGACTCAAAATTGTTAGCATAAGCAAAATACCCAGTTATAATACAATGTGCCTGTTAACTCCACTAAAGCAATCAAACACAGGTATGGCTAACAGACCAAGGGACATCGACGTGCACTTGGTGCAAGTCTCCCCCCTCTGCTCTTTGGCTAGATGCGGCCATCGGCTTTTTTTTTACCCTTGAATATGGGACCGATAGGTTTGTCCTGAAACATTGGTAAGAAATTACCACTACCCATTATGTACTAAGCCAGAAGTTCTCTTCTTGAGTGGTCTCTCCCCACTGAAACACTTTACACACCTCTCCTCTGCTGCACAAGTACCATATCCCTTGACCATCTAATTCTTGAATTGGTCACCCAAATAACAGTTCATAAGGAGTACATATCACAAAGCTCACCTGTTACCTTGTCCCACTCAGACCCAAATATCTTCATCAGCACCCTATTCTGAAACACCCTCAGCCAATGTTCCACCCACAATGCGAGACACTTAAGTTTCAGATCCATACAAAACAATAGGCAAAATTTATAGTTCTGTATACTTTAATCTTTATATTTTTTAATAGCAATACCCTGTTTAAAAATAATGTCACAGACACCCTTACTTGCATGATAGCAAGGAAACACAGCATTTCAAGACCAAAGAAAAGAACAGCTGCAAAAAAATTCTTTAGTTCTAGAGATGATATCACTGGTGTCATGAGAAAAGTCACCATACACTCAAAAATCACAAGAAGGTGAATTTTATTATTGATGGAAAACTATTTTTTTTAAAATATCAATACTTATACAAGCCCAGAAGCCTCAAGAAGACTCCACTGTGGAACAGAAAGATATATGATACACTTCTCCTTTTTCTTCTCCTCCTCCTCTTCCTCTTCTTCTTATTTTCTCTTCCTCCTCCTCCTCCCCTAGCATCGCCGTCTGTTGTGGACCTTGGTTTCCAATAGTGACCTCCTCCATTCCTTCCAGTCTCTGGCCACTGTATTCCAATTTCTTACTTTCAATATCTTCAGGTCCTCTTCAACCACATCAGTCAATCTCTTCCATTGTTTTCTTCTTTTCCTTATTCCTTCCATTCTAGCAGTCACAATCTGATTTGGCATTCTTTCATTATTCATACTTTCAGCATGTTCATATAATCTTAAAACAAATTTATAAATTTTGCATTGCTAGACCCTTGCAATATATCTTGTACCTTGTTACTTGTTCTTATTCTCCACTTTTCTTCTTCTTTTATGGGACCATAAATTTTTCTTACAATCTTCCTTTCAAATACTCTAGGACCAGTCACTCATGCTGCAGTCACTGTCCAGGCTTCACATCACACATGTCAGCAGTTCAAAAACTTATTGCACTGTTAACTGGCTACTAAACATGATTTATAGAAAATTGCAGAAATTACTTTTTCCATGATAGCAGTGATATCAACAGGTAAAAAAAAAGTCATGCTCATGAGAAAAATTTCACCAAAAAATTCTAGAAAGTTAATCACACTTCTTACATACTTACTTTAAAGTTATGAGGCATTGTGTATGAGTATCGACCAGACCACATCAACTTAATTAAATCTCCATATGCCTTAGCAATCTCTCCCTTCATCCCCAAAGGATTTTCTTCATTCAGTTCATTCAAGTGCTCTTCATTTAAAAAATATTTAGTAATTGGTGGACAATTGCTCATACACTGAAAATAAAGGAGCAACATAGTTGAATCATCCAATGATGTAAACAGCAACTTCAGAACCATTCCTTTTGATGTAAACAATGCTCTATTCCATAAAGAAACTGATCTGCCTTAACATCTTCACATTGTATACTTTACTCTGTTCTACATCTACCCACACATGAATGCATGCACAGATATATGTAATTATGGATCACATATTTAATTCCAACACTTAATTTCATTTTGTACCATGTAAACACTGTTAGAGTTGTAGCACATCTGTTTCTCTGCCTAGCACACTCCAATTATATTTTCTCCACTGATGCACAAGTTTCACAAATGTGAGCTTTGAGGTTTCTATAGTGTTGATGCTGTGGATTTAAGTCTTCTGGGTTATTATGCTGATAAGCATGGTATTGATTCCTGACATTTTTAAAGACTGGAAATCTATAACCATGCTTCTCAGAATAATGATGCAAATGACACAAATCTTCCATTTGTACAGTCTCTGCTACATAAAGGTTTTTGAAGATCCAGAAGAAATAATATACAGGCTGCTGCACAGAACAATTATGATAAAACTCAAGGCTCTCTGTCAATTTCTTCTGTACTCACAATGGACAGGGATTTGTCAGAAACCAAACATGGGTTATGACACTTCGGACTACTTTAAATGTTATAACAATGCAGATTTCACCACGGTAAATAAAGGCATCTTTAACAGCACAGTCTGCCATCATTAAGAGCACCTTCCTAACCTTTCCACAAATGTAAAAACTTTTCACACATGTCAGATGTTGTTAGTATCCTTTGTTACTGTAGATATCAAACAATGTAAAAGTGGAAACACACAGTGAAAAGAAATTGTATGACAGCATTTTCATTTTCAATAGCATAAAATGAATGAAACAATGCTACAATTCACACTTCTACTCTGTTAAGTGACTTGTGTGAAGCATGTCAAGTGCCAGATCTTTTCACTTAATTAAATAAGGGACAGTTGTCCCTGTCCACATCATGAAGGCATATAGGGGAGAGTAGAGGTATAGCTCCATTCATTCTTAATGTCAGCACTAGGTGGAGAGGAGTTGTTAAATTCACAACCAAGCCACTTTACCCCCAGAAAAGAACCCTGGTGCATACTGAACAGGAGATTGCATGAACCCCAGAGCTGGTCTGAATGTTATGGAGAATATAAAAATCAATTACCCCTAACAGAATTCTAACTTTGGATCATCCAGCCCATAGCATATTCACTATACCACCTATGCTACCTGGGTCTTGCTCTCATTTAATAACAACTGAAAGAGTAGAGAAACATTATTTTATGACAACCTGCATCACTGTTCGCTTAGACCATTTCACAGGGTGGAAGGCAGCGCACTACTTGCTGCTACTACAGTTTGCCCTGAATTGGGGTCCATATGTTTCAATTCACTATACTGCACTGCATTTAGAACAGTACAACCTAATTTTATGTTCCTGAATTTTATGTTTTCTGTGATTTTATGCACTATTTTGTGATCCTGGCCAAATACCATTAGGAACAATGTTTTCCAGATTGTACGCAGTCCCCACAGAAACATATAATAAGGGTGTTACTGTATTATGTTTTCATTCATGAAATTTAAAGAAGATGCTGAAAATGTTGTCCTTCAACTAGCATATACGCATCACATATAGCAAAAACACTGTTTATTGCTGTCAAAGATATGCTGGTGAAATTGAATGTACTACGTCCTAAATGTTGTCTTGCAGATCATTTTTGGCGTGAGGATTATTATTGCACACTTTACCTGTCAACAAACCTCACAAGTACAAACTGCATGGGTTCAGATCTGGCACACCAGAAGTTACAGCTTCCACCATATTATTCTGTCACCAAAAACATACTCTAAATGAGCAAGTCAATTGGAAATGATCAGTTATCACTGTCAGATAAAATAATGTCCCTCTATATGAAGTCAGTCCTCTACTCTAATCATTGCCCCTTTTAGTTAACCATCTGGATTCCAAAATTGTTAGGAGTTTCTTGATAGGCCATGGAATGGTACCACGCACCATTAAGTGTATGTATGGCAGTGTTACCTGCAGGACGCTGTTCATAAAGCATGTGTTCCCCAAGTTGCAGAGGCCACACAGTCCAGGAGCAGAACGACTTTCACTCTGGTAGCTATATGGGTTAAAACGTGTTGATCTGCAATTTCAGGAATGCTATTTAATAATATCTAACCTGCTGTGTCAAGGACTCATATTATCAGCAAAAATTTTCAATACACAAACACAAGATTATTCTTACGACATTACATGAAAAGCAGATACACAGATTCCATAAATGAGTTAAGACACTGCCTAAAGTCAACACAAATTTCAGCTATCTAATTACAAACATTTTAATAGTAAGAATAAAAATATAAAATAGAAACAGTAGGAAGTAGTAAATATGGCAAGTACTAGATCCAGAAAGGCAAATTTATAGTCTTAAATTAATTAGTATAGAACATATAATTAAGACAAAATAATTCTGAACTTAATTTTTGATACAGTTAATACTGGCAGAATTTTTATGTAATTTGTTTTGCAATAACATTCAGCAAAAATGCATGTGTCATAATATATGGCACTGGTGAATAAAAGGCTCAAGTTTTATGAGTTATGTGTGTATATAACTGTCACCTTTTCTTTACTTTATTTTTTTCATTTAGACTTCTTACCTAAATATTTAGCCATATTTCTTATATGTTTCTGTCTGCATAATGTATTATTTTTCTATATTAATTCCTCATGCCAATTTAGTCACCTTTTGCATAAAACTCTCAACACTAGCTGTTTACACTTCTCAAGGACATTTATTTATGCCTCTCCTAATCTCCCTTACTTTACAAATACTTGCTTTCATCCAATTTATTCATTCCTTTCATTTCTGGAATAGCATATGGTATTTTCTTCCTTACTCCACTAAGAAACTTACATTATACTGCTGGGACCAGCAGAGGAGCTCTTGTCTGATACAGACACAGTTGCCATTGCTGGGTATGCTCCAGGCATTCTGTCAACACATGCAAATATATCCCTTTTTTTGGTTGTCAACACAATACATGGCAGATGTTAATCACAGTTATAACAAAAGTTCTCAATATGTAACCAAGAGATGACCACTGTCACTTCCAATACCAAATAAGAGTCAACAAAACAAATAACTCATTAGGAAAATGTGGAAAACTCGTCCTCAAAACCTGCACCTCTAGACACACACACACACACACACACACACACACACACACAAAACTAAATAAATAAAAAACCACCAGGAATATCATAAGCAAAACAAATTACTGACACCACCCAGGAAAATGCAGGTGTCCCAAAGTCCACTCTCACAGGAACATCATTTTTTGTTGTTGCGGGTAGAATAACACATAATGGGCAACATAAATGAGAGAAACACTGTTCAGGAAAAGGTGGAAGGTGGCCTTTTGCATGCCTCTGTCCTTAGACAATGACAAGCAGCTGGAGATTTTCACCACAGTCATCCCAACAGACCATATACGCCCACGTACCACTGATGACCTGGAAGAAAATACCCAAGCTGCCTACTACAGACATCACACCTTGGACTTTAAAATGCAATGTGCAGCACAGTATCAACTTGTGTGAGCAACATGAATTTAAACATTTCTTTCACTGCTGCTCTTCCCTATGAAAAGGGACTTATGGGACACCCGACATGTGCACCCCACCAACCCTCCTGCCGAACCACACATGCATGCACACATGCAAGGATTATGTGTACAACAAATGTTAACATGTAAAAAATAAAGACATACAATTTACAAATGGGTGCAACAAAGTTGTGCCAGTTCCTAGCACCTGACCACAAAGACACATCTAAATCCATTTCCATACGGCCAAGATACTGTAAAATCATGAATTTTTTAAACACTGCTCTATGAATTACTCAGGCCCATAATTTTCTTGCTCTTGCAGTTTTATGAGATTTTTTAAGCATGAAAAAGTAACATCATTTAGAAGTGCGATCTGTTAAATGATAGCCACTTACCACCTCAATAACTAACCAAGATATTTCTACTGTTCTTTACTTTGTAACACTTCTTCCTCACCCACATATTCTGTTTCAGATACAGGAGCAAAGAAAAGAACACAGGCAGATGAGGAAATCTCCTTGACTGTAGATGTTTTACTGTGACTGGTGAAGCAAAATGTATTTACCTATACACCATGAGCCAGTGAAAAGGGTCTTCAACAATATGTATGAACAATGACAAGTAAGCTCTCCCTTAGCTTCCAATCTATAAGTTTATCCCTAGGACAAAGACTTGAAACCAAACTGTTTGTATATGATGTCATAAATTCATGACTACAATTTAACACCAAGAAACACCACTGACACTCCCCCCCAAAAAAGAGGCAAACTAACACCAGACAATACGTTCAAACATTCAGATTTTCAAGACTCATACTTCTTTGGTGGGTGGTTCCAACTTCCATCTTCAGATCGAGTTTCTATGACCAGCAGCTGGTCCTCAAATAGTCCTACATCTTGTACAGTACGGTCTTCTTTAGTGAGTTCATCAAACTCAGTTGCAGAACGGCAATACCAAAGTCTTGTTTCCTCTTCTCCTGATATCTCAAACAGCTTCCTCATGGTTGTCTCAATATAACCTGCAAATTGAAAGTTCTCTCACTGAAGGAACCAAAACAGAGTTCATTGCACTGCATGCTTGGCCAGTATGATTACCATACAAAAGCTGTTGGAATGTTAATTGATGTTAATAATGAAAAAAACAGGACAAGCCCATTGAAATCATTTTTTGTTGAGTGCTCTATTTTCATGCATTCGTTTGTGCAGTACCTCTATGCACAGTTCCTTGCACTATTAAATAAGGCTGTTGCTAATGAGTCAAAAATGTTTGTACAAAACATAAAGATACTTTAACACTGAGTTCAATACTAACATGCACTGTGTGTGATCACATAATCCTTACGAATTTTTCTCCCATTGACACAGAATTGCACAAAAATTACGAACTTATAACTTGATCCCTGTAGTCTAATTGGAAATTTGAATTTCTGATAAATATTAGCATTTTTTTTATTGTTTTTCCAGCAACATTCTTCATATTATGTGGTAAGGGAAGTACTGTGGCAGTTTAATACTATGTCTCTTCCCCTCCCTGCAAATAAAATTGTTAATAGAATAGCAGGGCATTGTATTGTTAAGAATTTCATTATACACTGTAATTAGTTCAACTCCACATAGGTTGTTCCACAGTCAGTGACCTCTCCTCTGGATGCTGCTCTCACTTTCATCATCATAAGTTAGTTCGAAAGGGTTCTGACAATTGTACATTATTATGCTTAGATCACTAGGTTTCTGAACTTTCTCATTTCCTTGTATTTGAAAAAGAACTCTATGTTGCAGGTAATGGATCTGCTCTGCTTCTGTGTGGGAACAGATCCACTTTCTACAATGTTGTAACATGTTTTATATATATATATGAACAAGGTCCAGAAATCTAGTAATTCATTACTACATGTTTTCACTAACCTTTTCTGGTGCACAATGGGAAACACTATCACCTGTTCTACATAACTTTCAACAATGGTCATGTGTAGGTAAAATTTATCATGCTCAAGTTACATACATATCTAACTATTCCAGGCTACCAACTGCTGTCAGCATTGTATAAAGAACAAGGAAATACAAACATAACCACAGGCATAACATAACTCATGCAATGCAGAGCTCTTACTGGCATCATGTAAGGAAATGACCTTTCTCCAACATTATCAGCACAAACATGTACAATTTCATGTTAGTTGCCACATGTTTCACGGTCACAAGTATATACAATGCACAGTATCTGAAGGGAAAATGTCACATTGCAATGGCTTTTTCCTGCCAAAAGCTGATTTTATTTTACAATCCAAATAGTTTAGTTTCTCTGTAAACACACAATGGATCTCTCATCATGTGACAGTTACTGGTCATGACATATGTTTCAGCAGTCACAGCAGTGCTCTCATTAGAATGCAGGAGAGCATTTTGATGCATCCCACACGGATCAAGTACTTAGTATACAAGTGAATCACCTATTAAAGTTAAATAGGCACCTTCTCAGTATGTCTGGATGATGTAGTATTGCACACGTGGAAAACAATATACATTTAAACAAAATAAGAATGGATGGAAGAGAAACTGAAGGCTTATTTTCCAAACAAATTATAAAATACTCTGTAACATACAGTGCAGCTAGTAAAAGCATATCTGTTCATAGTTGCTGTTACCATACACTGGAATTTTAACAATACTGTACAAATTTTAAATTTAATTAAAAAAATATCTCTCAATATGAAATGAGAGGCTCTCACAAATATGACAATTAAGATTACGGTCTCTGGGGTAAGACACTATGTAGTAGGGTAAAGACATACCAACATTTTGGAAAAATCTGATGCTTCCATTTCCACAGTAGAAGATACCGAAGTGGCTGATAAACCCACAACATTTGTACCTATATACTAAACTTCATGGCACCACATCACAGAACATCATAATGTAGTGTTCACTGTATATACTAACACTCTCAAGGGATTGAACTGCCAGCAGTTCTCTAAAAGCATTCTTCACATGGTTCAACTAGCCTGAATTGCACTGTAATTCCCTCTCAGTATGGTGCAATGCACAGTCCTTTCCCTGTTCAGTGATAACAAGCAGCCAGTATATGAAACAAACATTTTTATTCCCAACACAGCCAATGCTTATATGCGGTTCACAACAGTCATCATGAGAGCAGCCTGGATGTTTGACTTAATCTGATATGACCACACGTAGCTAAGGAAAGAGGCTTCAATGGCCATAGCCTTTCTGCCAGTTTCAATGACAGTCTATGATTTCCTAATCGCATAACATGCTTCTGTTTTCCACTATAATGTGCCAAAGACACGCATATTCTCTGAACAATGTTACACAGTGACACATGATTAGTGTACCACAGTACATGAGCTTATGTGCTATGCATTTGACTAGGAAGAAAAAGGTGACTAAATT
>JGI20166J26741_11026670_pt1 | contig 14547 bp, 13 predicted proteins | sample TergutCu122P5_FD_26741 | JGI IMG/M metagenome (IMG submission 26741)
ACTTATATATAAGAACTCCTGAAGATGAACATGTAAATGTCCGAAACATGTAGAGGCTATTTATGAGAAAAAATCATAGTAAAATTGTTTGCATCAAGTTTACATCTTCCTTACTTCATTATGTTCGTTTTTTCCATATTTAATGCTAATCTGTTTGCAGAGAACCATTTCATCATGGAAGCTAACACAGGTTTTACTTTATTTTTTAGTTCAGTATCATTTTTTGCTGTTATCAAGACACTCGTGTCATCCGCATATAGAACAGGTTTGCCTTCATGATCTAATTTATATGGCAGATCGTTCATGTATAATATAAAAAGTCCCCATCCAGACTGGCCCTGGGACCCACCCAGCCTCCTATTCCATGGGTACCGGGCCTTTCCCGGGTAAAGCGGCCAAGGTGTGGCGTTGACCACACACTTCTTCTAGCGCCGAGGTTGAAGGAAGAGTAGAGCTATACATCTGCCACCCCCCTCTGGGTCTTTGTGGCCTGTTCTAGGGTGAAGTTTACCTTTACTTTTATCTCATTACATTGGCGTCTCAGAGGATTATGTGATGAATGATGTTTGAAGACGTGAATGTGACAACATGACATGCAAGGGCGGATCCAGGTTGGTGGGGCCTGAAGCTTGTACAATTTTTGGGGCCCACTTTAAGGAAAAGAATACAGAATTGCGAATACAAAATTAGGCATGATAGTGAAAGTGAATGCCCCTGACAACAAGCAGGCATATTGTTTTTGGGAGGTACAAGGTTCGAATTTCTGTTGAGTCACTGTCTATACCGACTGAAATTCCTTGTGGTTCTCCTTGTCAGCTCCAGGCAACTGCCAAGATTATAATATCTTACTAAGGTGTCAACTGCTTCCTTGCAAATCTCCTCCAATTCATCATTTGCCAGTCATTTTTCCTTCAACTTTATATGGTTCCAGGAGAGTCTAGTAAAATAAAAAAAATCACGCACTCTAAAATTTCATGGTCTTTCAGCAATGCATTTTACAAGATGCTTAGGCCTATCCACCATCTCGCATATTTTTCCCTTTCTTCATAGCTGGGCTCAAGGCTATGTCTGGATGGTAACATACAACATACACTACCAAAAAGATCATAATGCATTAAATCCATTAATTATGTTTCAGTTCATTGTTTAAAATATAAAGTATTCTTAGTGATGTGTTTATTTACAATAAAAATACCCTCTTTGATACTTAAATTGAAATGCAGCTGTCCTTCAATTTCAGAATTATCCTTTTGGCACACATACGATTTGAGTCTGAGAACCTGTCCTAGGCTATACATGTACATAACAGTGAATGGTTAAGTGAGAAGATGAGTTTAAGCACTATTCCATCATCTGTCCGAATGAATTGCGGAAAGTTGCCAGACAAGTCCTGACCGAGGTTCAAACTGGAGACCTTTTGTCGACAAGACTGAACTTGGCGGCCACCGAGTCTGGTCTGGTGGGGTTCAAGCCCTGCTACATAAGCTGAAGTTTCTGTTGATTGAACATACAAGAACTGCCTGGACTTAGCTTCACGTGGAAGTGGTACACTTCCCTGCATTGCTATTTCATGCATGTTTTTGCGGGACATGCCAACTGTGAAGATTATACAGTGTCAGTGAAGCAAGTGGTCGTTTATTATTGATGGTGTAACGGGTGTGGTGGGGGGATTTTGCTGGTGCTCCAATAGACAAGGTGCTGCTGCATTCCTGGATTCAAACAAATGCTGTCACAGAGTGAGCATGCCATTGTTGAACCAAGATGCAATCATAGGACTGCCCCACCACCTTCTCACACTGCGCCAATATGAGCTTCACACAAGGAATAAATAAATGGTCAAAATAACGCCTGTCCAAATTTCCAGTGCAATATAAATCCATAACCTGACTTTTGTGAAAGAAATGGACTGATTGTCACCAACACATGGTTCAAGAAGCCAAAAAGAAGACTGTACATATGGAAGGCACCTGGATATTGGAGTTGACATCAGTTGGAATACATCCTTGTGAAGCATCAATTCAGAAACAGTGTGAAGGATGTGCAGACACTGCCTGGGGCAGATACTGACTCTGATCACAGCTTACTGGTTGCCAAAGTCTGTGCCAGCTTGAAGAAAATTATAAGATTCCAAAACAGCAGACCTAGATGGGATTTGGAGAAGCTATATGCTCAAAGACAAAGAGTGCAGGATACTCTAGAAGAGAAACTCGGTGCAATTGAATGTGAAAGTGAGAATGCTGAAGTGCAGTGGAAAAATATAAGAGAATGTGTGTTAGATACTATCAGTGATTTGGTTATTAGAGTTGAGAAGAGAGCAAGAAAACCATGGATTACACAAGAAATGATCAGTAAAATGGATGAGCGAAGGAAATTGAATTATAAATGCATTCTTTTGCAGACCTCATTTATTGACAGAAATGTAACTAACTTATAAAGACATCATGAAGTTTTAAAAAATAGTTTGGCTTTACGTTTACCCTCATAACTTCATCAACTACACAATGCTAAAATACTTACACAGAAAATGATTTATCATTAAGTGAGCTGTATACAGTACACATCCCATACTATATTTCACGTATGTTCAACAAAATGAATATATTCACATCAGGAGAATTTAAACAAAGAACTTGTAAAATGTGCCTTCTGAGCAAGACATGTGGGAATGTTTTAGATGGTATAAAATTACATTGCCTCTATTTTTGGGATCATATTATTTTACCATTTTAGGAGAAACCATTTTTAATGGGCTCTCACCCGGACACTACCATATATCATATGTACGGCTGGTTAACAAAACACCATGTCAGGTACACAAATCAGGAAGTTGAGGTATATTCACTCCTTCTCAACCTAGTGTTGCGTGCAGGCGGAAAACTGGATGGGTGCCACAGCCTGCCCACAAGCAGTGGTGAAGGGAACAGCTAGTCTCAACCTTTGCTGAACCACCGGTGCTGATTGAACCCTCCTGGCATACAAATTTCACCACAGCAACCACAAAATAATGTAAACTACATGAGATTTGAAATTCTCACAGTGGTGAATATTAAGGTTAGGATCTTAGATATTATGCCCAACTAGATACATCATAACATTCATGAAAATGGCAAATTTAATTTTGAATATAATCTTACGTACATTACTCGAACAATGCTCAACTGTCTGTGTTTGTGCATAAACTGTAACATACAGAGTGATTTAAAGAAATGTAGTACTTTTAATGATCAAAAGCAAAGGCACTTCTGTCTAATGCAACTTCATTACTAAAGCAAACTGTTTTTGTTTTGTAACATTGCAGCTGCATGTGCTGGCCTAAAAGCATGTCATCATCATCATGCCAACTGTAAAGGAATATGCAGAGGAATATTACACACACACACACAATTTTAGTTTTTTAATTACAGAAAAATTAACGTAAAGAGAAGTGACAGTAAAAGGGGTATTTTTAAAGATTAACCCAATCACATAAATGGCTATAAAGGTAAAGGTAAAGTTCTGCCTGTTCACTGCATGAAGACATAAGGGGGGTGTAGTGGTATAGATCCATTCATTCTTAATATAGGCATTAGATAGAGCTGAGTGATTAATATTATACCCTGGCCAATTAATCCCCCGGGGAGGGGCCCCAGTACCCACTGAGCAGTCGGTTTGGTAGGACCTGGAGCTGAAGAGGACATTTTTGGAGAAGAGAAAATCTCTTGCCCCTACTGGGATTCAAACCCGGGACAGCCTGGGCCGTAGCCTAGCCTCTACACTGACTAGACTCTCTTGGCTCCCTGTATAAGGCTATTAAAATCTCATGTTTGGCTATGGGATATAAGAAGTTCTCATTTTATTCTGGGTTACAGATGTGTGGTGAGATTTCACTTATTTAGCATTTAGTTGTTACAGTCACCAGGCAAATATACTCAAAATTTTGTCCAATATATTAAATATATCTGTGCTTTGTGATGAACACATCCAATAGCTTGCACTGGCTCTTTCTGTTTTCCTTGTAAGTGTTTTGCCAAATTATAAATGCATTACTTTTAAATAACTCTAATTATTGATGTACTGCGTTAGACAGCACTGCTCCTGATATTCAGTGTGTGGTCACTGTGGACAATATCATTACAAAATATGCTTTTTACACCAACCATTCATTCATTCATAATTGATGCCTTCAGTTCTTCATCCTGCAAGAGGATGTCACTAGCTGACAGTAAACTACCACCTGCTATGTATTCCATGAGCAGCACATTCATTTACATTTACATTATATACATTTCATAGATCCATCATATACCCCTCATGGCTTAGGATATGAAACATGTCATTATAACAGTGTACGACTGCTCAGCAACTGTGTTATACTAAAACATACATAACAATTGCACCTGACACAAAATAACACTGGAATGCAAGACAAACACATAAGAAAATCACACATGATGTAAAATGGAATACAAAGACAAATATAGAATATCATGTGTTACTTTCAGTGCGACTGTGATGTGCTTTTTTGATGACTCTATACATTCAGTTGTGGTGAAGGACAATAGAGGATAAAATAAGAGGAAGATCATGGAATGAGGTCAAGGGAATAGCTGGAGATCACAATGCATGGAAGCTCTTCATGGATGCCCTATGCTACACAAGGAGTAAAAGGACTTGATGATGATGATACATTCAGTATTAGAAATGGTAACTTTAAATTATTTACATTCTTTGTACATGTTACATGGGGTTTACAGTTTATTGTCTGTTTGATGACATCCACATTTAATGGTAAAAATCCTCAATTATCAAAATTGAATCATCAGTGTAGTCACTGTCTCATTCATTAGCTTTTAAGTGCAAATTTTTATGAAAACTTTTAGAAATGGAAAAATAAACATATATGTTAAAATACATACTTTTGTGTTTATCAGGCTATTATACCAAATTTTCAAGCAAATGAAGGTGAATGGTTTTTATTTATTAACCACATGTTTGGGCACTTAAATGGTCAGCTACTGTGTAGTCAGTGGCCTGGTATATCTGTGCAACAGCTCTTTGAACCTTATAGTTTCTTGGAGGGAGGGGGAGAGAGAGAGAGAGAGAGAGAGAAGAAAATACATACTGATAGCAAACAGTGCTACCTTTGTGCCATTTGTGACTGGCAGAAGAGATGCCAATAGTAACTGAACAATGTTAGAGTTGCAGCATGTCATTGCCTCTTGTGGGTTGTCATTACCTCTCAGGAGTCTCGCACAACATTGACTTGAATTATAATTCACACAGATACGACCCCACATAACTCTAATCATAACAGTGTATGGACCAAAAACAGTATAAAGTCCGATCACAATCTTATTGCACCTGATTTGTGTTCGTACCTCAGTACATGATTTTTATTTTATTTAATGCCTCTCCTGACAGGAACTTCTATACACTGCAGGCTGTTTCACCTCCTTAACTACAGACAATTGTATGTTTTCCTGCAAGATAGTGCCATTGTTAAGTATGAATATTCTGTACAGAAGAATGATCTTGTTCGGCTAATAGAATGTAACACAGAACGATCTTCCCCCTACAATTGCATGAAACCAATACAACACCCTTCTAGCACCTCCTGCAGTCGAGGCAAACTGGCTCATGTTCTTTTTACAGTGCCGTAACACTGCAATCGGACTCTTAATGTCATGTATTAATACTCGTACAATTACTGAATAGCTCATTCTCATTTAACATATTCTCGCCTGCATATTTTAATATACTCCTGTCATGTCCAATTATGTGCAGAGACATTCAAAGCCATGTCTAGGCGTGTGACATTCCCTTAAAAGGTTTGAATTTGAAAAAGAAAAATTTGTTTGTTTTACATTTGTCTTAAGTACAGTTTTTCATATTACTAGTATGACAGTATCATTTATGTTATAACTTAATGCTGTTATAAATTATTTTTAGTTCTTCATGTCATCTTTTATACCTTCATGCCTTTCCTTCTGAGAACCTACGTGAATCAAAATAATATGAAGATCTCCAAAATATTCTATGATTGATATGTATGTTTATTCATTTGTCATCCATTTGCATTTCTCAACAATTTTACCATTCTGTTACAGTTTGAAACTTACACAGGGTGTATTTTAATTTTGCTTTCTATCAAACTGAACTGATTATTGTGTAAGTCAATTTTCTTTTAGAATTTAGTTATTGACAGAAGTGCATTCCATAAGGATATTTGCACATCTTGTGTTTAGATGATGGAGTCCCAAACTTTCTATTGCATCCGCAAACTCAGGGACTTCTGCATGAGAACAGAAGCAACATAAGCCATAAGTATAACATACAAGTATCAAATACTCACTAATCTTTCAAATACCATTTAAAGTTTACAATGCAATACAAATGTGCTCAAGCCTGCATTAACACTATCTCTTATATGCTTCATATCCTGTTGATGAATTCACTTCAACTGAAAGTTCTTGAGTTATATAAGGAAACATGTGAATTATTTCTTAGACTAGCATATATGCTGGCTTATGTCACATTCTATATCTACCATTAATGGTGTCAGTAACCAGTTTCTATATTGTGCTGTCACATGCAGGTTAACTATTTGTACTGCTGTTTTGCACATGCAGTGCTTGTTGTAGTTGTAGTTGTAGTCAGTCACATTTATCAACAAATGTACATAATAGAATTACAAACTGTGCACAAGTTTTAAAAACTTCTATAGGAGTGCATCTGTTGGTAAATGTGATTCATTGTAAGAACAGCGCACAGTGTGAATAACATCACATAATGTAGTTGTGTTTGCATCAGGGTACTTCATGGTGCCTGTCAATAGACTGAACACATATATTTATATTTATGCTTGTGTTAAGCAGGTATTGCAATTTGTATGTGCAGAAAGTTGTGCAAGTGTATTGTGACATGTTCTACATCCTTGGCTTAGCCCAAACAAGAATCTATGAAATGTCAGTAAGTTACATTCTATTATGTTGACTTGTGCTGTTTCTTCACTCATTGAGATTTTGCAGAGCTACACAATATGAAAGATCTGAATGCTATTTCTTTTCTTGCCTGTAGCTGCTTATGTACTTTTTATGCTGGTATTGGTCTGTAGTTAGTTGGAAATGACACTTCCACAGCATTTTACCCTACAGTTAATGCCACTCTTTAATTTGTACATCAACAAATGTTGGCAACTATCATTGACAGTAACTGTTAGGTGACAGTGACCAGGAAAATTAATTATTTCTTCATACATTGAAGAGAAAAGAAATCCCAGTAAAGATTATAATTCATTCCTCTAGTTTTAAAGGAAAGGAATTTATCAACTGCAAAGAGAAACTTACTCACTGGTTCAGAATGTACATGCCTTTCATTTTTCTGAGCTCTCTTTTATTGAACATGGTCAGCCTGTATTCTTCCTTCTATTTCAGAGGCCGAATTTCACACCCATTAATAAATAAATGAATAACAGTGTTACACAATGCATTATTATATTACTGTATTTAAATTACTTGTGTAACAAGGACCGTTTTTTATTATTAACACATAAAATGCAAATATATTGAACCAAAATTTTCATTTTCCTGAAGCAGCAAAAGTCTATGTAACATGTAATAATGACAGCATATGCTGTGCCAGTCAGTGCAGAAAAGTGTATGTTGCCATGTGAAGACGTTTCTTCTGGAAGATCAAAAGTGCAACGAAGAATAACTGGAATGCCCTGCGTTATCAGGAGGTGGCACTTTGTATTAATATAAGTTTTGATCACAATAAATGACAAAAACAGTGTTTCATTTTTCCTCCTGAATTAGTTGGATTGTGACGTTCGAGGTACTCACCGCAGTGTTGCCAAAGATTTAAGTCTTCTGGGCTGTGATGTTGTGTCGTTTGTTTGGGTTTAAAAGACTTCATTGCCTTCACCTTTAGGATCAAGCAATGGAAGAAGGGGTGTGGCACAGAGAGACAGGGTGTGTTATGTTGGTGTGGATGATAAGGGTGATGAAAGAAAATGTGGTTAGACAGCATGAGTGGCACTGATATGCTGGGAATGGTGCAAGGTGATGGAAATGACACACCCAGTATCTGTCTCACATCACAGAAGACTTTAGCCTTCAGCAAGTTGGGTTGTTTGTGAATATCACTCAGTTGATTCGTTGCTTACCTAATGTCAGATAAGCAAATATTACACAGCTGTACTGAAACAGAAAGCCCCCTAAAGTGTGTAAGAACATGAGCAATGGCATCACATGTTGCTGACACACGTACTATTGACCACTTGGAAACTGCAGTGTGTACATTGTGCCAGGAGACACTTCAGCACAGTATTCTCACGCTCCAAATACGCTGTCCTAATCGCAAGTTCATCTTCCTTTGCCCTACGAGCATCTCTAGATCGTTTTGCAGCCGCATTATTCTTCCTCCTTTTTTCCAAATAAGCAGCATCCTTTCCATTGGCAGGATTACCTTCTGAGGATGATGATGATGACTGAGGACTTGAGGAACGTTTTGTGACTGAGAGATTCTTCTTATTATCACTACTCCTTTTTTCGGCTTTTATATGTTCCAGCATTTGCTGTCTGTACACCCTGTAATGTTCATCATTCACTGCACTTGTGTGTTTGAAATTTAATGATATTGCTTTGAACGGTCTGGCATGTTTCTTTGCCTGATTTTCAACGACTGAACTTGGTCTGGCAAACTGCTGGAAATTATTTTCTGCCGGTGAGAACTGGAATGTTGGCAGTTGTATTCCTACTGAGGGGGTAGGGGATAATCTTTGTATGCTTGCAGTAGTAGACAAGCTATTTTCTGATGACGAAGCCAACTGTAGATTTGACAAACCTTCAGCGGATGGTGTGTGATGGTACAACGTGTATTGTGGACAGAATGGAATTTGTAGCGATTCCCTAGAGGCAGAAGGAGCAGCGGTTGATTGCACCGATATAACAGACGAAGAAGGCACTACAAATGCGCGTGAAAATAAGGGTGGAGAATTTGGCTGAGAAGGTTGCAGAACTGCGTTTGTTGACTGGGCGTGTGCATTGGCAGCATCTGAATGCGACGGCGTGTGTGGGCAAGACACGTAAGGATGCACTGTTGCAGGCGATGGATGGTCATGAGCTGCAGTCATGCAGGGACACGACACGGCATAGCTTTCTGCTTTGACGTTGGGTTCATTCCGAGGACGGATGCGTAGGTCCAGTACGTCTTCGCTATCTTGGCGATGGTGCTGTGAAGCTGGCGCGGAGAAGTCGATAGCTTGGTCGCTGTAGTCCAGTGACGGGAAGTGCAGCGATGCTGGATTGTGATAATCGGACAGCTGCATGGCGAAGAACACGTGAATGGGCTGTGGAAGAAAACAGAAGTCTGCACATGACATGCGGTAAAAAGTATGCAAATATGTGACGCCACACACTATCCCACTCTGCTGTTAACGGGTTTGACGCCTTCGCGTCTCCCAGCCATTTTCCTCCATCTTGCGGGTACTGTAAGGAACAAGGCACAACAGCTACTATTCCTGGCACATCTCGGGCCGAGTGTCGGGCAGGGCCGGTCTTGGGGGGGTTGGAGACAAGGCGAAACAAACTACTTATTATCTTGAATATTGGTCTGATATTAATTACTCTGTTTAATAAGCGACCCATTTCCCCGGTTCTTGTGCTGTTTAGTTTGACATTTCTGTGTCTCTTTGACCTGAGTTTAACAGCCCTGTGCACAGGTGCGAATGGGTTCGGAGTGCTGTAAGCGGTGTAGTGCGACAGGAATGACCAGAGGGTTCTGAGCACGATACACTGCAGCAGACGTCTCCGGAGTGGGCGGACGAGGAAAGGCGATGGATGACGAGGATTTGGTTCGTTTCAGCTGACTGAGTAAGTCAAAGTTAAGTGCGCACCTGAACTTGCCTGACTTGACGAACTGGATCATGCTGCCGAGTTACTTGGAACTGGTCACATGTCCTGCGATTTTTATCTAAAATTTTTAGTTGTGGGACAAAGGGATTTTCTTTTTGGGACACTCTACAGCTTCCTTCCAAACACATTCCTTGCCCTTTGTACACGTCACATCTACAATCAACATGCACTGTTTCTTGCTGCTTGGATAAGGCCGTTTGAAACTGCTCTGGTAGCAAACTCTCGCGAAATGTACTTTAATTCCACACTTGATAATGAGGAAGACCAGTAATGACTGAGACATGTGCAGTTACTTTTGCAACAGCCTTTCCCTTCTGACGTCACTGTGCCCAACTCTGAACACAGTAAGGCCTGCCTGTCACAAACAAACAAGTTTGACTCATTCTGGTTTGCGGCCATTCCTCAGTAATAGTACCAACTTTGTTACCGAAGTGTTGTCGCAATCACTGACACAAAATGGAACCTAAATGACAAGAGCAACAGCCTTCGTCAGGACAAACATCTGGGGTCGAGGATCGAGAGTGGAAATTAACACCAGTGACGACACACAGCGGACAGCGCGGGAGGGCAGTGATTTGTTTAAAATTACAAGACTTAACAAACAAAAAATTAAAAGTTGACAGGTGGTACAGGGGAATGAGTCTCAAAATTGGTTCTTCTTTCTTTCCATTCCTCCTGCCCCTCCACAGCTACGGTGCGTTGCACCTCGCCTTCCATAACTTTTTCCACAATTCCCCACGGTCTCCGATTATTACCTCTACATTTTTATTCCCATTACATTTAACATCTCGTCTTCTTCATTTCTCCAGCTTTCGCGCATTCTTCCTGTTTTTATTATTCCCTCCACTATAGCTTCTGCTATTTATTTTGACATTTTTTGGAGTTGCATTATTTCAACATGACTATTACAGTGCAGTCGGAAGGATTTCACAAACTTTGAAATGTCTTTCCCTTCTAATATATCCCTACTTCCTTGTTTGTTCTTATTCTCCCACACTCTCCTTCTTTAACTGGCCATATATTTTTCTTACAATCTTCCTTCAAATATAATGAGTTTAATGTTGACCGTTCTCTTGACTTACAGCTTTGTTTCGTCACGCGCTATATAGAAGGCCCTGCTATATGGAATGCTGCGTGTAAACAAGAATTGAAATGGGCCAAAGACAAAACGTGCAAATAGCAGTTAAGTGAAATGAATGAGGAATACAGAAAGAAAGAAATTCAAGAATGGAGCAACTACAGACGGAAAGAATATTAGAAACGCGTAGACTTGCTACACAATAAGTCATAAATTGCACAGTGATGTAATACATATATATATATATATATATATATATATATATATATATATATATTTACACACACCTCTAGAACGTGTCGTTACAGTAAACGAATAAGAGGAACTTTATTGAACGGCACATGCTGGTGACTTGTTACGGCCGAAACTACATGGAAATACAGGTCCAGTTTTATGTTTAGAATCATGCACATGACACGCAAACTTCAATTTCACTTCCATGAACAAGTTTTCCGTTATGACAACGAAAGAAACCGAAATTTACAAAATATTGCATTTAACAACCCACTTCTCAAATTCGGATAGGTGCCACAAGAAAAAATGTATGCGGGGCGAATTTGTAATCAACGAAACAAAAATTTATGTTTATCTCACATGCTGCACAACAAGCGTTAGGATACCCTGCGTCGATGAGGCATAAAGTGCTAAATGGGACACAATAATTACGATACAAATAACAAGAAATGAAGGATTAAAACCCCGCGTTTCTACGGATCAGCCAATGACAGCAGATATGAAACTGTATTGCTGGCTGGCAGTCTGTACACAAAGTGGACAGTTTAGTATAAAATATGGACTAACGATTTCAGCCAACAAAACTAAAGAACGGTATTCTGAGGACGAGACTCCATCAGGCGCAAGACAGTAACTGAAAAGGAAACAATTAGAAAAAAACACTACGAAAGCGGAAAAATGTTACAAACAATCGAAATTTTTACAGAAAACAGGAATGATCGGTCGAGTTCTAACAGCTTCCACAGCCCAGAGTAAACCAGACTGAAAACACACACACACACACTCACACACATAGACACACACTCACACACATAGACACACTCACGTACACATACATAGACACACATACTCACACTCACACACATACTCTCACCCATACTCACTCACACACACTCTCACACACACATACACACACACACACACACTTACACATACACACACGCTCACACACACTCACGCACGCACACTCACTGTCACACACACACACACACACACACACACACAAGCAGTGCCCACGGTGACACTGGAACACAAGTGAACAAGACAGACCTAGCGTCAGTGCAGCACAGATGAAATTTTGGAGGGCAAATTGCAAAATATACGCGCTGTTGCGCCACAAAACAAACCAAGATATTCTGAAAGAACTTAAAACAGCAGCAGTTTTTGTACAGATCAACAGCCGTAAAAACGGACAGATCAAGACTGCACCAGACTGTTATGAAATGTCAACCGGCAGGAAAACGGAACATGACGGCCGATAAAGAGACGTGCTGTTTGTTGCACTGATACGGGAACGGGCCATTAGAACTAAGTCCTTGAGAAACATGATGATGATGATGATGATGATGATGATGATGATGGTCTGTTCAAATGTTCACATAGAATCTGCTTGGTGTATGTTGTGAGCCACAGAACGAAGTTAAACACAATTAAACACAGACACAAGCACAATTCAACCATGCTATTGCTAAACAAGAGCAAACTGTTGTTACCTGCAGCTGACTTAAAACATATCAGTAAGAAACGTGTCCTGTGCACAGCAGAACACAAACACTCAAAGCACACAACATTTGAAGCGACATGAAGCGCACCTTCTGGTCCACGTCAGTACCCTTCTGACCGGCTGCAGGCAAATTCACCACGGAAGAGCTGATGACGTCGTGTCGCAGTTTTGTCCCACGAACAACCCAATCCGCTCACTTCAGCTTTTGGATTGAGAATGTATAGAAAGCTGTCGACCACCACCAAACAGATGGAGTATGGATAGCACCAACCCTTGCCAGCCAATCACTTTCCAGAGGGATGGACTGGTCAGTAGAAGGGGTTATTTTTGGCAATAGCAACGCGTGTCTCTCTTATGGGTTTAGGTATTTTTACAGCCTGTTTCAAAAACATTTACCTTTTCCGGTGGCACACAAAATTCTAGTTAGTGAATCCGAAAGAAAAGGAAACTTGCCAGACCTAGCTTCGCAGGAAACAAATTGCTCAGTAAAAACAGTGACAGGTTTCCGGACTTGACGCCAGAGTAGGGCTTCGATCCCGACAGGAGCAAGATGTGAAATTTTCCATTGCGCACTGACCGGCTGTGTCCTGGCCAACATCGCAGACAATGGGTAAAGGGGATAGATCTGCCACAGCGTGAAGCTTACCGCTCTCCTACACATATACTCCATAAGTCTTTATGGCCTACTGCTTTAATTAACAGAATTAACTGATTTCTTTTTATAACTGAGACAGGGTGTGTTTACTGAGCGGTACGGACTGGAGCTACGAATATGATTGATATTAATCTGAGTATCTTAGATACGGTTTCTGATTTCCTTCTATCTTCAAGCAAATTCTGACATAGCTACCAAGTTCCAAATTCCTACTGCATGTTTCTCATGCAGCTCCCCCCCCCCTCCAGTTTATATTCATCAAAATTATCGCCCTCATTTGTTTACGATACGCCATTTCCGTTGTGCCTGTACAATGCATAATGAAGGAAATGCGACCGGCAGTGCAAAGCTTTTATTGTGTCGATTGTGACAGCAGCTACACGTTTCGGCTATGTAAAGTGGCCATCATCAGGCTGGTAATATCAGAAGGTAGAAACGAGAATTGTACACCTGCAGCCTTACATATAATTATAAAAAGTCAATGGACGAAATCGCGACCTTACATAAGGTAGGCTATATATATATGATTGTCACACAACCAACACATGTTTACAACATGCACAAAATAATGTAAAACTTATTAATCATTCGGCAAAAAATTTAAAACGGAAGTTAAAAACTTAAAAAAAGCCCTTCTTGTTGTTTTGACGAACAAAATGCAGTTTGTGTGGGCGGTCGTGAGAGCTGCAGTGGTCAGCCGTCCGTCTGATATCGGCTGTAATTTGGGCGTGCAGCGTCTCGTATAGTCAGACATAATACTAAAATCATGTCCAGGATGTGGACTCAGGCACCATTCAGTCGCAGGCACACACGCACACACCGGTACAAGCAGTTCACAAATGCAGTACATCGTGCTCACACCACAACACGAGGCACCACGCCGGCCTACACCCTCCGTGTTCCACATCGGCATCTGCAGCACCTACCGGCGCATCGCAGTCACACATCCTTCGCTGCAAGCCACCATTTCGCTATTCTAACGCCTTCATTTTCACAGCGCTCCTATCAGCAGACGCTAACAAACTGATGCTGTTGGTAGCTCCAACTAAAGTCTCGTTCTTTCATTTTTTCTGTATTTCCTCTACATATCGCCTGTCTGTCCGTCCCTTTAGTGTTGCTATTTACAGGATTAAAGAGACAGACAGACAGACAGACAGACAGACAGACAGACAGACAGACAGAC
>JGI20166J26741_11027781_pt1 | contig 14544 bp, 12 predicted proteins | sample TergutCu122P5_FD_26741 | JGI IMG/M metagenome (IMG submission 26741)
CGTATCGCCGCTCTTTCCCGTCTCGTAGGGAAACAGCTCTGTTTTTTCAGGCAGGTCTTCTGACTCCTGGTTCATCCTACTCGCCGCGTCTTCCCAACCCGAAACGGGTCAGTGACTTCCATGCGGCTTTCGTCGCCAGTTACAGCGGCGGGCCCGTCCCCGAATTACGCGGGGTTCCCTTTTCATCCCTTGCGGGAGCCTGAAAAATGTGTTGCGACCGGCTTATATCCGGGCGCGGCAAAGTTTGTCAACGGAAATATCGCTGAGCATCCCGACCGACAGTTTGCCGCGAGGATTCCGCACTTGTTTGTTAATTCCCGGAAGACTTCGCGCCCTTCTCTTCGGCCTTGCCTGGGGCCGCTTTCCCTTGCTGCAACGAGATGCGATAACTGACCAGAGCGGTACTATCATCAAGAGTGAAGCCGAGAAGAGTCCGTCCTGGTCGCTGGGCGACGATCAAGAACAGGCTGTCTTTTAAAGCCGTCTCCGGGCGCGGCAGGCCATAGTCGACGATGTAGCCGTTCAGTTGGCTGGTTTTCCAGCTTTCCCGCATCCCGGAACCGTCCCAGAACAAATGATGCAGCCTGCCGCCATCGTATTCTCGGCTGTTGCGCAGCCAGGTGTTGACAAAGGTTGGCTGGTGGGCGCCGACGATGATTTCGTCCTTGCCATCATCGCTGCCGCGCATGACCAAAATCCGGCCGGGGATATAACGGAGCAGACGGTTCTTGTCACTGTTTTCATCATTGACCAGCGACGGGCCGATGAAGTTTTTGCTGCCGCCGTATTCATTTTCGCTTACCCAGAGGAGTTCCCCTCGCGGGTTGAAAATTTTCAATTTACTGTTGCCATCGATGGCCGCCATCTCCAGCTTGCCGTCGCCGTCGATATCGAGCCAGGCGAAATCAAACAGGCCGACACCGGGCGGCAACGCTACCACGCCTTCGTCGGTCAACGCCGTGAAATCGGGCTGGAGCCGCAGCCGATGAACATCCTTGCCAAGATAGCCGGTCTCCGGGCGATCGTCGCCGCGCTGGCCAAAGAGTTGGACGCCCTCGCCGGGTTTATTGATTGGGCGGATATACCAAGGTATGTTCTTCATTTTTGCCAGCAATCCGGCGCCGGGGCTATAGACAAAAATTGCCCCATAGGGCTGCGTCTTCTGGCTGGCGCTGACATAAATCGCCAAACCCTGCTGCCCATCCAATTTGGCGACGCTGACCATGTTGACCCGGACGCCCAGCGGGAAGGAATAGGAGGCCAGGGGCGAAGCGTTCATCTTGTCATCAAAAGAAAAGACGTGCAGCGTGCCGTCGGTGGCCAGCGCCACCTCCTGCTTGCCGTCGCCATCGAAGTCACCCACGGCCATGACGTTGGCGGCGACTTTGACCGGTTCGCCGCGCCGCATTTCCGCCTGAAGCACGCCGGGTTCCGCCGTGACCGGGCCTTTTCCGCTCGAAACAGCCAGTCGCTGATAGAGACGGTCGGGATGTTCGGTGTCAAAACCGCTGGCACCCGTGGCCGCCCTCGTTTCTTCGGCCAGGCGCGGCGGCGTTTCGGCGGGCAAAACGTCGCCGCGCAGACGCCTGCTGGCCGATTGCGCCAAATCCACCACGGCGGGAATTATTTGATTTTCCGCGCCGGCAAAGGCGGAAAAATTGCTTGGCTCCGATTTGCCATCGAGAGGGATGACCGACAAATGCAGTTGCAGGCCGGATTGCACCGTGTACAAATTGCCTTTGACCAAAAAATCGGCCCGCATTTTCGGCAGTTGGGCGGGGACATGGGCCGCATCGAGGTTGCGCAGCCGGTTCAGTTCCGACGGGGCGAAGGGATAATCGACTAATTCGACGCCGCCGCCGCTGGCGATCCGGCTGGTCAGCATCGATGTCAGCGTGTCGGTGAGTGAAGCGTATTCTTTGGCCTCGCCGCTATTGAAAGGCAGCACGGCGACACGGACGATTTTGTCAGCGGCGACGGCGGGCGATATGAGCAACAGCGCGAACAGTAGCACGGCAAACAGGCGTTTCATCATAACTCCACAAATGGAAAAAGCGGCAAAGCAAGGCAAGCCAGCAAACCAGCGGTATATACCTGTTTTGCCGGTGCGCCGCAAGCGACGGCGGGGCGCAGCGGTTTCATCGCAGGTGAAAAATTTGACTTCATCGGGAAATTCCGGCTAAAATGGATTTCGAGTCCGGATTAGCCGAGATTAGAGGATTGCCATGTATATTCAAAGACATGCGGAAGAGGTTGTCGCGAGAATCGCCCGGCGCAAGGCGGTTTTGGTCATCACCGGCGCCCGCCAAGTGGGCAAAAGCACCATGCTGAAAGAGGTGTTTCGCGGTATTCGCTATGTCGCCCTTGACAGCCCTCTGGTGCGGCAAAGCGCCACAGACAATCCATCCATTTTTTTCGCCCAACACAGCCCGCCGGTCATCGTCGATGAAATTCAGAAGGCGCCGGAGCTGTTTGAATATGTCAAAGACATCGTTGACCAGCGCGGCGACAAGGGGAGTTTCTATCTTACAGGTTCACAGAGTCTGGCGCTGATGAAAAATATCAGCGAAAGCTTGGCCGGCCGGGCCGGCATCGTCAAAATGTCTGGGCTGTCGCTGCGGGAGTTACATGGCCTCGCCTATCGCGAACCATTCAAACCCGGGCCGGAGCATGACAGCGCCATGGCCAAAGAGGATGCCGCTTTCGATTATCAGCGCATTCTCGGCATCATTCATAAGGGTTCCTTCCCCGAACTGTACGAGACAGAAAGCGATTTGAAAGACTGGTCAGACTATCACAGTTCGTATTTCCAAACCTATATCGAAAAAGACATCCGTGAGCTGTTCAATATTCAGGACGAGACCGCTTTTATCAAATTCGTCAAAGCGGCGGCCTCCCTCACCGGTGAACTGCTCAATTACGCGACGCTCGCCGCCATCTGCGGCAAAGACGAAAAAACCGTGAAAAAATGGCTGTCGGCGCTTGAATTGAGCGGGCTGATCTGGCTGCTGCCGCCTTATCACAACAATCTGGGCAAACGGCTGGTCAAAACCCCTAAGTTGTATTTCGCCGACACTGGCCTCGCCTGCTTCCTGTTGGGCTGGAATACGCCGGAACAATTGGCGGCTGGCGCCATGTGGGGCCATATTTTCGAAACCTTTGTCGTTGGCGAAGTGATGAAAAGCTACTACAACGACGGCATCGGCAACCCGCCGCTGTATTTTTACCGCGACAAAGACAAATGCGAAATTGATCTGATTGTCGAAGAAGGTGGAACTCTCTATCCAATCGAGATCAAAACGACCAGTGACCCGACGCCGTCAATGGTAAAAAATTTCGTCAAATTAGGTGGTATTCCTGGCAAAACACTGGGCGACGGCGCCCTCATCTGCCTGGCCAGGGAACTTTTGCCTTTGACCGAAACCGTGGGCATCGTCCCGGCGCATCGTATTTGATATGGCCGCCCGTTTGTCCCTTTCAAGGAAACGAATCGTATGAATGTCAACGAACTCCTGTCCGCCGCAAAAAATCGGTTTTCTCTCGATATCTTCAGCGAGAAAAGCAAGGCCGCCATCCAGGATGCGCTCGCCGAGAAGAACGGGAAGATGTATGTGCAATGCCGGGTGCGCGGCAAAGATGTAGTTGCCAAACCCGAGGAGATTATTCGTCAGCTCTGGCTGCATCGCCTGGAACACGACTACAACTATCCTGTCGCCCGTCTCAATGTCGAATACCCCATCACGTTCGGACGCGACTCATCCAAACGCGCCGATATTGTTGTGTTCGACGCCGACCGCCCGACCGTGCCGTATGCGATTGTCGAGGTGAAGCAGCCGACCGAGAAGGGCGGCAAGGATCAACTCAAAAGTTATTGCCACGCGACCGGAGCGCCGTTGGCGTTGTGGAGCGATGGCTTGCGCGAAGTCGTCTGGCATCGCAAAAACCCGAATTATTTCGTTGTCATCCCCGACCTGCCGACCGCGCAGCAAACCATTGACGATATTGCCGGTCAGCCGTGGACCATTGACACGCTGGTCGAAAAGGAGAAACAGCGCGCGGCGGAAGGGCTGAAAGCGCGTTCGCTGCGGCAGCTCATCGAAGACCTTGAAGATGAGGTCCTGGCCAATGCCGGCGTCGATGTTTTCGAGGAAGTTTTCAAGCTCATCTTCACCAAGCTCTACGATGAACTGGCCTGCCACCGGAAATGGAAAGGGCAGAAGTACCTCCGCTTCCGCAACAACAATACGGCGGCCCAACTCAAGGTCGCGATTCAGTCTCTTTTTGACGAAGCCAAAGAGAAGTGGGGCGGGGTTTTCCCGGAGGACGACAAGATCAAGCTCACTCCCGACCATCTGCAAGTCTGCATCGGTTCGCTGGAAGAATGGAAGCTGTTCAACTCCAACCTCGATGTGGTGGACGACGCCTTTGAATACCTGGTCAACAAATCATCCAAGGGCGAGAAAGGGCAGTATTTCACGCCGCGCTGGGTCATTGACCTGTGCGTCAGAATGCTCAACCCGAAAGAGGAGGAATCGCTGATCGATACCGCCTGCGGCTCAGCGGGCTTTCCCGTCCATGCCATTTTCCATGTCTGGAAAGCGATCCTGACAGACGAAGGTCTGTCGCAATCCAACCTGTTCACGATGGATGAAAAACCGGAACGCTGCATCGAATACGCCCGCGACAAGGTTTTCGGCATCGATTTCGATGAGAAAAGTGTCCGCGTCGCCCGCTGCCTCAACCTGATTGCCGGGGATGGCGAGACGAATATTTTGCACCTCAATACGCTGGACTGGAAAAAGTGGGACGAAACGGTCAAGCAGCAGGATTGGCAGGACGTTTACCACAACGGCTGGAAGAAACTCCGCAAACTCATGGCGGAGAAGAACGGCTACCGCAACTTTCAGTTCGACGTGCTCATGGCCAATCCGCCCTTTGCCGGCGACATCAAGCAGACGGACATGCTCAGCCTGTATGACCTGGCCCACAAACGCGCCAAAGACGGCGGCCAGGGCAAGCTGGAGTCCGCCGTCGGCCGCGATCTGCTGTTTATCGAGCGCAACCTCGATTTTCTCCGACCCGGCGGCCGCATGGCCATTGTCCTGCCGCAGGGCCGATTCAACAACGCCAGCGACCAGCGCGTGCGCGAATTCATCGCCGAACGCTGCCGCATTCTTGCCGTTGTCGGTCTGCACGGCAATACCTTCAAACCCCACACCGGCACCAAGACCAGCGTCCTGTTCGCGCAGAAATGGAACGACGACCCCGCCGCCGGGCCGCTTTGCCCGAAGGCGGACGACTACCCGATCTTCTTTGCCACCCAGCGTCAGGAGAGCAAAGACACCAGCGGCGACAAGCTGTACGTCAAGACCTCGGACGGCAACGATTTGCTCCGGGACGCCCACGGTCACTGGGTCGTGCGGCATGATTTTTTCAACCACGACGGCCTTACCCAGGATGGCATCGCCGAAGCCTTCGAGGAATTCGCCGCCAAGGAGCATCTCAGTTTTTTTTGACACGCCCCTTCAGCGCCGCGCGTTACGCGAGGCTGTTGGAGGGGCTGGAGATAAGCGAGGCTCTGCGTTCATACGTTATCTCGACAGATAAAACCGAGAGACTGGATGCGGAGTTTTATCAAAAAGCGGGACTTAATTTTGACGTGTTACTAGCAGGTGTACACTGTAAGAATCTAAAAAACATGACAGAAAAAATTGATGTCGGCTTTGTCGGGAGCATGGCAAGCCAGTATTCAGATAACGTAGACGACACATTTTTATTGCAAACCCAAAATATCAGTGAGTTTTTCATTAACAACAATGAGGTTAAACGCATAAGGCAAGATTTCCACATTAAACTAAAAAAATCACAGATACATTACGGAGATATCCTGATTGCACGAAGTGGCTCATTTGGGAAGGCGAGCATATATCTTGAACATGAAATTATAAACTCGGCAGACATCATCATTGTTAAGGCAAATGATAACGTGATTAATAAATTTTATTTAGTATGTTATTTGAATTCAGCCTGTGGCAAAATGCAAATGTTACGATTTGCCAGTGGCGGGTTACAGGGGCATGTTAATCTAACCATTTTAGAAAATCTGAAAGTTCCTCTTTTAGATGTCAAAATTCAACGTAAAGTAGAGCAAGTTATTTTAAGTGCGTATACGTCGCAGAAAGCCGCAATTAACCACTATCGCGAGGCAGAGCAATTTTTACTTCACGAACTGGGCCTGGAAGGCTGGCAACCGCCGGAACCGCTGACCTACGCCCGCCGCGCCTCGGAAGTATTTGCTAACGAAAGATTGGATGCCGAACATTTTCAGCCTAAGTTCGATGCCGCAATTTTACAGATGAAGGCGCAAAGCTACCTGATGGAACGCCTCGGCGATCTTATCGAACCCGTTTTCAACGGTTGGGATTGCCGGGACTTCAGGGAAGATGGAATACCTTATATCCGTGTTGCTGACATCAGAGATGGTCGTATTAAATTCGAAACCGCTGCGAGAGTTCCAATCAGCATGGCAGATATTACCAAAGACATATCTCTTCGAGTCGGTGATGTGTTGTTTACCCGAAAAGGCAGCTTTGGCAACGCGGCGCATGTGCGCGAGGGCGAAGAGCACGTAATTATTAGCAGCGAAATTATGCTGATTCGTCTAAAACCTGAATGGAAAGAACGACTTCAACCAGAGTTCCTTTCTTTGTATTTCAACAGTGTTGCCGGTGCGTTGCAGTCAGAACAATGGGCGCACGGAGTCGCTTTTTATAGCATCACCCAAGCCGATTTGCTCCGTTTTCAAATCCCTATTTTGCCTCTATCCACACAAACCCAAATCAAATTCCACCTCGAACAAGCCCACCACGCCCGCCAGGAAGCCCAAACCCTGCTGGCGAAGGCCAAACGCGCGGTCGAAGTGGCGATTGAAGAAGGAGAGGCGGCGGCGCTGGCGTATTTGGCAAATGACTGACTATGAAAGCGCGTCGCCGCAAAATGAAGGTGATGGTATGAACGAAAATTGGAAGCGGATCGACCTGGAGAGTCTGGCAGAGTCTTGTGATCTGGAATGCAAGGCCGCGCAGGGGCGCGATGGCCGGGGTGAACTGCCGGAAGATATTTGGAAAAGCTACAGCGCAATGGCCAATGCCGATGGCGGGGTGATCCTGCTCGGTGTGCGGGAAAAACCGCGCGGCATCTTCACGGTGTTGGGGCTGACCGATGTGGAGCGGGTACGCAAGGCGTTGTGGGACAACCTGCACAACCGCAAACAAATCAGTATCAATCTGCTTACGGAAAGCGATGTGGCGCCGGTCACGATGGAAGGACGAACCCTGCTGCGTATTCGAGTGCCGCGTGCCGCGCGGCAGCAGCGGCCCGTGCATCTCGGCGGCAATCCCCTCGACGCTACCTATCTGCGCCGCCACGAAGGCGATTACTTGGCCGACGATGAAACTGTGCGCCGTATGCTGGCTGAGCGGGTGGAAGATTCGCGTGACGAGCGTGTACTCAAGGGGTTTGATTTCAGCGATCTGGACATGGGCACGGCAGCGGGCTACCGCAATCGGTTTGCAGCCGTGAAACCGGGCCATCCTTGGACAGATTTGGCTTTGCCTGATTTTTTGGAATGTATTGGCGCTTTTGGCAAAAGCCGCGAGGCGGATTACAGCGGATTGCGGCTGGCAGGTTTGTTGATGTTCGGCCGTGCCGAGGTGATCCGCGATGCCCTGCCGTATTATATGGTGGACTACCAGGAGCGTCCTGAACCCAAAGCGGAAAACCGGTGGATTGACCGCTTGGTTCCCGACGGCAGTTGGTCAGGCAACTTGTATGACTTCTTTCGGCGCGTGTATCAGAAGCTCACCGCCGACTTGAAAGTGCCGTTCCAATTGCAGGATGGGCAGCGGGTGGATGACACGCCGATACATGAGGCGCTGCGCGAAGCCTTGACCAACACGCTCATCCACGCCGACTATTCCGGAAGGGCGTCCGTATTGGTGGTGAAGCGACCGGATATGTTTGGTTTCCGCAATCCTGGACGCATGCGTATTCCTCCTTCGTTGGCAATTCGGGGCGGCAACAGCGATTGCCGCAATCGACGACTACAGACCATGTTTCAGTTGGTTGGCTATGGCGATCACGCCGGTTCAGGGTTGCCCAAAATCTACAAAAACTGGGCTGGCCAGCATTGGCGCCATCCGCGACTATTTGAGGTTGCGGATCCTGAGCAGACGCGAATGGAATTGCGCATGAGCAGTTTGATTTCCAAAGAGGTGATTGAAGCCTTGACGAACCAGTTTGGCTCTCTCTTTACCACGCTGCCAGAAACGTCTCGGGTAGCGCTTATCATTGCCCAGGCGGAGGGCGAAGTTAGCCATGATCGGCTCAAGCAGATCACGACAGAGCATCGGGCTGATCTGACCAAGCTCCTCCGTTCGCTGGTACGCAATGGTCTGTTGGTTTCCGAAGGGACGGGACGAGGAACGGTATATCACTTGCCTGGGCAAGGTGAAGCCACCGCATTTGACCTGTTGGCTTACCAGGACAGGCCTATTGAGCGCCCCAACCCGTCTCCCATACCTCCAGAGTTAATTTCTATACCTCAAGGGTTAACCTCCATACCTCCAGAGCTGGCCAGACAATCTCCCAGGATAGCCGCTTATCTGACCTGGACTGAGGTACCGGAGGACTTACAAGACCTTTTGATGGCGCTGGCCAAGCCAGTCAGCGTGGTTCGTCGGGTCAACCCCCAGATTTTAAGGGGTGTTGTACTTCAATTGTGTACTGGTCGCTACTTGGGACGACATGTACTTGCCCATCTTCTGCGGCGAAACGCTGACGACCTGCTCAAACGCACCTTGAATCCCATGGTCGAATCCGGGCTGTTGCGACAAGGCCGCGCCGCTGGCAGTGATCCCCGGCAGGCATATATCGCCTCAAGTACTGCTTTGGACGAACTTATGTAATGAATACCGCCAGCATCGTTCAGAAAGCTCCGCCCCACCTTGATCTCCGATAGGGAATGGGATATTGTGATGCTCATAACGATGCAAGACAACATCGAAACCGATGAGGATTCCCATGCGCACCACCATTACCATTGACGACGCTTTGTACGAACAGGCGCTGGCCATGGCCGGGCCGGAGATCGCTAAAACAGAGATTTTTCGGGAGGCCATGAAAACCTTCGTGCGGGTTCAGGCGGCAAAACGACTCGCCGCCCTAGGTGGAGTCGCGCCTGACATGCCGGATATTCTCCGTCATCGGGATGCGCCATGAGCGTTTTGGTCGATACTTCTGTCTGGGTCGATTATTTTCGCAATGGCAACGTCATGTTGGCTGTGCTTCTCGAAACGGATATGGCGATTATCCATCCGATGATCATCGCCGAGATCGCCTGCGGTACGCCGCCAGAACCACGTCCGCAAACCTTTGCTCATCTGCGGCTGCTGCGCGCCGGCGAGCAAGCCACGCTGGCCGAAGTGATGGATTTGATCGAGCGTGAAAAACTGTATGGCCTGGGTTGCGGTCTGGTCGATATATCGCTCCTTGCCTCGGCATTGATCACACCAGGGGCGCGACTGTGGACGCTTAACAAACGTTTGGCCAATCTAGCCAGGCGCTTTGGCATCGCGTTCGCGCCGGCGGCATAGCTTGCCGCCGCCTTGGTTCGCGAATTGACGCGGCCTGGCTTTTTGATTACTTTATACTAATTTACCACTTCAATTCTCCCTGCCGCACTTTTTCATGAGCGATTCACAGAGCGATACTTTGCCAAGCTCCACCGACACCATGGTCGAGTTGATCAAGGTATCGAAACGCTACCCGCCGGATGTCGTGGCACTGCATGGCATCTCGCTGACCATTCCGCGCGGTGAGATGTTTTTTGTCATCGGCATGAGCGGCGCTGGGAAGACCACGCTCTTGAAGCTGATGGCCACCATGGAAGCGCCGTCGAACGGCCTGATCGAGATTGCCGGCAACCCTGTTCACCACATGAAAGGGGCGAAGCTGTCGCGCCTGCGGCAGCGCATCGGCGTCGCCTATCAGGATTTCAAACTGCTGCTCGACCGCACCGCCGCCGAGAATATCGCCATCTCGATGGAGGTGTCTTACAAAAAGCCGCAGTACATCACCAAACGGGTGCGGCTGCTGCTCGACCAGTTGCAGCTTGCCGATAAACACGACATGCTCGCGGGAGAACTTTCCCGTGGCGAACAGCAGCGGGTGACGCTGGCCAGGGCGGTGGCCAATTCCCCGACCTTGATCCTCGTCGATGAGCCGACCGGCAACCTCGATGCCGTCACCACCGAGCGGGTTGTGCAACTCTTGCAAAGCTGCCACAAGGCCGGGGCGACCATTGTCGTCGCCACCCACGACGACAATATTTACCGCGACAGCGGCTGCCGGGTGATGGAGTTGCGCAAGGGCCGTTTGCTGGGCATTTCCGGAGGACAGCGATGAATTTCTGGCTGGCGGTTATCCGGCAGTTGGGGCGCAACCTGCGCCAGACCTGGCCATCGCAGGTCATGACCCTGCTCACGGTGAGCCTGTCTGTTCTTATTTTTTCTTTGTTTTCACTTATTTACATGAATATGCTGACGGTCAGCCGCCAACTGGGCGACGACCTGCAACTGGTCGTTTACCTGAGCGATGAACCTGGCCCGGAAATGCAGGAACAACTGCGCAACAAAATCATCGATTTCGATCAGGTTGAGTCGATCCGTTTTGTCTCCCGCGAGGAAGCCTACGAGCGCTTCCGTCAGCAGCTCGGCGTCAATAGCGATGTTTTAGACGACATGCCCCACGATTTCCTGCCGCCCTCGATCGAGATCACGCCGCTGCATTCCCTGCGTGGGTTGAGCCGGATCAAACTGTTCTCCGATTATCTGGCCAAACTGCCGGGCGCGCAACAGGTGCAGTATGGCCAGGAATGGATCGAACGCTTTCATTCCTTCACCCAGGTGTTGCGGCTGGTCGTGCTTTTGAGCGGCAGCCTCTTGATGCTGACCACGGTCTTCATGGTATCGTACACCATCCGCCTGACCATCATGGGCCGAGTCGATGAGCTGCGGCTTTTGAAGCTGGTTGGCGCCACCAACAACTACATCCGGATGCCTTTCATGCTCGAGGGTTTTCTGCAGGGACTTCTTGGCTCGGCCTTGGGCCTTGCCGCTTTGTTCGCGCTTTTTCTGTGGATTTCCCACCGCGTCACCGGGCCGGAACTGCTGAGCATGGTTCATTTCACCTTTTTTTCGCCGGGCGCCGTCGCCGTCATCATCCTGCTTGCGATTATCCTGTGCGCTGTCGGCAGCCATTTTTCCATGTACAAATACCTGCGTTCCTAAGGCCATGCTCCGTTTCCGCATTCTTTGCCTGGCAACGCTCTTTTTTTCGTCTGTCCTTCCGGCCCTGGCCGCCCAGGGGCCTTTTTTGCCGCCCTCGGAAATCGCCGCCCGGCAGGATGAATTTGAACACCGCCGCATCGAGATCGAGCGCCTGCGGGGAAGCATTGACGAGCAACAGTATTTGAGCGCGCAGGAACGGGAGAAGGAACAGGAGATTCTGGCCAAATTGGAAGACATCGACCGCCGCCTGGCCGAGCGGACGGCAAAAGCCGACGACCTGAACAAACAGATAGAAGAGCAAAAAAAATCGCTGCAAAAACTCGAAGACGAGTTGACGGTGGTCAGTGCCAGCAAAGATCAAGCCATGCGCCACCTGATGCGCCGCATCCGCGCTTTTTATCCGGTGGGAAAACTTGGTCTTCTCGGCGTCACCTTCGCCCGGGACAATATGCCGGATATCCTCAAATTCCATGAATCGTTCGCCAGCCTCATCCGCTACGACGAACGCGCTTTAAGCGATTATCATAAAAAATACGAGCAATTGCGGGGATTGCAAGAAAGCCGGCGTCTCGAGCAATCGGTGGTGGAGGATTTCCTCGGCAAGATGCAGGTTGAGCAAAAAGCCGTCGCGGCCATTAAACTCGAACAGGAAATTCTCCTTGACCAGATCAGGACGCAGACCTCGCTGCGCCAGCGGGCGATCGGGGAAATGCGGGACGCGGCCAGCAAGATGACCGCCTCGCTGCGGGCCGACATGGTCAAACAAAGAGACAGGGAAAATGATTTCACGCGCTTCAAAGGATATTTGCCCGCGCCGGCCGCTGGCCCTGTCATCACTCGTTTCGGCGAGGAAACGACCAACAAGATGGGCATCACAAAAAACTCGCAGGGTTTGGCCTTTGCCGTCGCCGACGGCGCCACGGTGCGGGCGGTGGCGGCGGGCACGGTGGTTTTTGCCGGATACCTGCGCGGCTACGGCAACACCGTAATCATTGGTCACAGCGGGGATTTTTTCACGGTGACGGCGCGCCTTGAGCGGCTCGATCACGGCAAAGGTGATTTGCTCAAGGCTGGGGACGCCATTGGCGCCGCCGGGGCCACGGCGATGCTGGTCGATGAGGGGCTTTATTTTGAACTGCGCCAGGGGCAAACCGCCATCGACCCGGCGCCTTGGTTTGCCAGCGGTCAGATTTCCTTTGCCACTACCCCGGCGCATCAGTAATATGAGTGGTCACTCCTTTTTCTTGCCGAGGCCATCCATGTCATCCTCCATGCGGGTATTATCCATTATCGCCTGGCTGCTTTTCTCGCCGTTTTTATTCGTCGCGCCCGCTGTATCGGCCGCGAGTAAAAGTGATGACCGGGAGACCACCTACCGGCAGCTTGAGATTTTTGCCAATGTTCTCGCCATGATCCAGGACAATTATGTCGATGTCATTGACACGAAAAAAATTGTCGGCGGCGCGATACGCGGGCTTTTGTATTCGCTCGATCCCCATTCCTCCTATCTTGAACCGGATGAATTCACCGAATTGCAGGAGGAGACCGAAGGCTCCTTTTCCGGCATCGGCATCGAAGTTTCTGTGGAAAAAGGCCAGGTTATCATCATCAGCCCGATTGAGGGGACGCCCGCCGACCGGGCCGGTCTGATGGCCAAAGACGTGATTGTGGCCATTGGCGAGGAAAAAACCGACGCCATGGGCGCGGACGAGGCAATCAAGCGGCTGCGCGGCCCCAAGGGCTCGAAAATAACCATTTCCATTGCCCGCGAAGGCTGGAGCGAGCCAAAAACCTTCACCCTGTTGCGCGATACCATCCCCTTGCATTCGGTAAAGGCCTTTTTTGTCGTCCCTGGCGTGCTCTATGCCCGCATCAGCAATTTCCAGGAGCACACCACCGACGAACTGAAAAAAAGCATGGAGACCTTGGGCAAAGAGCAAAAGGTCGACGGCATGATCCTCGATATGCGCAACAATCCCGGCGGCCTGCTCAACCAGGCGGTCTCGGTGGCCGATCTTTTCCTCAGCACCGGCACCATCGTCTATACCAAAGGCCGCACCGAAGAGCAGAATATGCGCTTCTCCGCCCACAATTCCGGCGACGAGCCGCACTATCCGCTGGTGATTCTCGTCAACGAGGGCACGGCCTCGGCCGCCGAAATTGTCGCCGGGGCCTTGCAGGCGCACAAGCGCGGCATGGTTGTCGGCGTCCGCACCTTCGGCAAGGGTTCGGTGCAGACGATTATTCCTCTGCCGGAAGGCGCGGCGCTACGTTTGACCACCGCCCGTTATTACACACCGGATAATCGCTCGATTCAGGCTCTTGGCATCAACCCGGATGTCGAGGTCGCCCTGACGCCGCCGGGTGGTGACAAGGCCGAGAAGGGAAAACAGGTGCGCGAGGCTGATCTGCCCCAGCATCTGCCCAAAGCCGAGCCGCTGGCGCCCAACCCGCGCCTGACGGATGGATCGGCGAAGAATCTGGAAGACGACAATCAGTTGCAGACGGCGCTGAACATCCTGAAAAGCCTGCAACTGTATTCCGAGACGCGGCACAACTGATGGATATTCTGCTGACGCTCGCCGAACAGAAAATCAATCAGGCCCTGGCCGAAGGTTTGGAACTCAACTCCCCGCGCTGGAAGAACAAAGCCCTGCCGGCGGATGACCCAAATGTCCCGGCGGAACTGCGCATGGCCTATACCCTCTTGAAAAATTCCGGCTTTACGCCGCCGGAACTCGATCTGCGCAAAGACATCAACCGCCTGCAGGACATGCTCGACCGCGAGACCGATGAGGGCGCCCGTCTGAAGCAGATGGAAAAACTGAATTTCCTTTTGATGAAACTCGACTGCAACCGTGAGCGGCCAAACGCCATCGCGAGCCAGGACAGCTACTATCGCAAGATTGTCGAACGCATCAAAAAATCCCCCGCCAGCCGCTGATTTTTTATTTTTTGTCTGTCTTCTGTCTTCCGTCCTCCGTCATCCGAACCGCCCCTGCCTGGCATTGAAGATTGGATTAGAAATCGTAACGAATCTGGGCGCTGACGGTGAAGCCCTCCCGGACGCCGACATAGCCCTGTATGCCCAGATCAGCCGACAAAGGCATGGATTTCGTCGCCTTGAATGCCAGGCCCAACTCGCCGATGCCGGTGCCGCCTTGCAAAGAAGGAGCTTGCATGGTCTGGCCATAAG
>JGI20166J26741_11030003_pt1 | contig 14538 bp, 8 predicted proteins | sample TergutCu122P5_FD_26741 | JGI IMG/M metagenome (IMG submission 26741)
GACGAGTCGATGCCCTCGTTGCGGAAGATGCGTCCGATCTCGTAGACGCGGTCCGCGCCGCCGACCATCGCGCGCTTCAGGTACAACTCCAGCGCGATGCGCAGCGTCATCGGGATGTCGAACGCGTTCAGATGCGTCCGGAACGGACGCGCAGCCGCCCCGCCGTGCACGAGCTGCAGCACGGGCGTCTCGACCTCCAGATAGCCCTGCGAATGCAGCGTCTCCCGGATCGAGCGCGTCACCGTTGCACGCATGCGCACCATGTCCCGCGCCTCTGGCCGGACGACGAGGTCGGCGTAGCGCTGCCGCACCCGCGTCTCCTCGCTCAGTTCGTTGTGCAGCGTCGGCAGTGGACGCAGCGCCTTGGACGCGAGCACCCACGAGGACGCCATAACGGACAATTCGCCCCGCTTGGACGCCACGACGCGCCCGGTCACCGAGACGAAATCGCCGAGATCCACGTCCGCCTTCCAGCGGGCGAGCTCCTCCTCGCCCACCTCGGCCAGCGACAGCATGGCCTGGATGCGCGTCCCCGATTCGGTCATCGTGAAGCCGTCCTGCAGGGTCGCGAAACACAGCTTGCCGGTGTTGCGCAGGAAGACGACACGGCCTGCGATGCTCACGATCACGTCCGTCTCAGCGCCTGGTTCCAGCCCGGCGTACTGCTCGTGCAGACTCGCCGCGGACGCCGTCCGGGGAACGCCGATGGGGTATGGGGCGCGTCCGGCGGCGAGTAAGCGCGCGCGCTTGTCGCGGCGCACCTGCGCCTGTTCGGAGATCGTTGGCTCGTTTGGCATCGTCATATCTGTCACGCGCTCCAGTGTCCCAGACTTTGCGCGACGGGCCGAGTCGTGGGCTGTCGCTGGGTTGTCATTGTTGCGAATTCCCGGAGCCGGGTTGTGAGTTCCGGGAGCCGCGCTATGCGGCACCACGGAGGGAAGGCGTAACACCCGGGGGGACGACGGCGCGCTCCTCACCGACGCAAGCGCCGGTGTCCCTCTCGAGGAGTACGTCCAAAGCATCAACCGCAGCCCTCCAGATGAACGCCAAAAACGCAGTTCTTCCGGTCGGCTCGGGTGCTAAAGCCTTCCCCCCGGGTGCCATGACCAATCCTGCCGGGCGCGAGTGCGCGATGAGCGCGCCCCGGCCCAACCTCAGGGCGGGCGAGCGCCGAATTAAGGGGTCCTCCGGTCTGCCTAAGCAGACGAACCGAACCAGCGCGCGGACGTCACGGACCAGTGCGGCCCGGAAGTCGCGCCGCTGGCATCTGGAGCCGGGGCGCGACATACTTGATTAAGGCAGGCGGGGGGAAGGCCAACCGAGGGGGACGGGTCGGCATAGGTCCACGAAAGGACTGGCATGACGAGTCTTCAACCCGACGTCGTAGATCCGGGCGTCACGTTTTTCGATCCCCTGCTGGAACGCGCGACGGCCTGCATCCAGGCCGGCATCCACGTCCATCTCGTCGGACCGCACTTCTCCGGACGATCCGCGCTGTTGAGCAAGATCGGGGCGCGCCTGAACGAAAGCGGACGCAACATCTTGCGCGTCGACGGCAATCCAGCGTGGCGCGAGGAGTCGCTGGGCGCGCTGGTCGCCGCCGGCATGGCGCCCGAGCCGAACCCCCGGATGCTCGGCGACATCGTCAGCTCGCTCGACAAGATGGTCTACCAGCGGCAGCCCGTCATCCTGAGCGATGACACCATCAACCTCGACCGCCGCTCGGCTGGCGTGCTCCTCACGGTGTTGCGGAAGTCCGGCACGCCGACCGTGACGGTCGATCTCAGCAACGCCCCGCGGCATGCCAACCCGCTGGGGTCGGGCCTCACCCCGGCGATCAGCTTGCATTTGGGCACGCTCGACCTCAACCAGCTACAAGAACTGGCGAACGCCGTGTTGGGCGCCCCGCTGGGCCCCGTCTCCGTCACCAAGCTCTCCATCGAATCCGGTGGACGCTACGGGCTCGCCCGGGCGCTCCTCGTCATCGGACGCGAGGTGGGCACGATCAAACTCGAGCCGGACGGGATTTACCGCATCCCCGGCGAGTTGTGGTCGCCGGACCTGCTCTGGCTCGCCGAGCGTCTGGTAGCGGACGTCGACGACGACCTCATGAACGCCGCCGCCAAACTTGCGAGCGCCGGCCCGTCCCCAGTCGAGGACGCCGTACGCCTCCTGGGCACCGACACCCTGGACGCCCTGCTCGCCGCCAGCCTGGCGCACCGCACCGAGTTCAACAACGGCGCGACCATCGGCATCTATCCCGGGCTGCTCGTCAACTATCTGCACTGCACCCGCGAAATGGCCTGGCCAAGCGCGGGATGGGCAGACGGTAGCGACATGCGCGTGGATCTCACGACCGATCTGCAAAACCTGGACACCGGCCTGATCGCCCAGCAGCTCGTCAGCGAGGCGAACGAGCGGGCGCAAGCGTTGCGCGCGGAGTGGGACGCCGACCCGACGCCCCGGCATGGGTTGCCGCTGTTGATCGCCCTGCTCGACTCGGCCGCAACCGACGAGGAGATCGAAAACGTGATCCGCGGGACGCAGTTGACCGGCGCGGCGCCCGAGCCGGCGCTGTTCCTCGCCCGTGCCGCCCGCTGGCTGGCGTCCCGCGACCGGGAAGCCGAGGCGTACGCCCTGCTGCACTGCTACCGGGAGAACAACCCCTCGTCCGACGCCATCCTCCGGGTCGCCGAGGCGCAGTCGAGGTTCAACCGCAACGAGCGTCCGCCCGCGAAATTGCTGGCGCCCGTGGGCCCGGCCGACCACCCGTTCGGGGCGGAAATGCTCACCGACATGCAGATCCAGCTCGCGATCAGCGCTGGCAAGACCCGCACCGCACTCGACATGCTCGCCAATTTCACGCCCACCTTCGCATACCTGAGCGAGCGCAAACCCGTTTGGCAACTGCTCGCCGACGTCTTCTCGGGGAACATCGTGCGCAGTGTGTCGGTGGCGCTCGGACACCTCCGGTCGAGCAAGCGGCTGCTGACCGCAGACGCCACCGAGGTGTACGGCTACACGGCACTCGTCGCGCTTTACGCCAGCGGGCGGTGCCACGAGGCGCACCTCGTCCTGCAGAACATCTTGGCGACGTCGCTCGCGACCGCCTTCCACAGCAGTTTCCACGCCGGCACGCTCACGCTCGGGGCGCTCATCGCGGCCCGCGAAGGGAATGCCGCGACCGCCCGGTCGCTGTCGTCGCGAGCGGGCGCGTCGTCGCGCGTGCCGGGACCCTTCCCAGGCATGACGGCGGCGGCCGTGCGTGCGCTAATCGAAGCGGGCTCAGACCGCGCCACGACCGCTTCGGCATTGTGGAAACTCGTCGCCGGGCGCCTCGACCGCGGGTATGTGCTCAGCGCGTTCACCATTGCGGTGGACGCCGTCGAGTTCGGCCCCGACACCCACGACGTGATCCCGCGGCTGCAACACCTCATGCGCGAGGTCGAAAGCCCCTTGCTGGAGACGATGGGACGCTACATCTTCGCGGCGGCGGATGAGGACGTGGACGAGCTGGAAGAGACCCGGGCAGAGTTCGCAGACACCGGCGCGATGCTCTTCGCGACGAAGGCGACGATCACGCTGGCCATCGCCTACCGGCACCGCGGCGAGTTGCAGCGGACGTGCGAGTTGGCGGATTCCGCGTGGAAGCACGCCGCGGAAACCGGGCACGAGGGTCCGTCCGTGTTCACCCGGATCCGGGAGGAAGTCGGCTTGTCGGACCGCGAACGGGAAGTCTTGAACTACGTGGCGGACGGGATGTCGCACGCGGACATCGCCGCGCTCCTCGACCTCAGCGCCCGGACGGTCGAGACGCACCTGCTGAACGCCACCCGCAAAGTGGGCGCACCCAACCGCGCCGCACTCCTCCAGGCCATCCAGACGTGGTTGGCGCCGCCGTCCGTCTGAGGCCGGTAGCGACGCTTGCGTTTTGCGCAAATTCTTACGCGCCTTGCTGAGTGAGTGCTCACTCATTACACTGGTGGACGTGCCGCGCGCTGTTCCGATGACTCCCGAAGAACGTCGTCAGGCGATCATTGAGATCGGCCTGCCGATGCTGCTGGAGCACGGCCCGAACGTGTCCACGCGTCAGATCGCCGCCGCAGCGGGCATCGCCGAAGGCACCATCTTCCGGGTCTTCGCCACCAAGCAGGATCTCGTCGAGGCCGTCGTCCGCCACGCGTTGGACGCCGATGACGTCATCACCGGCCTGGACGGCCTGGACGCCACTCGTCCACTCCACGACCAGGTGGCCGACGTCCTGCGCATCCTCATTGAGGAAATGGTCCGCACCCGCGCGCTCGCACTCCTGCTGACGTACGCCCACACGGGCGAGCGCGCGGCGCCCTGGCGTCCACACCATCCGCCGCACGTGCCCGAACGGATGAACGCGATCCGCACCGCGGTCGAGCGCGCGCTGCGTCCATACGCCGGCCAACTGGCCGTCGACCCGCACGGCGCGGCAGGCTTGCTCTTCGCGCTCGCCTTCACCGCGCAACTGCCCCTCGCCCCGCTTCCCACGGACGACCCGGCCGAACTCGCCAGCCTCGTCCTCAACGGTCTCGCCAAAGGAGATTCATGGTCCGCCTGCTGATGAAGTACTTCGTGCGCCCATACAAAGGGCTGCTCGCCGGGGTGATCGCGCTGCAGTTGGCGCAGGTCATCGCGGCGCTGTTCCTGCCCAATCTGAACGGGCGGATCATCGACGAAGGCGTAGCCAAGGGCAACTTCGGCGTCATCTGGTCGCTCGGCGGGGTGATGCTCGCCATGAGCGTCGTCCAGGTCGCGGCCATGATCGGGGCGACGTGGTGCGGCGCGCGCGCGGCGATGTCTTTCGGACGGGATCTGCGCCAGGCGGTCTTCGACAAGGCGATCGCGTTCTCCGAGCGCGAGATGGGCGAGTTCGGCGCACCCACGCTCATCACGCGCAACACGAACGACGTCCAGCAGGTGCAGATGTTCACGCTGATGACGTCCGTGATGATCCTCGCCGCCCCGCTGATGATGGTTGGCGGGGTCATCATGGCGCTGCGCTCCGACCCGGGGTTGTCGTGGCTGATCGTCGTCGCCGTGTTGTTGCTCGGCGGGATCATCGGCGTCCTCATCGTCCAGATGACGCCGCTGTTCAAGAAGATGCAAGAACGCATCGACGAACTGAACCGGGTGCTGCGCGAACAGATTTCCGGCATCCGGGTCATCCGGGCGTTCATCCGCGAGCCGACCGAGGCAAAGCGCTTCGACAAGGCCAACCGGGATTTCGTCGACGTCGCCCTGGCCGTCGGCGCGCGCATAATGACGCTGTTCCCGCTGGTGTTCTTCATCATGAACATGTCGCAGGTGGCGGTCATGTGGTTCGGCGCGCAACGCATTCAAGCGGGCCAGCTCGAAGTCGGGCAGCTCACCGCCTACCTCTCCTATCTCATGCAGATCCTGATGTCGGTGATGATGGCGACGATGATGCTGATGATCGGCCCGCGCGCGGCCGTCACCGCCGGACGCATCAACGAGGTGCTCGCCGTCGAGCCGTCCGTCGTGATGCCGAAGACGCCGGTGCAGGCGGTCGTCGCGCACGGACGCATGGACTTCGACCACGTCTCGTTCGCCTATCCGGGCGCGGAGAAACCGGTGCTGCACGACGTGACGTTCAGCGTGCGTCCGGGTGAGACGACGGCCATCGTCGGCTCCACGGGCGCCGGCAAGACGACGCTCGTCAACCTCATCCCGCGGCTGTTCGACGCGACGTCCGGCCAGGTGCGGGTGGACGACGTGGACGTCCGCGACCTCGACCCCGACCTGCTGTGGAGCCGCATCGGGCTCGTGCCGCAGCGTCCGTACCTGTTCACCGGGACGGTCGCGTCCAACCTGCGCCTGGGCAACCCGGACGCTACCGACGACGAACTGTGGCACGCGCTGAAGGTGGCACAGGCCGACGATTTCGTCGCCAAGATGGACGGCGGCCTGGAAGCCCCGATCAGCCAGGGCGGCACGAACGTCTCCGGCGGGCAGCGGCAGCGGATCGCCATCGCCCGCGCGCTCGTCCGGCGTCCGGAGATCTACGTGTTCGACGACTCGTTCTCCGCTTTGGACGTCGCGACGGACGCGGCGCTACGCGCGGCGCTCGCCGACGAGACCGGGGACGCGGCCGTCATCGTCGTGGCGCAGCGCGTCTCGACGATCCTTTCCGCCGACCAGATCATCGTCCTCGAGCAGGGCACGATCTGCGGCGCCGGCAAGCACGCGGAACTCCTCGAACGGTGCCCGACCTACAAGGAGATCGTCGAGAGCCAGTTCAAGGCCGAGGAGGTGGCGGCATGAGCAAGGCCCCGCCGAATCCCCAGCCGGCAAGCCCGGACGCCGCGCAGCCGCCCGTCAAGGTTGCCAACGAGCGGCCGCAGTACGGCCCGCGGCGTCGCGGCGGCCCGATGGGCCACGGCGGCGGCCGGTTCAGCGGCGAGAAGGCCGTCAACTTCTGGCCGTCGCTGAAACGCCTGATCAGCCACTTCCGCGCCGAACTGCCGCGGGTGATCACGGTCATCGTGATGGTCATCGTTGCGGTGGCTAGCCAGTCCATCGGCCCGAAGATTCTCGGCAACGCCACGGACGTCATCTTCTCGGCGACACAGGCCGGCCGGCCGATCGATTTCGGGGCCGTCGGCCAGTGGCTCTTGATCGCGCTCGGGTTGTATCTCGGCGCCGGCCTGGTGATGTGGATCAGCGGCCTGCTCACGAACGGCATCGTGCAGCGCTCGATCTACCGGATGCGCCGGCAGGTCTCGAACAAGCTCGCCAAACTGCCGCTGAAGTACTTCGACTCCCAGCCGCGCGGCGAGTTGCTGAGCCGCGTCACCAACGACATGGACAACATCAGCCAGTCGCTGCAACAGACCTTGTCGCAGGTGCTGCAGAACATCTTCACGCTCATCGGCGTGCTGATCATGATGTTCTACATCTCTTGGGTGCTGGCCCTCATCGCGCTCGTCACGATTCCGATCGCGATCCTCGTCACCACGATCATCGGCAAGCGCTCGCAGAAGCTGTTCGCCGCAATGTGGAAGAACACCGGCGAGCTGAACTCCCAGATCGAGGAGGCCTACTCCGGCCACTCCCTCGTCAAAGTGTTCGGACGCCAGCGCGAGATCGCCGCGCAGTTCAAGGGCAAGAACGCCGAACTGTTCGACTCGGCCTTCGGCGCGCAGTTCGTCTCGGGCATCATCATGCCGGTCATGTCTTTCGTCGGGAACCTGAACTACGTAGTCATCGCGGTCGTCGGCGGAATCCAGGTGGCCACCGGGTCGCTGGGGCTGGGTTCCGTCCAGGCGTTCATCCAGTACTCGCGCAACTTCACGCAGCCGATCACGCAGCTCGCGGCCATGGCGAACCTGCTGCAGTCGGGCGTCGCGTCGGCGGAGCGCGTGTTCGAGGTGCTCGACCAGCCCGAAGAGACGCCCGATCCCCCGTCCAGCCAGACGCAGTTCCGGGGACGCGTGGAGTTCGAGCACGTGTCGTTCAGCTACGACCCGGCGAAGCCGCTCATCACCGACCTGTCGCTGGTGGCCGAGCCGGGCGCGACCGTCGCGATCGTCGGGCCGACGGGCGCCGGCAAGACGACGCTGGTCAACCTGATTTTGCGGTTCTACGATCCGCAGGCCGGACGGATCACGCTGGACGGCGTGGACATCACCGCGCTGCCGCGCCGCGACCTGCGCGACAACATCGGCATGGTGCTGCAAGACACGTGGCTCTTCGGCGGGACGATCCGCGACAACATCGCGTACGGACGCGAGGGCGCGACCCCACAGGAGATCGTCGACGCCGCGAAGGCGACGTACGTCGATCGGTTCGTGCGGACGCTGCCGCTGGGCTACGACACGGTGATCAACGATGAGGCGTCCAACCTGTCGGCGGGTGAGAAGCAGTTGGTCACGATCGCTCGGGCGTTCCTGTCCGACCCGACGATCCTGATCCTGGACGAAGCAACCTCGAGCGTCGACACGAGGACGGAGTTGCTCGTCCAGCGGGCCATGAAAGCGTTGCGCGCCGACCGGACGAGCTTCGTGATCGCCCACCGGCTGTCGACCATCCGGGACGCCGACACGATCCTGGTCATGGAGCACGGCGACATCGTCGAGCAGGGCAACCACGAGCAACTGCTGGCCGCGCGCGGAGCGTACTGGCGGCTGTACCAAAGCCAGTTCGCCGCCGCGATCACGGACGAGGACCCCGCCGAAGCCGGGCACGCCCACACGTAGGCGCCGGGCGCGCAGTTAACGGGCCGTGTCTACCGCCCGCTTCAGCGCGGCGGCGAGATCCGCCGCGTTGCCGACGTCACCCGGTTGCGCGAAGGCCACTACGTTGGCGTACCCCGCGAAGAGGTACGCATCGCCTTTGCTTTCGAGCGTGACCACGCGGACGCCGGCGAAGTTTTCGTCGAGTTCGCGGCTGATGACGTTGCCGGTCCCCTCCCAGCAGGGTCGGCGCACATCGAGCCACTGGTCCGCTTCCGCCGCGCTGGCGAACAGATTCAGCGTGTTGAAGGTGAAGTCCGCCGAGGCCAACGACGTCTTTGGTCCCAGCCCGTGACAGGACGAGTCCTCGGCCTTGAGGGTGACCTTGGTGAGGGAGAGGCCGCTCTCCTGCGGGAAAGTCGTGTTCGCGAGGGTGCTGAACTGCGAGACCGAGAGGTTCGTGGAGACTGCGCCTGGCGTAAACCCACCATTTCCGAGCGTGACCCACAACACGGCTGCCACGAGGAGCACGAGAACCACCGCGCCCGCCACAATGCCGATGATGAGCCCCGTCCGTTTCTTGGACGCCGGTGGCAGTCCACCGGGATAGCCCGGCGGACCGGCCTGCCAAGCCGCGGGGGCTGGCGACTGCGACTGCGCCGGTGCCTGCCAGGCCACCGGGGTCGGTGGCTGCGGAGCAGGTGCTAGCGGTGCCGCGGGTGCCGGTGGCTGCGGCGCCGGTTGTCCGGCCGTCCGCGAGCGCGCGTACGCGACGGCCTGCCGGACGCTGTCATCGCCGAATGTGACAAGCCAGTCGAGCAGCTGCGGATAGGCGTTGGGATGGGTCGCGACCCATACCCGAAGGCTGGGATGGCCCTGGGCGATCACCGCCAAATCAGCAGCTGGCGTGCTGGGATTGTTCAGTGCCTGCTGGGCTACCGAGGGGTCACGGTAATCGGTCATCGCCGTCTCCATCGTCCGACTGCCACCATGCTAGTGTCCCGCACCGGACGCCGCGATCAGCTTCTTGAGGTCCGCGACGGCCGCGGCCAGGTCGTCCTTCGTCACGGTGCGCTCGCCTAGCTTCAGGTCCACCAGGATCGCGCCGTCCGTCTCGATGGTCGCGGTGCGCACCTGGGCGACGTCGTTCACGCCCTGGTGGCGCAGCGCGGACGCCAATTCGCGGTCGTCGATGCCGAGCCGCGCCAGCGCCCGGCGATTTGGACGTCCGTCGGTGATGATCGTCGAATACCGGCCCTCGAGGACGCGGCGCGCCCAGGCGGAATGGTCCGCGACCCAGCTGAGCACCCAGTCGAACCCGATCAGCACGACCGCACCGACCACGGCCCCGAGCACCGAATTGTCGGGCCCGATGATGGCGTTCTGCACCACATTGCTCAGCAGTAACACGACGACCAGGTCGAGGGAATCCATCTGCGCCAGGAGGCGCTTGCCCGCGACCCGGAGCAGCACGACGATCGCGAGATAGACCACGGCCGTGCGCAAAACCTTGTCGGGCAAGGACGTGTCGATGGAGATGAACGGCTGGTACCACGGCGTTTCCATGCCGCCAGGCTACGCGTTGGAAGGAGCGTGCTCCGCGTCAACCGGGCGTCTCAATACCGGCTCGGCGCTTTGCGCAACAGCCCCGCCGGGTAGTACTGTGCGCGACATGAGTGCGGAGACCCTTGCCCGATGGCAATTTGGTATCACGACCGTGTACCATTTCTTCTTCGTTCCCATTACGATCGCATTGTCTATTCTCGTCGCGGTGTTGCAGACGTTATGGACGCGTTCCGGGGACGAGAAGTTCTTACGGCTGACCAAATTCTACGGCAAAATATTTTTGATTAATTTCGCTATGGGTGTCGTCACCGGCATCGTACAGGAGTTCCAGTTCGGCATGAACTGGTCTGAATACTCCCGTTTCGTCGGTGACATCTTTGGTGCCCCTCTAGCGCTGGAAGCGCTACTGGCGTTCTTCCTCGAATCCACGTTCCTAGGCATCTGGATATTCGGCTGGGATCGCCTTTCTAAGAAGGTGCACCTAGCGATGATCTGGCTAGGGTCGATTGGTACTGTGATTTCGTCCATCTTCATTCTGCTCGCGAACTCGTGGATGCAGAACCCGGTGGGCGCAACCTACAACCCGGAGCTGCGTCGTGCGGCGATGGGGAGTTTGCTAGACGTCATTCTCAACCCGGTTGGGCTCGTGACGATCGGCCACACGTGGGCCGCGTCGGCGATGACCGCCGGTGGCCTCATCCTCGGCGTAGCCGGCTGGCACATCGCGAAGGTTTCGCGTGGCGGTTCGAAGTCCGACACCACCGACGTTCCGACGTTCCGCTGGGCCGCCAAGTTCGGCGCGACCATCATGTTGGTCGCGTGCGTTGGCGTCATCATCACCGGCGACCTGGGCGGCAAGGTCATGGCGACCCTGCAACCTGGCAAGATCGCCGCGTCCGAGAATCTGCAGAAGACGCAGGCCTGCGCCGGGTTCCAGATCATTCCGGGTGTGGAAATCCCGTGTGTCGTCTCGTTCCTCGCGTTCAATGACTTCAACGCGACGGTCATCGGCATCGACGACGCGAACAAGATCGACCAGCAGATTCTGGCCGGCCAGACCCCGACGGCTCCGGCCGGCGGCGTCTTCGCCCCGCAGAACGCCCTGCAAAAGGGTGCCGCGGCCGACATCGCGACGATGTACGCCAAGGCGTCCGCGAGCGGCGAGACGCTCATGATCATGCCGACCTTCTGGTCGTTCCGCATGATGATGGGGCTCGGCGGTCTCGGCTTGATCATCAGCATCCTCGCGTTGCTGAAGCTCAAGGGCAAGGACAAGCCGCTTCCGAAGTTCGGCAGCGGATGGACGGCGATGATGGTCGCAGCTCCGCTGCTGCCGCTGTTCGCGTCCTCCTTCGGCTGGATGATGACCGAGTTCGGGCGTCAGCCCTGGATCGTGAACGGCGTCGTACCGACGTCGGCCGCATGGTCCCCTGGCGTTACCGCGCCCGAATTGGCAATCACCATGGTGCTTTACACGGCGATCTACGGCGCGCTTGCCGTCGTCGAAGTCGGACTATTGCTCAACGCCATCAAGAAGGGGCTGCCAGCCGTCAAAGAGCCAGAAGTGCTCACCGACGCTGACGCCCCGCTGACCTTCGCGTACTGATAGGGGTGCTGACAATGTTGCATTTGCTTCAGATTGATCTCCCGGCGGTCGCCACGACACCTTTGATGGTCGTTTGGTTCTTGTTGGTCGCAGTTTTGTGGATCGGTTACCTCGTCATGGAGGGATTCGATTACGGCGTTGGAATGTTGGTGCCTTTCCTCGGAAAGACCGAGAAAGAGCGCCGCGTCCTGGTGAACACCATTGGCCCAGTTTGGGACGGCAACCAGGTCTGGCTGCTGACCGCGGGCGGCGCGATGTTCGCGGCGTTCCCCGGTTGGTACTCGGCCCTGTTCTCCGGCCTGTATCTGCCGCTGTTCCTGGTGCTCGTCGGCCTCATTATTCGTGGCGTCTCCTTCGAGTACCGCTCGAAGCGTCCGAATACTAAGTGGCGCGCATGGTTCGACTGGATGACCGCTATTGGCTCGTTCCTGGTGCCGTTGGTATTCGGCGTCGGGTTCACGAACTTCGTCATCGGCCTGCCGCTGGTCCAGGCTGCCGCGGGTAGCCCGCTGCTGGTCGTGGCCACCGATCCGGCCAATGTCGGCGCGACGCCGTACTTCTGGCAGCTGTTCACCTCGGCGTTCGGCCTGCCGTTGCTCGGTGGCATCGTGCTCGTCGTGGCGTTCCTGTTCCATGGCTCGATCTACCTCGTGTTGAAGACGCGGGGCGAGCTGCAGGCGCGCGCCAAGTCGTTCGCCGCGATGATCGGCATCGTCGCCATCGTTGGTGGTGCGATCTTCCTGGTCATCCAGAACCTCGCACATCCGACCGGCTTGCTCGGTTGGGTCTTCCTCGTGGTTGCGGCCGTCGGCCTCATCCTCGCGTGGCTGATGATCCGCGGTGGCCGTCCGGGCGTCGCGTTCATCGGCACTTGTGTGGCGATCCTCGGCGTTGCCGGCGGCATCTTCACGGCGATCTTCGGGAACCTCGGCTTCACGGACGCCGCCACTGGCGCCCCGTACGCCGACATGATGGCGCGCGCAGCGTCGTCCGAACTCACGCTCACGATCATGGTGGTCGCGGCGTGCGTCTTCGTGCCGATCGTGCTGGCATACACGGTCTGGTCGTACTGGACGTTCCGGCACCCGCTGAGTGTCGCGAACATCCCCGACGAGGCACTTGTGCCGGCCAACTGAATGCCGGGTCCTATAGACCCCAACCTCCTCCGACGGGCCCGCGCGACCAGGGGGTACCTGGTCGCCGGGGTCGTCGTCGGAAGCGCAACAGCCATCCTGACCGTTGGTCAGGCATGGCTGTTGTCGCGTTCTATAGCAGCTATCTTTGCCGGCGAGCCCGGCGCGCTGGCCGGCCTTTGGTGGGTCGTCGGCATCGTCTTGTGCATTTTCGCCGCGAAGGGCGTGCTCGCCTGGCTGAACCAATGGCTCGGACACCGGACGTCCGCGGCCGTCAAATCGCAGTTGCGCACCGACATCGTCCGGGCCCGGATGGCCCGTCCGGTCGGCTCGCCGCAGTCGACGGCCGGTTTGATCACCCTAGTCACGCAGGGATTGGACGCCCTCGACGGCTATTTCGCCAAGTACTTGCCCCAACTGTTGCTCGCCGCGACGGTACCCGTAATCGTCGTTGTGGCGCTGGCGACCAACGACATCCTTTCCGCGGTGATCGCGGCGCTCACGGTGCCGATCATCCCGGTCTTCATGATCCTCATCGGGAAGACGACACAAGCGCGCACCCAGCGGCGCTGGGCTGTCCAAAGCCGTCTGGCGCGGCACTTCGCCGACCTCGTCATCGGCCTGCCGACCCTCCAGGTTTTCGGACGCGCGAAGGCCCAGGCCAAGGGCCTGGCGATCACCGAGGCGTCGCACCGGCGCGAGACGAACGCCACGCTGCGCCTGTCTTTCCTGTCGGCGCTGGTGCTGGAGCTGGTGGCGACGCTGTCCGTGGCCGTCATCGCGGTCACCATCGGGTTCCGCGCCGTCTACGGGCAGATCGACCTGGCGACGGCGCTGTTCATCTTGGTGCTCGCGCCCGAGGTGTACATCCCCGTCCGGCAGGTCGGCACCCACTTCCACGACAGTGCCGACGGCGTCGCCGCGTCGAAAGCCGCCTTCGCGTTGATCGACGAGGGCACGGGCACGGTTAACGCGGACGCGGGCCCTGGCGCGCCGGGCGCAGGCTCTGCGGACGCGGGCGCGGCTGGAACGCAGTACGCGGGCGCCGGCGCGACACCGGCCCCGCGTGCCGATCGGAAAGCGGGCGACCCGCTGCTTTCCCTGCGGCAGCTTTCGCACACCTACCCGGGCGCGAAAACCGCCGCGCTCACGTCGTTCTCGGTCGAGGTGCCGGACGGCCAGATCGTCGCGCTCGCCGGGACGAGCGGCGCGGGCAAAACGACCATCCTGAACGCCGTCATGGGGTTCGTGACGCCGGATTCCGGGCAGATCCTCGTGGACGGACGCCCCGTCCGCGACTGGACGGCCTGGCGCCGGCAGGTCGCCTACGTCGGGCAGTTCCCGGGGCTCATCGCGGGCACGGTCGCGGACAACGTCCGGCTCGGTTTCCCCAAGGCCACGGACGCCGCCGTCCGCGCCGCGCTCGACCAAGCCGGCGCGCCCGAGATCCCACTGGACCACCACATCGCGATGGACGCCGAAGGCGTCTCCGCCGGCGAGCGCCGCCGCATCGCGACCGCCCGGGCGCTGCTGCGCGTCACCCTCGGACGCGCGCGTCTCCTCGTCCTTGACGAACCCACCGCGGGCCTGGACGCCGAAGCCGAGGCCGTCCTGCTCGACACGCTGCACGCGCTGCGGGTGTCGGCGCTTGTCGTCAGCCACCGTCCCCAGGTGCTCCAGCGGGCGGACTTCGTCGTCCACCTGGGCGCGCTGGACGAGCAAACCGATCCCGGAGTCGCTGACATGAAAGCGAAGGGGGACAACCCCCTTCAAACCCCCGCCAGCTACCCACTTTCCACTCCTACCCAGGTGGCGGCAGCCACCCGGGTCGCTGACGGGGAAACTGCGCAGGCCGAGCCAGCCGGCCACGACCCGTCCACGGTTGCCGCGTCTGCGGCCCCGACTGCCGACGGGAATTCGACTGACACGCCCGGCGAGCCCCCCGCAACTCTTCCCACCCAGACTGGCCCCGGCACGCCCAAATCCCTAGTCGCGCGGCTATTCAGCG
>JGI20166J26741_11031114_pt1 | contig 14536 bp, 17 predicted proteins | sample TergutCu122P5_FD_26741 | JGI IMG/M metagenome (IMG submission 26741)
TATTTGCTTAAGGAGCGGTAAAATTATGGAAAACACGATTAAAAAAATACTCGGCGGCGCTATCACTTTCGCGCTTTTATTAAGCGCGAACAGCAATGTGTTCGCCCAAGACGGAAATAATGCCCGGGCCTACCCGCCTGAACAAATAAAGGCGATAGCGGATTTGCAGCAAAAAGCCAAGGCGAATTATGACGTCATTAAGGACCAAGACAAACTTTATCGTTCCATAACGGAGACTGCCGTGACCGCGGGCGTGGCTGCTGCGTCGGCATATTTTTTGAAAAAGAATATTAACCTGGTTAAAGAAGTAAAATCGCGCGTGAACCAGCATACCGTTGAATTGAACGCTGAAATAAGGGCTTACAGGGAACTGGCGTTTGATGGACTGACTGACGCCCAGTATGCTTACAAAAATATCTTTAAAAATATCCCCGTTCCCCTTAGCGGTGACATTACGAGCTTATATTCGGATTTAGGAAAAATACACCCCGACATATACGGATATAAAAGCGGTTTAATGACTCATCCTGCGGCGCCGACGACATTGGACGAAATAATCGCTAATCCCGAATACTTGGAAATACTTGAGAATTACCCCGAAAGGCTTATAAAGGTATGCCGGCACGGCTGCGTGCCTGATTATAAATTTGAGCCTATTATTGGAAAAATGCGTATTATCGGAGACGTGGGGGAACAAGTTAAGATGATGAAATTTGCGAATCTGCAAATAAAAGGTTTGGGCCCGGCAACGAAAATTTTTGTCATACTTATATCCGCTGAAATAATAAGCATAGTGACAACCGTGTCTGCCGGTATAAAGTCCAACAATATCATAAGGAAACAAAAGCAGTTGTCCGAACGCAATATTTTTGACGTAAGCCCGCAGTATATCATGGACGACGAAACTGGCCAGCTGCGCGCCCGTCTTGAACTTATGGCCCGCCCCAATTTTGTGGAAATTTACAAAAACGCCACGATTGACGAACTGAAAAAAGAGATTGAGAAAATACAGAAAGAAGAAAAACAAAATCAGCAGCGGAAGCAGAAACAAAAGGAACAATCTGAACTTTTGAAAACCAAATACGTTCCGATGTTCAACAATTACATGCCCGAAGCTTTTAAGGCTTAAAACGCTGACGGCAAAGGAAAATAAAATTATGGAAAATCTAATCAAAAAAATAATAAGTTGTACACTTTCCGCCGCGCTTTTATTAAGCGCGAACGGCAATGTGTTCGCCCAAGACGGAAATAATGCCCGGGCCTACCCGCCTGAACAAATAAAGGCGATAGCGGATTTGCAGCAAAAAGCCAAAGAAAATTTTTCCGCGGCTTTAGATGAAAGCGCCTATGCCAAAGTCAAATTAACCACCCGGAGCGGACTTACTTTGGGCGCCGGGGCAGGCATACTCTCACAGATACTGAAAGGCAAGCAGTACAATAAACTGGCCGTGATTGAGGTAAACGCCCTCCGGCAGACATCAAGACAAATCGCCTATGGCCTGTTGCAGGAAGCGGAAAGCATACTTTCCCGCTACACCGACGATATTATGAGAAATTTTAAAAACGGAAAATATAGGTCAGACGTCGCCCAAACAGAGAGCCTTCAGGAAGTTGACAAATCCCTGTCTTCCGCAAAAGAGGATATACGCGCATTAAGAAAAGCGGGGAGTTTTGAAAATATAAAATCTAACCCTGAACTTTTGGCAAAACTTGATTCTTATCCCGCTAAAATTAACAGTTCATATGAAATGCTGCGCGGCACGGGTTTCCGTTTCGGAGACACCGGCCTGATATTTCACAGTAAAGAACTGACGGAAATAGCCGCAAACACGGAAGGCGTTAATATGCTGGACAAATCTTATTTTAGAAAAGCGGGAACCGTCGGGTTTTTAGTTTTTCTTGTAATAGCGGAAGGAGCCGGCATATATTTTACGGTTAAGCAAAACAACATATGCACAAAATTTACAAGGCAGGAGCAAAAACTGGCCGAAGATAATATTTTTGAGGTAAGCCCGCAGGCTGTTCTGGACGACAAAACCGGCCAGTTGTACGCCCGTCTTATGCTCATGGCGGACGGCAGGTTTGTGGAGAACTTCAGAAACGCAACGCTTGAAGAACTGAAAAAAGAGATTGAACAAATACAACAAGAGGAAAAGCAAAATCAGGAACGGGAGCAAAAACAAAAGGAACAATCTGAACTTTTGAAAAATAAATATGTCCCCATGTTCAACAATTACATGCCGGAAACTTTTAAGGCGTAAAACGCTGACGGCAAAGGAAAACAAAATTACGGAAAATCTAATCAGAAAAATAATAAGTTGCACGCTTTCCGCCGCGCTTTTAATGAGCGCAAACGGCGGCGCGTTCGCGCAGAATAAAAATGATTCCGAGCAGGCTTATCCGGAAAAAGATATTGCCGCCGTACGCGCTGAACAGGAAGCCGCGCGTAAAAATTATGAAGAAATAGAAAAATATTCCAAAGACATTGGAACTCGTTTTGCAAGAAAAGCTAAAACGTACGGCATAATCGCCGCCACCAAGACAATCGGCACGGCTGTGTCGGGATATGGCGTTTACAAAGTTTCAAGCAAAATTTCACAAACCAATAAAAATATTGCCGCTCTAAAGGAAGAAATTTTTGTCCTAGATGAAAGCGTTAAAACCCGTATTGTCGAAATTGCCAAATTCAAAGCCGCTCGTGTTGCTATGTGGGATGGCGTTTTTGACGATTTTTATTTTATAATGAGTTGGCTGAAGAGTGAAAAAGGCGGTTTTGTGTTTAACGGCAATTTTCACAACCTCCCGCCAGGCAGCCAAGAGCAAGCCGATGCCCGCGTGTTAGCTGACAAGATGGAGAAAGCCTGGCGCAACACCGGCAGGCCCAACATAAACAGCACCCCTGAGGAAATGGCCGAACTTGAGGCTGTGGGAAAAGAGGCGTCGGATTTTGCTGTTAAGTATAACCTGAAACCTTATTTCAGAAATTATGAAGAAATTTTTGCAAAACACAATACCCGGATAAATGAGGCTGAAACATTATTGCAAAGTTCACAATTGCAAAGTTCACAAAACACATTATTAGAAAAATTAGGATATGAAAAAGATTTAACAAACGTCAAACCCAGATATGACGCATGGATTGTTCTGGCGGCCTTGTTTGCGGCGGGGACTGTATATGACATTTACGTGGCTGTATCTTACAAAAATCAGGCGTCCTCAATATCAAGAAAGCAAAAACAGCTGGCGGAAACAAAAATCTGGGAAGTTTCGCCCCAGTTCATACTTGACGATGAAAGCGGCTCTCTACGCTCCGCCGTGGAAATGATTGGGAATAAAAACTATGTTAAGTACTATAAAGAAGCCGAGGACGCGGAGATAGAAGCAGATATGAAAGAAATTAAAGAGAAAATTCAAAAGGAAGAAAAACAAAAAGAGCAGTCTGAACTCTTAAAAACAAAATATATTCCTGCGTTCAACAACTTTATGCCTGAATCTTTTAAGGCGTAAAGACTGTTTTAAAAATCAAAACTTGATATGCGGGCCGGCGCGGGAAGGCAGGTTGTAACAATTTCTCGCGCCGGCCCGTCGACGTTAAAAGCCGTTTGTCTTATCGCCGCGCGCCGGACGCCGCCTTTCCCGTTTAAGGTATAATATTTTTATGCAGAGCATAAAAGAACTTTTTAAGATTGGCATGGGGCCTTCCAGCAGCCATACCATGGGGCCGCGGCGGGCGGCGGAAGAATTTTCCGCCGCGAATAAAAACGCTTACAGTTTTAAGGTTTACCTTTACGGCTCCCTCGCGCTGACCGGAAGGGGCCATTTGACCGACGTGGCGGTTAAAGACGGCCTGTCCCCCAAACCCGTGGAAATAGTCTGGGAATATAAAACGTTTTTGCCTTTCCACCCAAACGGCATGAAGTTTGAGGCTTATGACTCAACCGGCCGCCTGCTTAATTCCAAAACGGTTTACAGCGTGGGAGGGGGCGACATTTCCGACGGGACGGCGCGCGAAAGCCGCCCCTCTGTTTACCCGCATAAACACATGGAAGAAATTTTGGCCTACTGCGCGCAGCATAAAATAGCGCTTTGGGCATATGTCGAGGAAGTCGAAGGCAAAGACATTTGGAATTTTCTCAAAAATATCTGGGAAGAAATGCAAAAAACTATGGCGCGCGGCCTTGAACGGCGCGGTGTTTTGCCCGGCGATTTGCACCTTGAGCGCAAAGCCAACAGATTTTCCAGAAAAGCCGAAACCGCGCCCCGCGACGTGCAGCGCATGAACGTTTTATTTTCCTACGCGCTGGCCGCTGCGGAAGAAAACGCCGCCGGCGGCTCCGTGGTCACCGCGCCGACGTGCGGCTCAAGCGGCGTGCTGCCAGCCGTCTTAAAACTTACCAAAGAAATTTTTGAATATGACGACGGGGCCATCATACGCGCGCTGGCCGCGGCCGGGCTCGTCGGCAATCTTGCAAAAGCCAACGCGTCCATTTCCGGCGCGGAGGCCGGGTGCCAGGCGGAAATAGGAGTAGCCTGCGCCATGGCCGCGGCCGCCGCGTGCCAGCTGGAAGGCGGGGACAATAAACGCATAGCTTACGCCGCTGAAATGGGGTTGGAACACCATCTCGGCCTGACCTGCGACCCGGTAAGCGGGCTTGTGCAGATACCGTGCATTGAGCGCAACGCCATGGCCGCCGCGCGCGCTTTGGACTGCGCGACCTACGCCATGACGTCCGACGGGGAGCACCGCGTCACCTACGACGAAGTTTTGGAAACCATGATGCACACCGGCCGCGACATGAAAAGCGATTACCGCGAAACTTCCGCCGGGGGGCTGGCCAAATTTTTTAAAAATAAATTCAAAAACAAATTTAAATTCAATGGCAGATTTAAAAATAAGTTTTGGAGGAGGAAAGATGGAACTAAATAAAGTTATTTTTAAAAGAAGAAGCATAAGAAAATATAATCCCCGCGTACCCGTTACCGACGCGCAGGTTGAAAAACTTCTGCGCGCCGCCATGGCCGCCCCCACGGCCAGGAATATGCAGGAATGGGAATTTTTGGTGCTGCGGGACAGGAGAAATTTAGACAAACTGCTGACGGCGCACCCTTACGCGGGCATGGTCAAAGAAGCGCCGTGCGCGATTATCGTCTGCGGAAACACAAAAGTTGACCCCATAGGCTACTGGCCCGGGGACGGCTCTTCCGCGCTGCAAAATATTCTGCTTACGGCGACGGACATGGGCCTGGGCAGCGTGTGGTTAGGAGTGCACCCTAGGGAAGAAAGGGTGAAGGCAATAAAAGAGGCTTTTAAACTGCCCGCCCACATAATCCCGGTCGGCGTCGCCGTAATAGGAACCGCCGCCGAGGAAAAAGCGCCGGAAGACCGCTACGACGTTAAAAAAATACACCATGAAAAATGGTAAGGTTTAAAAAGATACGGGAGAAAAAATGAAAAGAATATTTATTTTTGCTTTAAGTCTTTCTTTAGCCGCGCTGTTGTCGGCCTGTAAAGAAAAACCGGCGCCGGCAAAACCTACGCAGCCGCAGGCCGTTCAGCCCGCTAAGCCCGCTCAACCCGCGCAGGCCGCCGCGCCGCAGACCGCGCCGAAACCTTCGGCCGACACTCTTGATATGAACGAACTGGCGGCCCACCTGCCGCAGCTTGATAAAGCGCAGACCATGGGCATGTTCGATTTGTATAAAAAAATTATCACGGCGCAGCGGGCTTATTATAAAGCGCACGGCGCGTACGCTGATACTTTTGTAAAAATGGGCGTGACGATTCCCGTCAATATTGTTTCATGCGGCGCGCCAGAGGACGGAGTTAAGGATATGCCCGGCGGCATGGACTGTCTTAAAATAAAAGGCGACGAATACATGATGGGAGGTTCCATTATACTTGTGACGGTATACTCGACATACGGTTTAACGTTTAACGGCGGCATTGATTTTTCTTTAACCAACGGAGCGTCCGCCTACGGGTCCGCTGACATACAGTGCCAGGCGCTTACGAGCGCGGGGGAAAATTTTTGCGCGGCTTTCGGGGGGCAAAGAGACCCCGCCAAAGACACTCCGCCGGACATTATGGCCTCAAAAGCGTATAAAATTACTTTTTAATTCGCGCGTAAAAAAAACGGCCGCCGTTTTTGACGGCGGCCATTTTTTTTAATCGGTTCGCTTATTTGCGGTAATCAAACTCCTCGAATTTCATGCTGATATTGTCGCCGGAATCGTTTACGGTGTAAAGAACAAGTTTTCCGTTCACGTAATTCCAGGCGTAAACTTTGGCCAGAAGCTGGAAAAACTGATACTCCCTCAGCCCTTCCGGCTCCCTTATGCCCATCATCATGGTGGCGGCGGCGGGTTTGAAAGTCATGGCGTTCACTTTGCCCAGGACGTACGGCGCGTTATATCTGTTCGGCGCGGCTTTGCCGGAAGCGCGCTCGCCGTCAAACTGGATGGTGTAAATGTCGCTGAAAAACTGGGGGTCCTGTTTTGCCGCGTCAAAAATTGTTTTGCCCGGGGACGCGGCCTCCGCCAGTTTCCAGACCCTGCCTTTGATTAAATTGAAATCAAAAGTTTTGCGGGTAAGCGTGTAATTTAAATTGCTCCTGATTGGCTGCGCGTTCGCGTCCAGTTTTTTAAGCGCGTCTTTGCCGTCAAAGGCGTAAAAGGTTTTGGGGGCGGGTTTCGCTCCATTCGTCAGCTCTACGTATTTTAAATCTTTTGCCGCGGTCCATTTTCCTGACGAAGCAAAAGTTTCGCCGGTGTTTTTTTCGTAAACCTCGTCAAGGCTGTAAGCGCCGCCGGGCTGGAGCGTGAGTTCCGTCTCTATACCGCCGCAGTCCGCGCACGGCAGCACGCCGAAGAAGGTGCCGGTGTAATCGTCATTTAACTGCGCTTCCGTCTTAGGCGCCGTGGCGCAGGCGGCAAGAAACACCGCGCCGGCCAGCAAAACAAATAAATTTTTTTTCATATTAACTCCCCCTTAGAATAATTATACCCAAATATTCGGCGGCGCGGCGCTATAAAGCTTTTTTCTCGTCGGCGTAAGCTTTTTTGTCCGTTGCCGCTATTTGCTCCTGCCTGTAAGCCAAATCATTTTTGGCGAGGACCAGAAAATAGGAAGATTCCGTAAGAAAAACGTCTGTCTGGAACTCAGGCAGATAGGCGGACTCTATGTTGTCCGCCAGCGCTTTTCCGCGGGCTTTTTCTTTGGCGTTTGCAATCTTGTCCAGTTCTTTCAGCATCGCTTTGGCCGGAATGCTTGCGTCCGGCACCGTGCTTTTGGAGGCCAGCAGAAAATAGGCGTAGGTTTCTTCAATATTGCCTTTTGACAAAGCGTTTGCCGCGGCGCACTCGTACTGCGCCGGGCCGAAACCCTTGTCCGCCGGCATTTGCAGCATTTGTTTGGCCAGTTTGTAATTTTTGGTGCGGTATATCAAATCACCCACAAAATACTGGCCCGTGACGGTGCTCCCGGCGTTTGTTTTCCAAAAATCCCGGTCCTCCTGCGTGAGCGGCCGCTTAAAAAGCATATCGTAATATATCTTGGAAATTCTTTCGCTGTCCTTGGGGGAAGGATAAGAAATAAGTTTGCCCCTGGGCGGCAGCGGCGCGTCCGCCGCGCCGCCGGCGCCGGCGCAGGCGTATAAAATAAAACTTAAAGATATAAGAAAGAAATACTTGATAACGCGCATAAATGCCCCCCGTAATAAAGTAATATATAGATATTATAAAATTAACGGAGTTTGCGCGTGAAAAAAATTTTATTTTTAATAATACTGGCGTTTGCCGCGCCGGCGTTTTCAAAAACAGGCATAAGCCCCGACGATATGACCGGCGCGGACTTAAAACCGGAAGACATGGCCGCCAGCCTGTCTGCCCCGCGGCCGCCCGAAGTAAAATATGATAAAACTGATTTTGACCGCGATATGAAAGGCGCGGAAGGCGGGGACGTAAACTCAATGTTTTCCCTTGCCGTGGCTTACGCCAACGGTTACGGCGTTGAGCAGAGTTATCCCAAAGCCATGAAGTGGTATGAAAAAGCCGCGGATAAAGGCGACGCCGCGGCCAAGTACCGCCTGGGCGCGATGAACGCCATAGGCCAGGGGACGAAAAAAAATCTTGATAAGGCTGCGGAGTGGTTTACCAAAGCGGCTGAAACAGGGGATTTTAAATCCTCGTTAATTTTGTACAGCATGTACAGCGGGTGGAAAGAAGTAAGAAAAGACGACTCCCTGGCTTTCAAATGGCTTAAAAACGCCGTGGCCGCGGACGCCGATAAACAGCCTAACTGGGCGTTTCTTTTGGGCGTTATGTACTACCGCGGGCAGGGGACGAAAAAAAGCTACGGCTGGGCAAAACGGTATTTTGAATACGCCTCGTCAAAAGGAGACCCGCGCGGGGACATTATGCTGGGCACTATGTATAAAAACGGGGAGGGCGTTGAAAAAAATTTAGACAAAGCCGCGGCTTATTACACAAAAGCCGTTGAAAGCGGCAGGGTGGGCGGGTTCCCCGTTCTTATAAGCAGGGTTTACAGGGACAAGGGGGACTATGTCAGCAGTTTGCAATGGCTGCTTATAGCTTACCAGGACATGAGCGACGACGAAATATTTTCTTTAAGAAACGAGGATATGTTTCTGACGGACCACACCACGCCCGAACAAAAAGAGCAGGCCAGAGCGGCCGCCAAAAAATGGCTGGAAGAATTTAAACCTAAAACGAAATAATATAAATAGATATTGCGAAAATAATACATGCTTATTTAAAAAGCCGTATACATTGCATACGGCTTTTGTAAATAATATGTTTAATCAGAAAACTATTTCTTTGCTCTTACGGCGACGGCGTCTATTTCAATTTTTACGCCTTTCGGAAGGGCGGCAACCTGCACCGTGGTCCTCGCGGGGAAAGGCTCTTTAAAGAATCCGGCGTATACTTCGTTCATTTCGGCGAAAGACGTGAGGTCCGTCATAAAAACCGTGGTTTTTACCACGTCGTTGAGCCCCAGGCCCGCTTCTTTTAAAATAGCTTCTATATTTTTAAACACGCGTTCCGTCTGGGTTTTAATATCTCCGCCCACTACCTGGCCCGTCACGGGGTCCAGCGGAATGCCGCCCGACACGTATACCGTATTTCCCGCGTCAACGGCCTGTGAGTACGGGCCTATGGCTTTAGGCGCGGCGGCGGTTGCTATCGCTTTTTTTGACATATCAGAATCTCCTTTATTTACGTTCATGCTGTTGCAGCCGCAAAAACAAAACGCGGCTAAAAATATTATCGGCGTGATTTTTTTCATAAACACTTCCTTATACTTTTTTAAAAGCCGGGATTTTAAAAACGGTCTCTCTTTTTATTTTTAAAACCGAAATTTCTCCCGTCGGCCACCGCTCTGGGTTTGCCGCCGGGGTTAAAACGCGGGCCGGAAAAATGCGGCTTGCGGTCAAAATCCCGCCCTTTGCGGTCAAAGTCCCTGCCGCCGCCAAAAGGCTTTCTGTCCCGGAAAAAATCCTTTTTCGGCGGGAAAGATTTTTTTTCTTCGAGAAGTTTGGTGATTTTTTCCAGCTGGGCGCTTATATTTTTCAGCTGCTGCAATATTTCGGTGTCCATGTCCGGCTCCTTTGTGCTTACGTAAAATATCTTTATATTTTACTTTTTATTTTCTGAAAACAATTCAATTATATTCCCGTCAAAATCTTTTATATAGACGGCTTTTTTGCCTTTGTTCGGTGGGGGATTTCGCTCACGGGGTCCGCGGAAATATTACGGTTTTTGCCGAATATCAACGGGACGTGTTTTCGCCTTTGAAAGTATTTTGTCTTTTTTCCTGTTCTTTAAGTCCCAGACGTTTGTTGTCCCACGGCCGCGCCGTCCCGCCGGACAGATTTTTGGAGAATATGACTATATTTCCGACGGAGGTCATACGGTCGTCCCGGTTGGAATATATTTCGCCCGTCATGCCGCGACGCTTGTAAAAACTCACGGCGTCTTTGTCAGCTCCGTCGTCGGTATAAAGGCGGATATTTTTGAAGCCGAGTTTCACGGCCTCATTTACAAAAAAATCAAACGCGGCGGAGCCGTAACCTTTTTTCCTGTTTTTTTCGGTGATGCCGAAAAAGCCCAGCCACGCGTCCTCCGGATAATCCGGATAATGGTACAGCCCGACGACGCCTATGCACTCGTCTTTCAGTTTTATAAGCCAGGAGCCGTATCCCCGCTTCGGCCCGTTTTTAACGAAGTCTAAAAAATTCTGTTTCGCGTCCTCGCGCGGGAATATTTGGCGCTGAACCGCGACCGCGGTTTCCAAATTCTCCCTGTCAAGCGTCTCAAATACAAGCCCCTTAAAAAATCGCCTTTCCATATTAATCCCCGCAACTGTTTTATAGTATATCAAAACAGAGTAAGGATTAAAAAGGGAATCCGTTTCAGAGGAGACTTCCTATAAAAACTTGAAATGGCGGAGCGCGCAGTTTCAAGAGCAATATTCCGAAAGTAAAATAATTCCTATTTATCTTTTTGGTGCCTTATTATCGCGCCGTCTTTCATATAAATAATATCCTCGCACATATTCGTGGTCAAATCCGCTATGCGCTCCAAATTGTTGGATATATTTAATAACTCAAGCGCGCGGGGTATAGGGTGCCGTCAGAGCATTTTAGGATATAAGTGTAATTCATATCCTAAAAATTCTATCAAATAACGCGCAAAGGTGACTGCTGAAAAGGCAAACAGAGAATTTCTCGCTGTTTGCCTTGTATTTTGGGCCGGAAACGCCGCAGAGAAAGGGCAAGGCCTAAATCTTAATAGGTTTCTCAAAACGATGGACTCGGCGTTGGTGCAATATGAAATCGGCAAAAAGTTTAAGCCGGAATTAGTTATAAAATCCGGCACTAAGTTTATAAGGCAATGGCAAGGTAAAGCGCATGAGGTTGAGGCCATCGGCTCTGCTTTTATCTACAAAGGCGAAAACTATAAAAGCCTATCAGCCATCGCTCGCAAGATAACTGGGACACAGTGGAACGGCAAATTATTCTTTGGAGTTAAAAAATGAACGAAAAGAAACCAATAATAAAATGTGCAATATATACCCGAAAATCCTCGGAAGAAGGCTTGGAACAGGATTTTAACAGCTTACAAGCCCAGCGGGAAGCTTGTGAAGCGTATATAAAAAGCCAAAAACATGAATCGTGGGAGCTTATAAATAAATCCTATGATGATGGCGGCTACTCCGGCGGTACGCTTGAACGTCCTGCGTTGAAAGAATTGCTCACTGATATAGCCGCCGGGCAGATAAATATAATCGTGGTTTATAAAATAGACCGCCTGACCCGCAGTCTGCACGACTTTAGCAAAATCGTTGATGTTTTAGATAAGATGGGGACATCATTTGTATCAATAACCCAACATTTTAATACCACAACCAGTATGGGCCGCCTGACGCTAAATATGCTCTTATCCTTCGCGCAGTTTGAGCGCGAGGTCACAGGCGAGCGCATCCGCGACAAATACGCCGCCAGTAAGCAAAAAGGGATGTGGATGGGCGGTAAGGTACCGTTGGGCTATTACCGCCAAGATAAGAAAATCTTCCCAGAAAAGGCGGAAATCTCCAAAATAAACACCATTTTTGAAAAGTATATAGAACTAAAAAGCGTTCATCTGTTAAAAGAGTATTTGGATAATAAAAAAGTTTTAGGACGTAGCGGGAAAGGCTTAAGCAAGGGGAACATCTACCACATTCTTTCAAGCAGATCATACTTAGGCGAAGTCGGGCATAAAGGAAAATGGTATAAAGGCTTGCACGAGGGCATAGTGTCGTCGGAATTATTTAACAAGGCGCAGGAAATCCTTGAAGAAAACCGAATAAAGGAGAGGAGTGTAGAGAATAGCAAGGAACCGTCTTTACTGGCGGGGAAGATATTTGACGATAAAAACAACTATATGAGTCCTTATCATAGCAACAGCCGAAAGGGGAAAAGATACAGATATTATTTGAGTCAAGCCGTTATAAGACAGGAAAAAGAAAAAATAGGGGATATAACTAAAATACCAGCCGGAGAGATAGAAGGGTTTATAGCAAAAACGATAAAAACGGAACTTTGCTCCCAACAGGAATCTATCCAAAAAATGTTCAATGATTTACCAGTTAATGTTCAAAAAGAGATTATCGATAAGGCCGCTAAAATAAGCCTTGCTCCTCAGGAAATCAAGGATATAGTCAGTAAAATAAGAGTTTTTAAAGAGAGTGTAGAAATCAACTTTTATCCGGCGCAGTTGAAAGAAATATTGTTAGCGCACTATGAGGACAGAGAGTCTAAAAATATCAGCGATAAAGCGGAAAACTCAATAATCAAAGAAGTCAAAGTAGCCGTTGTTGAAAACGGCGGAAAGATTATAATCGGCGCGGAGGCCACCGCCGCGCACCGAAACGATCTGCTTATCAAGGCAGTACTAAAATCCTATAAATGGCACAAACGGCTGATGGCAAGAGAAGAATTCAGCATAAAGGAACTTTGCGAAGAAGAAGGCATTACAAAAAGATATGTAAACAAGATTTTAGGCTTAAGCTTCCTGTCTCCCAAAATAACCGAACAAATATTAAACGGTACCCAGCCTAGAGATTTAACCTTTGAAAAATTAACCACCATAAAAAATACCGATTGGAAAGAGCAAGAAAAACTACTTAGGTTTTAGCTAGGTATATCAGTTAGATATACTTGGTAAATTTTATGACTATATTGAGAGAGCCTAGTTTTGTTTAGTAAGTTTTTCATAGTTGCTGTTTGGTATGCTTTGTGTTTCATCCACCTCATATTTAAACACTTCTAAAAGCATACCCATTTCCGCAAGCATTGCTTTGGACTGATGTATAGGCGCATTTCTTACAAGTATAAAGTCGCTACAATGTAGTAAGGTTGAGGTTGTTTTGTATAAAACTTTGTATCTGGTTCCCATTTTTACTTGCTCTGCCATTTGTTGCCAATTTGGTTTTTTGGAGGCTTTATATCTATTATATGAGTTCAGTTCTGCCTCTAACTGATCAATTCTTTTTTGTCCAATCTCTTTGGATTTTTGGTCTAAAAAGGGAAAAAAAGAAGCATTATTCCAAAAGTTTATAGCATCAGAAGTGCCTCTATACATAAAATAATTATATTGATTTTCTTTACGACTCCACTTTAAATAAATTAATGCCTCCATAACCTTCGTGTTCTTAAAAGCAGAATATCCAAGCTATCATTTATTGATACCTCGGATGCCTTCAGTACAAACTCTATTATTTTATGTGTGAAATACTGTTTAGAGGTTCTCTTTTTCTTTATCTCTTTGTTAAGTTGTATCTGTATTTTGCCACGAAAAGTTTTTATTTGTTCTTCAGTTATTTTCAAAACCATATCTTCTGTTAGGTGCATAAAAATCTCCGGCCTACCTTGATTTAAGGGGACCCTTACTTTTAATTAATTTTTGCTTTTTTGCACGAGTCATTTTCTTTATGGTGAACTCGCGGCTTTGCGCTTCTTGTTTTGTTTCAAAACATTCAAAATAAACTAATTCCAGTGGGCAACGCGAGCGCGTGTATTTACATCCTTTCCCGCTACGGTGTGCTTGCAAGCGTTTTTCAAGGTCATTCGTCCAGCCAGTATATAGGGTGCCATCAGAGCATTTTAGGATATAAGTGTAATTCATATCCTAAAAATTCTATCAAAAAACGCGCAAAGGTGACTGCTAAAAAGGCAAACAGAGAATTTTCCTCTGTTTGCCTTATGTTTTGAGCCGAAAACAGAGCAGAGAACGCTCTCAGCGTTCTCACATTAAAAACCTCCGACGAGAAAATAAAAAAGCCCCCGGTTTAGAGGTGACTTTCTCTGAACCGGGGGACTAAAACACGGAGCGGACGGGATTTGAACCCGCGGTCTCCCGCGTGACAGGCGGGCGTGTTGACCAGGCTACACCACCACTCCTAAATCGTACTTGTACATTATATCAAAACGGTTGAATCCTGTAAAACCGCTTTTGCTTTTTTATATAATTAAAACGGAGATAAATTTATGAATGAAACTTACCAGTTCCCTAATCTGAAAATTATCAAAACGGGCCTTATCGGCGGCGCGGTGATGTTTGCTTTTGTCATTATCCTGCTGTTTTTTCTGACGGGGGACAGATTTTTGGTTTCCATTCTGTCCGCTGTTCTTATTGTGTTTTGTATTTTCGATTTTGCGGGTTACGCGCTGGTTAAAAATTCTATTACCCGCCCGTCGCGTCTTATTAATACCGGCGCGCCGGTTCCGGCCAAATTCAGCGGCGCGGCGGAGGTTGTTTACGGCGGAAAAACAAGACGTTCGGGTTTTTGTATTACCGTGAAAACCGAAGACGGCAAAGAATATAAAAGCCACATTTTCACTTTTGACCCAAAAACTTACGCGCCGGAAAATTTTACGGTATATTTTGACGTACAAAATCCTAAAAATTATTTTGTCGACACGCGCCCCGTGTTCGCCGCAAAAGGCGAACAGCCAAAAATATAAAAAACGGCATC
>JGI20166J26741_11032225_pt1 | contig 14534 bp, 9 predicted proteins | sample TergutCu122P5_FD_26741 | JGI IMG/M metagenome (IMG submission 26741)
GTCTGGACTGGTGCGGAAAATCTCGCCTCACCGGGATTCGATCCCCGGACCGTCCAGCCCGTAGGCAGTCGCTATACCGACTACGCTACCCGGCCCACGAGTTAAAATTTTAACTCCTGATATATGTTTATATATCTGTGCTTCCTCAGAATGGCTGTAAGAAATAGCCGAAACAAAATGCAGTATTCTCCTTTATATTTGTTGTGCAGATTGATGGCAGTACAACTTATTTATGTATCCAAGGTGTATATCGAGATCGTTAATGTAATGCAGTGTTAGTTTTCTGTCAGCTATCATACAGTCTGCACAATATCTTTTGAGTAGGCTATCCCGTTCATTATATTATAACTTTGTAGTATTATATTACTGTAATTTTCTTCACCAGATATTAATTTTCCCACGTAATTGGAGTTATAAACTTGTTTCACAATTGTCCCTTCAGTTTCCGTTTGACCTTTTGTATGTTTTTTCTTACCTCAGAATCCCATTGTTGTAGTTTTGAGAGGGAATATTTTCAGGCCTGTTTTTTTCAATTTCGTTGAATTAATTAATTCATCCTCCTAAAGTGTGAATTTACCCAGCACCAATATTTTCTGGAATTTGACTACCTTGAAGATTGGGACAGCATGTTCTTTCGAAACGTCAGTAACTATGCCAGACTATACGACATCATGTCGTGGAAGACTTCCGTATACATAAAATCAACGTAAGGGAGTCGAAACAAGTATAAGTGTCGGCTGACAGTGGTGCACGGTACAATATTCACGTGTCGGCTAACCGTGGTTGGACGATACACGATGCACGTGTCGGCTGACAATGGTGGACGGTACGAGATGCACGTGTCGGCTGACAGTGTTGGACGGTACAAGATGCACGTGTCGGCTAACCGTGGTGGACGGTACAAGATGCACGTGTCGGCTGACAATGGTGGATGGTACAAGGTGCACGTGTCAGCTGACAAAGGTGGACTGTACAAGATGCACGTATCGGCTGACAATGGTGGACGGTAAGATGCACGTGTCGGCTGACAGTGTTGGACGGTACAAGATGCACGTGTCGGCTGACATTGTTGGACGGTACAAAATGCACGTGTCGGCTGACAGTGGTGGACTGTACTAGACGCACGTGTCGGCTGACATTGTTGGACGGTACAAGATGCACGTGTCGGCTGACAGTGGTGAACGGTACACGATGCACGTGTCGGCTGACAGTGGTGGACGTTACACGATGCGCATAGGCCCAAATCAGCGTGTGAGCCAGCACAAAAATGTCACAGTAATAAGATAATAATGAAAAGTAATGTAATGCTGATCACAGTGGCCCGCAAACTGACTTCGAACTCTCGAAAACCGAAATCGTGAGTTCCAATCCCACTCTGAGCTATATACCGGCGTTTCAGCCGCGTTTAAAAAAATGCTAAAAGCGACTGTTAGCTTCGTCGTGTGCGTCTGTCTGTCTGTCCGTCCGTCCGCATGGATCAGAACGATTTCCACTGGACGGATTTTCATTCAATTTGATATTTGGAATTTTTGCTATAATTTTTACACACACACACACACACACACATGACGATTTTGGTCATTTGGTTAAAATCGGACAAAGTAGCAGATACGGTAGACGAAGACTTGCGTAGATTCATGATCTATCGCCGCGATTGGTCTTCAAAATTGAGACACGGTTCTCTCTGACGTTGAAGAAACAGTCGATCATCGAGCATGACCGATGGTTTGCGTGGAATTTCGACATTTAATATTTATCGATTTTAGGTCTTTCCACTTACAGTATCTCGATGATGGTCGATTGTACATCTATTGCTAAGATGCGGAGAAATATTACAGTGTTGTTAAAACATAGTGCTTCTTTGAAAAGTATTCACGAACGTAACATCTAGGTCAGTAATAGAGCGATACACCAGAAATATTACATTCTACAGACATTTTCTGTCTTTTTTTTTCTGTTGTTTTGTGTAGGTTGTGGCCTTCCCCAGGCCTATCGCCTGTTCAGAGTCTTACAAAGTATTTGTAAGGGTCAGGGGTTTAGGAATTGATTATCCTTTCAAATATCCCCGAGGGTCTAGTCCGTAAATGCTGTAGGAGAAGCAAGCTGTTAAGCGAGAGTAAAAGGAAAGTCTAGAGAAACAAGCATGAATATGAAGTTTCAGGTAAATAATAAGAGGGGAGAACGAACATGCAGTACTAGGAAACGTAAGGAATTACAGAAATCAGATTGGGAGACCCTAGTGGGAAGTTAGTAACTGCTGCCGTTTAATATCAGGGAGAATAAACTGTGATCATGAACTCGTGGTATTGCGGTCGAGAATGGTTACTGAAATTTGGTATTAGGGTTGTAAAAAAATATGATGTTAAAGCGGGCTTTTATGGTAGCAAAGAACTGAAAATAAAGAATTCCAGACATAAAAACAGAGACCAAAGTTGAGAATAAAATGAGAAATAATATACTGCAAAAATAATATAACTCTTTGTACAGAATTCTGTTCTTGTTTACTTAAACTCTGTCTGTACATACGCAAGAACAGGAGCTAAAATTTTGTCATGAGGGATGAAGCCATTGTCATAGTTATGAATAAATACGCCATGTGGCAGTGATTGTCAAAGACGGTGTGTCGTTATGAAGCAGTAGAGAGGTACCTATGCTTCGGTCGGTATTACAACTTCTACCTTTGCCGATAAAATTATCTGTAGGTAGCAGCACCGTTCAAGAGCTCTTCAATTCATGGACTTCATTTTTATTATTTATATTTTAAAGTCTGTTCATGGAAAGGGATCAGAGATGGGAAATGCCAAATTTTCCCCTTGAAATTCCCGCGTGCTTGGCACCGGAAAATAAATGCAGGAGTACTGTAATTGGTAACATTTTCTGAGGTCGACACGTAATTGACTGGAGCAGATTTCTTCTTCAGGAGCTAATAGCCAATACTATCGTCGTTTATGGAATCCGACTGTGAATTACCGTTTTTTCGCAGCGTCATTTACTGATCTCTTAAGCCATATGAATCCAATCCACAGGCATTTCGTCTGTAAGAGTTGTTAATATTGTCCTCCCATTTATGTCTAAGTCTCCGAAGTGGCCCCTCTCTTTCAAATTTTCAACCTTAACTTTGAATGATGCTCCCACTTCTCACAATGGGCTACATGTTTAACCAATCTAGTCCTCCGTGTGATCATATAATATCTGTTATGTAGCTCATCACGCAGTTTTCTTCAGCGTCCTTTCACGTCCTGTACGTAGATCTAAATATTCTTCTCATCACAGTAAGTCTTTAGGTAATGTGAAAGGCAAAGTTTTGCACACGTGCAGTAACGTTCCATAACGGAGATTTTCTGTTTCTCGTGAATACATTAGACATCTTGAAGTAAATCTGATTAATTCTCAGTCAGAACTTATCCATGATAGACGAAGATGTTAAACTGTGTGCGATATAACGGAGTAACGGATGGTGTAAAATAATGTATCACGAAGAATGAGGCCACTGTGCAAGGCGTGCCAAGTGGAACGTGACCTTCTGACTTGTGGAGGTCGTGTGCGTTTGTGCGTCCGCATGGCTCAGACTGCCAAATATTTCGTTGTTTTGGGTGGAATTTGTTAAGGCGCGTTTACATTAACACATTTTTTGTTCTCACTCGATCATTAATCCTTTATATACGAAATATGATTTGAAGTGTACGTGAAAATATAGTCCGTACCGTGCTGTAAACACTCTGAGTCTCGGTTATAAAAAGAACCCGTTAAAGCTGCGTGGGGAAAAAAATATATTTTTAGTCGCTTTCAGAAAATTTCGAAAAGCGAATATTAGCTTCGTCATGTCCGTCTGTCCGTCCATCTGTCAGCATGGGACAACTAGAATCTCACTGGACGGCTTTTCATGAAATTTGGTATTTAAGGATTTTTTAACATCTGTCGAGAAAATTAAAAGTTTTATTAAAATCTGACAAAAATAACGGATAATTTACACGAAAAGCTGTATATATTTACGACAGTATCGCGTTGAATTCTTCTTATAATGAGAAATTTGTCCGACAGGTGTTGTAGAGAAAATCAAATAACACATTTTATGTTCAAAAACCCCCCCCCCCCCCAAATCATGTTGTTTATGAGATAATGTGGAAATATATAGTAGAGGCAGACAGCCCACAGATGACAATATAATACTGTTCATGCGCTGTGCATGCTGGGTAACTAAGGCTACGAACGCACACTCAAAATATGCAATACTCATTGCTTTCCCAAGGCAACAACGGTTATGCGAACGCGCCTCAATGTTATGTCTTTACGTACCTTGCTTGTCTCGTTCTGAGATTCATACGAAACACATACGTGGATGACAGTAAAGTTCGCGAACTCGCCACCTTGTGCTTGCCGTGGCAGCACTGGACAAAAGCCTTAGTACGGTTTGATGACGCTGACATATCAGCGTTTCACAGTTGTGTTGTTGTTGTTGATCTATGGCAGCCTCTTTCTGAGTGGCATCTATTACTGTCTGCGTATGTTTTGGTGTGCCGCCGCGAGAATGTCGGAGCTTGAATTAGAGCAACGAACGAACATTAAATTTCCTGTTGAACTTGGAAAGAGTGGAAACAAAATCAGAGAGATGTTAGTGCAAGTTTACGGGGATAATGATATGAAGAAAACAGCAGTTTACAAGTGGGTGAAACGTTTTTCTGAGGGAAGAGAAAGTGTCACGAAGAGAGATCAGGACGGCCAGTAACAAGCAGAACTGAAGAAAACATTGCAAAAGTTCGTCAAATTGTGCGTTAAAATCGTCAGCTGACTGTCAGGAGCATAGCAGAGCACGTGAACATCGACAGAGAAACAGTTAGGAAAATCTTAATTGAAGATCTTGACATGAGGAAGTTGTGTGAAAAAATGGTCCCAAAGGAGCTCACCGAAGTACAAAAGCAAAGAAGAGTCACAATTTGCCAAGACCTTTTGGTGAGGCAAGATGACAAAGGGCCGTGTCATCACAGGTGATGAAACATGGGACTACCAATACGACCCTGAAACGAAGCGGCGAAGTGCACAATGGAAGACTGCCAATTCCCCACGACCAAAAACGTTCCGCCAGTCCAAATCAAGAGTCAAAATAATGTTGCTGACTTTTTTTTATATTAGAGGTATTGTTCATTATGAATTTGTACCAACTGGGCAGTCAACCAAGTTTACTATTTGGAAGTACTGGAAAGGCTGCGTGAAAAAGATGGAAACGACCCGAACTTTTGGCCAACAACTCATGGATCTTGCATCATGACAATGCACCTACTCACACGTCACTGTCTGTGAGGGAGTTTTAGCTACTAAACACATAACTGTGTTGGAACACCCTGCCTATTCACCGAATCTAGCCCCCCAGTGACTTTTTTCTGTTCCCGAAGATAAAAGAAATATTGAAAGGAAGGCATTTTGATGACATTGGTGACATCAAGAGTAATACAACGGCAACTCTGAAGGCCATCCAACAAAACCAGTTCCAAAATTTTTTTGAAGGGTAGACTAGGCGCTGGCATCGGTGCATAGCATCCCAAGGGGAGTACTTCGAAGGCGACCGCGGTGGTATTCAGCAGTGAGTTATGTAGCACTTTTACAGCGATGAATTCGCGAACTTTATTGTCAGACCTCGTACATGCACCGCGTGGACAGAAAGTATAATTTTTAGTGTGGAACACGGTGGTACGTATAGTAACCACCGGACGTTAAAAGGGTTAAATCGTAGTGTGGCAAAAAAGTTTTGAAACCAGTTTTACGTTATGAATGTAGGTGATCCATGCTGATTGATTGAGTGATTGATTGATCTGCTCATTCTGATCAGCACACAAGGCGTTCATCGTGCCAGCTAATGACGTTGCAAATGGTAGACCGTAATATAGGATTATAAGTGACCGCAAAATTAAGATACTGTTGTTCATATTGCCCTCTGGCGAGGATCAGTATTTCTGTGGCGCAGTCTTTGTAGAACTGAGACTTCCAGCCAGGCAAACACAGACACATTACTGCTAAGTACTGTGAAGAATATTAGGCAATAGAGCATAATGTCTCAGACTGACGGCGATCTGGCCTGCGGAATTTGCCGGTCCCTGCGTTAAAAATGTGCTTAAATAAAGACATATTTGAGTCTTTATATCCGTATTACTTTGAACATTCTCCATTGTATGAGTTGAGATACACGACGTTTTGGGAATTCGCCTTGTAGCCGCGACCGTCGAAGTAATTAGATATTTTTTATATTTTGGTCTAGTCTTTAGCGTACTGACGTACTGTTCGAAAGACCCTTGCTTAGATTCCAGTCACTGTCTTAAGGTACAAATGAAGTATGTGTATGAAACCTGAAGACGGAAGTGGAGCCAGCTGCCGAAACACCATACCTCACACGTTGCACAATGACGGACGCAGGGAATGTGGCCGTAATGAATAAACCATCGTTTAACGTCTGGAGCCTCATGCATAATTGTTTCTTATAGTGATTTAAATATGAAGCGATCGCAGTACATGCAGGCGTATGTGGGGTGCTTTTTGTACGGCCAGCTGGTTAGATAATCTGTAGATACCGAACTACCATCTTACGGGATATGATGCCGTGCAGTCTGATAGGTGATTACCGCCGTTGTGGAGGAACGTACTACCTTCATCTTGCAGAGAAGACTGAGGCAGTTGGTAAGCATGTGATAAACTGCACGGCGTCACATTCCAAAAATGCCCTATTATTTACCGCTATATGAACATAAGAGGCACTCGTGGGAGAGAAGAGAAATGTATATGGGGTTTTGGTGGGGAAACCCAACGACAAGAAACCACTGGGAAGACCAAGGCATAGATGGGAGGATAATATGAAAGTGGATTTTAATGGGTAGGATAGAGGGCGTGGACTGGATTGAACTGGCACAGGATAGGGACAGGTGGCAGTCTTGTGGACGCGGTAGTGAACCTTTTGGCTCCATAAAATAAAATGCAGGAGAATTTCTTGACCTTCTGGGAAACTGTTAGTTGCGCAAGAAGGACTCTGCTCCATGCAGTTAGTTAGCTACTCATAGTCTGGTAGCTGGCTGGCTTGGACGTCAGACCCTGATGGAATTCAGTTTCAGCGCAGCGAACGCGGGCGGCTATCCTTCCACCCTTGTATCACGTGATATTTTCTGATAATACGCATTTTCGTTTACAACATCACGAGCCATCACTCTTTTTGTGCATGTTTCAGAATCGATAAATTGTGACGTGAGAACGTAATCTTGCTATTGCTCTTCCACTCTGTCTGTGCAGATAGCAGACATGTGACTCGTAGCTTTATGTGTATATTTCAGCAGTGTAAAGAAGGTAAAGGTAAACTTGTCCCTGTCCACGTCTTGAAGGAATGTAGCGGGAGTAGAGGTGTAGCTGCACTCATTCTTAACCTCGGCACTAGGTGGAACTGAGTGGTCAAATCACGCCAGGGAAGAAGCTCCGGTACCAATTGAATTTGAGGCTCGGTGGGCCCCAGGGTAGGTCTGGACGTTTTGGAGAAGAGAAAGCTCGCTTCCTTCCGGAATTCGAACTTCTGTTCTTCCAGGCCGTAGGCTATTCACTGTACTAACTTATCAAACATGAGCTTTGTCCGCCTTTCTTGACATAACGCTTTTTGGTCATGTGGCAAGAAAGGGCGAGAAAAGAAATGCGTACTGGGTTTTTGTGGGAAAGCCTGAAGGAAAGAGACCTTCCGGAAGACTGGGGAATGGATGGTAGGACTAATATTAAAACAGCTGTGTAGGAGTCCCCGTGCTATCATGTTTTGCACGGTGGCGCCTAGTATTTTCAACATAATTACTGCAGTTTTGTTGTTCACGCACAAAATATGTATCATTTGACGTACACTGAGGAGAAAGCGATGGATGACAGTAAGGTTCACAGTTCGTCCCAGAACTGTTGTTCCTCGGCATGGAACTTGCTTCTTGTAACCCTTCTTGAGCCCGGAATTTGGAGGTGGCTGCTAGACTTTGTAATATGTCCACTTGTTTTAAAATGTGTCTTAAGGAAGTACGACGGGAGGCTGTTTACTGGATTCATGTGCCTAGGTTAATAACCAAAGGCAAGCTGTTTTCAGCGTTCTTGACTAACTGAGGAACTACAGCTTCTTGAGGACGCTGCTTAGCGGAGTTGTGCCTTCCTCCCTAAAAATAACAGGAAAGGCAATGCACGTATAACGTAACATTGAGGCGCGTTTGTGCAACCTTTGTTGCAGTGGAAAAGCAATGCGTATTACACAACCTGAGTGTATTTGTAACCTTACTTATCCAGCATGCAATGCGCATGCACCGAATTGATATCTGTGGGCTGCCCGCTCTACAATATTTTTCCACATTATCTCATAAACGGCACGATTTTCGGGGGGGGGGTATTACCGAACACAAAATGTGTGTTTTGATTTTCTCTACACCTTTTGTCTGAAACGTTTCTGATTCTAAGAAGAAATGAGCGACATTTGATAAAAAAAATGTATATTTGTCTTCGCGTAGTGTACCGTTTATTCTTCTCCGATTTTAATGAAACTTGAATTTTCTCGATAGTTTTTCGAAAAATCCTTAAATATTAAATTTCATGAAAATCTGTCCAGTGGGAGCCGAGCTGTTCCATGCGGACCAACGGACAGACATGACGAAGCTAACAGTCGCTTTTCGCAAATTTGCGCCTTCCATATGCCTTTATGACTTGCACAAGACAGTTCTGCCTTTTTAAGTGTTTTTGCGAGGTAAAAGAACGCCTTATATGGAGACTACGTCTGTTGGTCTGTCCATGATCTTACTATCAGCAACTAAAACGTTTGACGGATTTACGTGAAATTCGGTATGTAGATTCATCACAAAGAATTAAGGAACATGCGTGAGTTTTGTAAGAATAGGCGCAATTTCACTTTAAACACGTAAACGACTTTCTACCTGTTATTCCCATACTTTTTTGCCGATTTGTCCTAAATGCGTAGGTAACGTACGAAGTGCTGTTGAGCAATTGGGATTTTCATGAAAATCGGTGCAGTGAAAGCTTTTGTTTACTTGCGGGCGTGAAAGAAATTTCGCCCCTAAGTTTCACATTTGTCGTCCAATTTGGGTAAAATTCCGGGGGGGATTCTATAAGTTTATTGCTCGATTGTGATTTTCATATAAAATCAACACAGCGAAAGCCACTTTTTTTCAACGGTCATTCAATGAACGTGTATCCGAGCTTTACTCTTTATTGTCCGATTTGGGTGAAAAGGCATGGAAATATCTGCACTTCATGTTGTCGAGAATTTGTGAGTTTCTTGAAAATCGGCGCAGGGAAGGCCGTACTTTTCTCTTGGACGTCAATAAAGTTACATTTACGATTGTACCGTGAAACTGTGTGACATTTCGGACATAAAAAATGCCGGCATAAGATCTGTATGCTGCGTGACGGGGTAGGACTACACCATTTGCAGTCTTGTTGGGAGCAGAACATGGTCTGACTTTCGAGGCTCGTACGGCGGTGAATATGAAATGGAAAACATTTGCCAGTCTCTCGGAGGAATCTGCTGCCTCCATATTCAAGGTCAAATCTAACCCTATGGAGTTAGAATCTAAAAATAGACGTAAAAGGTAAGCCGTGATTTAGCGACACAAGAATATGATTTGAGGTTTTCGTGGCAGTAAACCGTTAGGCTGTCTTCTGGGCTATGAATACCCTGAAGACCGAGGCAGCAGGTTTCTATGCATTGTTGTTACAAGCTGCAGTGGTACGCGATTTCATAAACCGGAAGACCACAACAGACACGTCATAGAATTGGTAAAAATTGGTTAGCTTAGTGGTGAGCGGGGAAATTTGAACGGAACTCGGAAATCAGACCCACGTCCTTCGAGGCATTACACAGATTGGCGTTTAAGTGACTTACGATGTGGGTAGATTTTGTATTATTGCGCATATAAAGTTTACAGGAACATTTCCTGAGTTCAGGTTTTTAATTTAGTAACGCTTGAAGTATATTTTGCAACAAAATTAGCAACCACACTTCGAATGGCTACAGCGAATATTAGAAAGGTGAAATTAAGTAGGCGACTTATTAGGTAATCATTTTTAAGAAACTTATTTTCAGCATAGGGTTAAATTCACACCACTACCATTACTATTATTGTTATTATTGAAATTTTGCCTTATTAGTGACCTAGCTTCGTGCTTAATTTGACGATAAACTTACGTGTTTTTTCCCCTAGACTTCATTACCACACATTACATCTGTAATTATGTTGAGTAATGAATTATGGACAAACTGCGTGCACTGTCCTACGTGAGAACTGCGCTCTTCTTGGCTGTTATGCAGCGAGTAGTGACTGTTCTTTACAGGCGTTTCGGGAAGACCTGTGAGTGCGACCGATAGGTTGTCCCGAAACGTCGGCAAGGAATTGCCACTAATTACCACTACTCGTTGCGTAATAGCCCAGGAGAGCGCAATCCTCGTCTACTTCGCGGCGGAAGCTTGAATTCACGCACCGTCCGACGTGTTTATATCCAGTCGGATTATCTCTAGGGGAATGCTGCGATGGCTGGCAGTTGTTACAGCTTGGTGTCATTATTAATATTTAAACTGTAAAACACTTATTTATTGGTAATTATCAGGGAAGTATGTACGTTAATAAAGACATGAATATTTAGTAGCTGCAGTCTATGGTTGCATGATCCTGAGGATTTTCGTGTTGAATGGAAACATGTTTGTCAGATGTACATAAAATATCTGCTTCCTTGAAGCTAACAAATCCTCAGCTGGTCAAGAAATTCCCCGCATTTTATGGAACCCGAAGTTTCATCGCCGCATTCACAAGCGTCCGCCACGTGTCCCTACTCTCAGCCAGATCAGTCAAGTCCATGCCTCCCCATCCCACTTCTTGAAGATCCACTTTACTATTATCATCCGTTGTACGTCTAGGTCTTTCAATTGATCTCTTTACTTCAGGTCTCTCCCACTTGTATCTATCTGTCGTTTCCTATGCCACATGCCCATCCTCTCTCATTCGTCTTGATTTGATCACCCGAATAATATTTGATGAGTACAGATAATACAGCTCCTCCTTATGTAGTCTTCTCCACTCCCCTGTTACCTTGTCCCTCTTAGGCCCAAATGTCTTCGTAAATGAAATAATATACTGACAAATTGTGTTAATGTTGGAGATTGTTAAGTTTATGAAGGCTTATCGTAACACGACTTCCGATAAAAACTCTCGTACCACCAACAAATGCACAACTCGGCAATGTATGTATTCTTTCTAGTACTCGACTTCTATATGTTTTGGCGCAGTCACCATCTTCAGGGAGCTTACACCAAAATTTCTTTTAAACATACAGCAATTAATGGTATACAATAACACAACTAAAACTGTTTATTGCGCCGAAACATGTAGCAGCTAATTAATAGAAAGACTTTATAGATTATAGAATCGTGCAGTTGTTGGTGTTACCAGAGTTTTAGTATATCATAATGGACGGAATAAACAATGTCAAAACGACTTGGTAGTTTTGGTGCTGGCAGATACTGGGAGTTGCGAACGGAAGAGTAAGTGCCACCTGTTGATGGCAGGCTCGGTGTACTACTCACTTATTACGGCGGTGGTGAGATGCTGAGGCGCCGAGGCGCTGGGGCGGCTACACCAATGTATCTCCCGGAACAGCGAATGTGTGTATGTCTCGTGTGCGACCACGCGGGGCCGCCAGTTCCCTGTTCACGGGGGAGCACGCGTACTGTGCGCTTTCCGCGCATTCTCAGATCTTCATTATACAACTGTATGTGGGAGTTGCTGTGTGCGTGTGTGTGTGTGTGTGTTGCCGTTGCCGTTGCCACTTAACGCACTGAAATAGTAACCCACACCAAATACCGGCTTCCGGCGTCCGTCAGTTCGAATCTCGAAAGCTGGCAAAGCGAATAAAGTGCCATTGTGTGTATTATTCTCTGTTGAGTATCACCCATAGCTAACGCTGATATTCGGGAATTGGTGGTGTCTTCCTAATGGACTATGACGCCGCCTAGACTGGTACATAGTTACCGACTTCTCAGGGCTGCTTGTAGCCTTCATTTTCAGCGTAGTATATCATCTGAAATTAGGTAATTTTTCCATTCTACGCGGCGTCATATCCCACAAGACTTTAATCTTCGTCATCATCCGCTCTTGGGGTTCTGCGATCTTCTGGTAATTTCTTAGTGACGTTTTGGGACAATTTGTCGGTCTTATGTTCGAGGGTCAAATAGCCCAAGAAGAATGACTTGGGTTGCTTGACCCTTGAAGATGGGACCGATAGGGCTGTCCCAAAACTTCGGTAACAAAATACCAATCCGCGCTGGGTAAAATCCAAGAAGAGCGCAGATCTCATTTACACCCCGGCGCAAGCCCGAAATCACGCGTTATCTATCCTTGTTCATGAGATCACGGTCTCTTAGTTTTGGTGCTATTGTATTTCATACCGTTTTCCTTTAAATTTGTTTATTTTGACCAGGTGGGTATATGGTGTCCCCAGTAACGGATCTTGGTTGACCTAACTCATTGGCCTGGGGCTGACTTCTGAATTTGGATCCTCAGGGGTCTCTTCGCTCGTTTCGGTTAATTATCGTAGGGTATTACCCTTTAAAGTCCAGTGGTTGAATTCACTGTGTCATCCTGTTGTGTTTAATGTAAAATGCGTCACCAATGAACACGACAGGCAATGTGCGTATGAACGTAACTTTGAGGTGCGTTCGCGTTGCCATTGTTGCTCTGCAAAAGGAAAAAGTATTACATATAATGAGTGCGAGCCTGTTCTTAGTTATCTATCATGTAGTGCGCATGCGCAGTATTATATTATCTGTGGCAGTTCGGCTCTACCACATTTCCCCACATCTTATAAACGGTACGACTTTCGGAAAAAGAAGAAGTAATTGTACATAAAATGTTTTTTTGATTTTCTGTACAACTTTTGTCTGAAACATTTCTGATTCTTAGACAATTCAGCTAGATATCACAAATGTACGTATGTCCTCAAGTACTGTACCCGTTATTCTTGTCAGATTTTAATGAAACTTGAATTTTCTTGACGGCTTTTGTTCATATATCAATTTTAATGAAAATCCGTCCAGTGGGAGCCGAGTTGTTCCATGCGGACAGACGGACGGACAGACAGTCATGGTGAAGCTCATAGTCGCTTTTCGCATTTTGCGAACGCGCTTAAAACCGTCGACACAACTGTTAATTCCAGTTAAACATAAATACAGCGTCTTGTTTCGGCTTGATATGTTAAGCCATCTTCAGGCTGTATACACAGATTGCATGAAGAATTATACAAAGCTATAAGTATTATATCCTGGCCCTCCAGGTTGCGGTTTTGGCGTGTGGCTAACAACACCACACAGTAAAAAACTTATTGTTACGAAAGGCGAGCAAAGAGAAAAGCTGGATAGATTTAACGATGATGGACGGAAAAGGACTAAGGATACAAAAATAACCCTAGCTACATGGAACGTAAAACCATGTTGAAACCTGGAAGAATGAAAGAAATAATGGAAGAGATCGGGAAAGCAAGAGTGGACGTAGTTGCCGTGCAAGAAATACGTTGGCAAAGACAAGGAAGAATTGATAAACAAGACTTCTCTCCTTTCTACAGTGGACCCAAACAAAGGACGGGTCGTTATGGGACAGTATTTATTATAAATGCAAAAAATGAGGAAAAGTTTTCTTTCTTTCGAGCCTCTTCGTGACAGGCTGTGCAAATTGAGATTACGGGGAAAATTCAGGAATATAACTCTCATATCAACATATGCTCCAACTGAGGATAGCACTGACGCAATAAAGGATGAGTTTTATGACAAATTAAGTCAAGAATGTGAAAAGGCCCGCAAGTATGACATCCTGATGTTATTGGGGGGACTTTAATGCAAAAATCGGCAGAGAAAATTTCGTAGCGACAGTAGCAGGGAAATAAACTGTACATGAAGTGACAAGCGGAAATGGGAAACGGCTGGGACAGCTTGCAGCCAGAAATAATATGATTGTGAAAAGTTCCTGCTTCGAACATAAAGCGATACATAAAGGAACATGGATGTGCCCCGGAACTGACGTGGTCAATCAAATTGGCCATGCAATTATAAATAAGAGACACGCATCAAGTATAACAGACGTTAGGTTGTGTCGTGGGCCAAGTTGCGATTCTGACCATTTTCTGGTAAAAGTGACGTTAAGGGAAAGACTATCTAATGCGCTCAAAAACCAACGAAGACGGAGAAAGAAGTGGAATATAGACAAATTGAAAAACGAAGAGGATCTTAATTTGTATCAGCAAAAAATAAATGAGAAATTGGAGGACACCGATGGGATACAAGATGTGCAGACAGAATGGAATAAAATTAAAAATGTAATAGTGGAGGCGGCGAAAGAATCACTTGGTGAGAAGGGAAAAAGAAATGAAGAATGGTATGACGAAGAATGTAGAACGGCTATACAAGAAAAGAATAACATGAGGAAAATCATGTTACAGAGGATGACAAGAAGCAGTAAGGAAACCTACCGAGAACATAGAAGGAGAGC
>JGI20166J26741_11033337_pt1 | contig 14533 bp, 11 predicted proteins | sample TergutCu122P5_FD_26741 | JGI IMG/M metagenome (IMG submission 26741)
AAGACCCTGCTGTACTTTTGGTAATAAAATTATTATGTTATGTCAATTTGTCTTTTTTTTATAGCCCATCGGAGGTTGAAAAAAAACAGCCCTCGTATATATATGACATTAGTAGCCTAAGGGTTAAGTCCCAACACTTACACCTCTGCTATACCCAAATTTACAAAATTAAAACATTTCCTTTCAGTTTATAGAAACATACTACTTAATTCACCTATTTAACTAACTTCAGATACTTATCAAACTTTGTTGTTAATTCCCTATATTTAATAAGATTACTCCAATTATGTTTTAAAGATGCTAAACTGGTGAAAAGTAAGGAACCAGAAGCTTCATAATTTGTACTGTTTCACTAATACTGTTTAAGCATCTAAATCAAAAGAATTAAATGGGCAGAACATGTATTACAGATGTAGCAAATGGGAAATGCATATAAAATATTGATTGAAAAGCCTTATGTTGACCTAGCTGTATGAGGACTATACTGAAAATCATGAGCAAATTAATTTCACAGTCCAGTAAAAGTATGAATAGGAAAACACCACATCAGTCAAATCTGTGCCACACAGTGCTGGTTGCACACCTGATCTTTTCCGAACCCATACAGATATTAGCTCTAGAGGCCACGTCAAAACTATAGGGAGGATGGTGGAAGGAGTTCCCAGGTGTTCTTCTGAATCCTCTCCAAACACCAGCAAACAGTGTGGGAATGTGTGTTGTCATGTTGCAGGACTACCTTCTTCTTCCTTGGACATCTTTCACAAACTGTACAACTAAGCTTCTTCAACATCTGAAAGTGACAAGCAGCAATGATGGTTTCCCCTTGTGGCAAAAACCTGACCAATATGGATCCTTCAGCATCCTGAAAATACACTTCCTATGGCCTTATGGGACAAGGGCATTATTTTCAATCCCTCCCCACCACCACCAGCAATGTTGTATGGTGTTATTCTATGCTGTTGTTTTTCTGCAAGATCAAAGTGGTGAAACCATTTTTGCCACTTGTCATGATGCAGCGACAAAAGTCACTGCCCTCAAGAACATACTGTTTCAGCAATTGTGAAGAAATATTTTCTTGCTGAAGTTCATACTTTACCAACAAGCAATGAACCTAGCAAGGACATACCTTCCAGTAACCCAAACTCTCCACCTTTTCCCGAATTGTGTAGTGCCCTATTCTGATCTTTGCTGCCATTTTTTTTTCCCCCTATCATGCACTCATTCTCTCTGATAAGCTAAATGGTTTTTCCTTTGTTTACCTTGGCAGAGGCATTTCACGGGTGACTACTGTGGGGCTGATCGGAAATGCCCGTGTTTCCATCTTGAAAATGCTTTACTTATAGTCTGACACTGCTAGTGCCCAAGCAGGTCTCTTTATATGCATACTGAAGTCATGCATGAATATCTGATGTCGGTATTTCCTACCTAACACGAAACTCTATCATAGCACACTCCAGAAATATGTCCTTGCCAGCCATTTTCTTGCAATGAAATATGGCCACAAGACGGGCAGGCAATATGATTTTCACTGTGGTCTGAGATCACAGATAGAACAAGTCATCATATATTGCACACTGCATAATTGCCTGGCATTTGTTCATAATTCCATGATGCTCACTATTTTCCATATGACCTTCCTAGACAGGAGAATTAAACTGAATCATAAAGAAACAGGCTGTGATGGAGTGACATGAATAAAAGCCAAAGAGAACAGGAAGACCTAGTAGCATAGAATCAGAGTGTGAACTCACCAATTTAAAGTTACTTTCAGTATGTTACAAACCAACTTATTACAATTTGGACAGGAATGAATAACACTACGGCTGGAACTGAGATGTAGCCCTTGCAGTACTTAATACAGACTGGTCTGTGAGAGGTCAATTATTGCAGAGGAAAAGTGAATAAGTACTACGAGCAATTCCACATCTGTAACTGATATTTGCCATTTTTTTCTCAAACTGTCTGCCAGTACTCTAGAAAATGAAAATAATAAACATAAAATACACTGGTGTGTATGTGACTTCTGGTATGCATACCACCATCTAGGGGCTGACAAAAAGCACTGGAGTTTTGTAAACTTTAACTGATATGTTCACTGGCCCTAGACATGCAAGCTTCTTATGTGAATAGTAATATCGTTACTGTTACCAAATAATGAATCAGATAATAATATGCACCTTCTGTACAGCCATTTTTGTGAGGCCTCTTAAAAGTTGCAACTGTACAAGTGGTTCCTTCTCATCTGCTAGCTTGTAGAGGATGAGAGTCATGACACTGGCAGCAAAATCATTATTCCTTTCCACCATTTTCAGCAACAATTTGAAACTTTCTTGCTTTATTTCACTGTTGTCAAAGTTGTGAATGAACAGTCCTGACACAAACAGTTGCAGGTGTTCACTAATATCTTGTGGAATGTTTGTCACGCTCTGCAACCAGTCATGAACAAGTGCTGGATTGCTCTGCCATGCTTCAGCCAATCTGCACATCTCTATGACAGAACAAACTAGACTGTCAGTATTCTGCAGCTGGTTGAAAGATCTGTTAGCACAGAGGTGGCCAGTGAAAGATGGCCATGAAGTATTGCTATTCACCCAGGTAAGAATACTGGTGGCTGTTTGCAGTGCTTCTCCAGTCATGTAAGAAGGATACAGTAACCACTGCAGCAGAGCACATACAAACATCTTGGTAGCTATAGCATTACACACCTTCATCTCGACAACTGATGCACCTGCAACGTATATTTAACAGATGTTATAAAGTGAAAGTGGTAATACTAAGTCTGGTATATACAGGGGTGCTGATAAGTCCTTAGCCCGACCAGGAAGGAAACAAGCTAGAGCGACAAAAGATTTTGATGTTCATATATCCTATTCATAATCATAATTGGAGGATTATTAGTACTATTTATATACACAACAAGACTAGCATCAAACAAAATATTCTCACCATCAAACAAAATAAACCGGGAAGTAGGTCGGGCTAAGGACTTATCAGCACCCCGTAAAGAATCATCTTTATTAGCCTTCCATTTCCAACCTTTTCAAAAAGTGACCAGTTCATGAAGCCACATTTTAATTTTCAGATATTACTTTGCTAGGATTTTATTAAATTTAATGAGAAATTGTGTGGTGTCTTTCAATGCATGATCTTTGAAACTGGTTCTACCATTCAAGTATTCACAAAGCAAAAGAGAATTCAGGGTTCTATAACAAACAAAACAGGATAAGCTGAAAAAGACCATTTTCAGAGCTAACATGATGTCTATGCAGAAAGTATAATTAGGGTTGGTGATAAAAATTTTAAGCCAAAACAGTAACCACCACAACATATTTCCTAATATCAATTTTTAATATCACACTCCCAACTTTGTGTTCTTTATGTAAAATTCTGCAGTCCTTTTTAAACTTCTCAACACAACACAATGTGCTCTGTATTGCATACCCCCCTACCATATATAACTTGTCCCACAGCCACAAAACAATAGAAACCTGCTGACTTGATGTCTTTTGAATGCTAAAGTTTTAAAATACTTTGCAAGGTTGTGTTTGTCATAAATATTAATTGTGCTGTTGTAAATTAAATAGCCCACCATACTTCCATTGAATAAGTTAAACATCTCTCTCACTGAGCACTGCAAATAATGAGTTGTTAGCCTCAAGGATTTCTGACAGGGAATGGAACCTATGTACAATAGGTCAGAAAATTAAACTAAGGGCTTTTGAAACTACTTTATACACAAGTAGGTTAAAGGTTCTGACATAATACTTCTAATGTATTAAAAAAAAAAAGTAATGTGATTCATTATGATTACATTTTGCCCTGTATCATTGGGCTACCAATCATCAGTACAAGCATAAAACCATCACACTACAGTGTTAATGTTATAAAACAACAGATTTTTTTTAATAACAAAACAGCCCCAACAAGTTATGACCCAACTCAGCTAATTTCACGGGTTACATCTAACACAAACATATCCACCAGAGGTCCAAATTCATATTCACAAGCTTGCACGTCTTATTATATCAGGATTTGAGTTTACACCTACAGCTCATGCAACTGCTTGACAATATTAAGTACAATATTTATTTAAAACATATTGATAAAACAAATTTAAACAACCCAATGTAAGACATTACAAAATCTCATTAACTCAAGTTATAAATATTTCTTTTTGAAGTCCTGCAATGGATCTATCCTAATTTACATAACTGCCTCGTGCCTAAAAGCATGAAAACTAATAATACATACTGGTCAGGACATGGGAACCAACATAAATGGAGTTACTATACAGAGAATTGAAAAATATGTAAACACTTCAAAAACTTCACAAAAATTAAAACTGGCATTTATTATCGACTAGATGAAAGCAACTGTTCTCCAAAGAGGGTGTTGTTACATTTAACATGATCCATACCTGTTACTAAATTATTAAATTGTAATATATATAGAAAACCAACAAATGCACTCTGTTGAAATGTATTTTTATTATTCCATATTGCTAATCATGCTAGTGATTAGCAGTATAGAATAACAATACATTTTAACAAACTGAATTTGTTGGTTTTCTGTATATAAGCTGTAGTTACTTTCTTACCAAAAACAAAATAATAAATATTAAAATACAGCAGTAAAAGAAATAGAATAAATTAGCATAAGAACAGTCCTATCAGCAGCAGTAGCTGTCATCCAATCACCTGTATTTACAATACTAAAAACACTATATTCCAGAGAAGTAAATTCGCGTTAAGCCATGAGAATCACCCATTTCACACAGTAAATAAAGACCAACTTAAATGCAGTCAATATACAGCAGAAATCAGAAAGATATAAATGCTTCCAAAACCTCACAGAAATTAAAACTGGCATTTATTATTGACTAGGCAATAACATCTATTCTCCAGCCAGGTATTTTGTTACTTTACAACAGAAACAAAATCATAAAAATTATAAAACAGCATTACAAGAAATAAAATAAATTAGCATAAAATATACAAGATACATAAACATGACATTTAAATACACTTGTAGCAATTTTCTTCCACATTTCCTCCAGAAATCTAGTCTTGGACTAGTTTTGTGAATAAAGGTTTCTATCCAAACACACAGCAATAATCAAAAACTTTCATTGAGGCCCATCTGGTGTAAAATATGATTCCATCATCTTTGAAATGATTTGACACACAAACCAATTCACACAAGAAACATGTTAGGAAAAGCACAAACCATAAAAGAACACCCAACCAATAGTCAAAACACTTGAAAAATGAAGAATAATAACTTACAGAAGATGACTAGATCCTTTAAATAAATTACAGGACATGAACCAACAGTTCTGCTGAGGAGCATGAGGACACAGCTGCCTGCATCAGGGCTTACAACCAGGAGCTGACTAAGAGCTGATAAACAGGACCGTGGATCATGACCGTGGCATATCAGGCGATGGGTTACTGTTGCTAATAAAGGGGCTAGTGCAGAACACAGAGGTGTGTCTTCATGCTGCAGAGCCAGTTCTCCCATCATCAAAAACATATGACTTGTGCTCAGTATCTCTGTATCAGATCCAACCTATAATGATAATATTTTGATTGTGCAAATGGATGAAAAGAACGTATGATTTCATAACTGACATAGGCTATATGACCATATGGGAGAACATACAAGAGAACACAGTCAACAATCTGAAGGTAATTTCACTGACAATGCCTGACATGATCCAAACATTTGTGTAAACAACAACACCAGTAGTTTAGAGAGGGTGATAATATAAAAAACAAACTGTATGTGTCCTGACTTTTGTAAGACATTACGCACCATATTAGGTAGTTTGAAACATATATGTGAGGATGTGAGGAAATGTGTAAGTGTAGTTGACAAATTGTATAGCATTGCATGCAGTGATGGCAGTTAAACATATTTCTACAATATGGGATAGTAAATAAGAATATCTGTTTCCTTACATTTGTTCCACAAGCACCAAGAAAATACTGCAGTTTAAAATTGTATCCCATATTTCTGAGAAGATGAAATATACTAACCTGAAGCCAAGATAACATTTTCAACAGAAAATCCTTTGTTTCATAGTGAAATGATGTTTTAAGAAGCAGCATCCAAACATGCTGTCGGCATGCCATGGGCAAGTTTGGTGGCAAGGATGGATCACACAGTGCATACAAAAACACAGGATGCAGTAATTCCAAACTGTTCTCAGCAACACTGCAACAAAATACATTCTTAAGGCCCATCCATGCATTCTCTGAACACAGTTCATGAAGTGAACAAATACGTAAAGGAAAGTTGAATCTCTATGTCTGGTCATCTGTTTATCAGCATATCGATTTTCTGAAACTACCAATAATAAATTCATAAAATCAGACAAGCACAAAAAAGTTATCAGGCAACCTTAATTTTTAATAAGTATTTATTGATCACTGGAAGCACAACAGGATGACATCCATCAAGTTGATCGAGTTAAACCTTAATTATTATCCATATCAGTTAAATGTAACTTACTTCATGCGAACCTTAAACTGACTGTAATCAGTTTTCTCAAAACACCTCTCCTATACCCCCTCAGAAGTACATGAAATAAAATGTAGATTTCATTAATATCTACTGCTTTTACAGTATCTATTTCTTTGATATGGCAAGTAATGACCAAACCCAGGTATAAATAATTCCTAACTAGCGTAAAGAGCTCTGAATATGAGTTTATACAATGACACATGAAAAGGATTTCATCTACAATTTAATCCATAATCTCTTCCAATTTTAAGTACAGTGTTTGCTTGTTAGTTCAGTTCATTTCTGGTTAACAGTGACAGGAAAAGACACTTCCTGGGCAAAATATAAATTTGTAACAGCAATGAACAAATATCAAGGACAAGATATACAAAACTGTAAACAAAACATAAAAATGTATTGTTATTTTGATGTATGTACCAAGCATCTTGTACAGTTTATTAACCAGACCAACAAATGCACAAAACACACACACACACACACACACACGCACGCACATATATATATATATATATAAAAACAATATTTTATATATCGTAAGTACTCCTACATGTTTCGATGCATCCGCATCATCTACAGGGAGTCTTATGATTTTTATAACTTTAGCAAAGTAAAAGGATAAGACTCCCTGAAGATGATGCGGGTGCACTGAAACATGTAGTAGTACTTAAAAATATATAAAATATTGTTAATATATATGTTGTGCATTTGTTGGTCTGGGTTAACACAGAAATCAATGTATCCATTAATTTCAAGGCAATAATCTGGGACAGGTGACCATAGATATCATACACAAATATTAATAATAAAAGCAGATAAATATGACACTATACATATACATATTATAATAAATAATTTCAAATGAAAAGTATGTACCACTTAAATATGTAACATGAAAAATGGCAATAAGAAGCCAACTGCTGGTATTCAGTACTGACAGATAAGGATTCATTCACTAATAAATTTCATGGCCGCGGTTTTTAGGTTTTGTTTAATACTTTTTCATTTTAACATAATTTTATTATTGACAAAATTCACTATACAAACTGAAGAAAAACCATAAATTTTTCAGATATGTTAACATGAAAATGTAATAGTTTAACACCAACAGAGAGATGGTATATTCTCCATCCTTTTGCATGGGAGTGATGCAATGAATTAAGCTGCTTACTGCAATGTGAGCACTGAGGGAAATCAGGCCATTCTTGCATTCTTTCTTTAGCTTTCTATCTTGCTTTATCTATTGATGGTCTTTCAATGTCCTGGCAGAAATGCCCCTGCATTGATTTGCTCTTGAGTTCTTCTATCTTCTCATTTTCAATGCTGAACTTAAGTTGATTCTTGATATTTAGGGCAGCAGTTTCTGGTTTTTATATTTTTGTTTTATTAGATTTGCTTCCTTTTGCACAGTATTTGGCCTTCCTGCCATCATATTCTTGCACTAATTTGGTAAGCCTATCTTTGCCGTGCTTGATGTAATGGCTGAGACCAAGCATAACAGCAATACATGCAGACCCCACCAACTAATCCATGTCCACCATTTTGTCTTTTGATGTATAATCTTTTGATGTATAATCTTTTGATGTATGCCTTTGGGTGGTGGATTCCTTCAATAGTCAGAAGCTCCCTCATTTTTTGATCTAACTTTTCAATTTCTTTTCTAACAGTTGACTATTCCCAAGCTGTAAACTAGGACTGGCACAGCAAAGGTGTTGATAGCTGTGATCTTGTTCTTCGAGTTTAGCTCTGTCTTGAGAATTTGTTGGACCCGATGGTAATATTCCCTCATTAGTGAGTCCTTCATTTGGCTGTTGTTGATACCTTTACATTCTTCTATCCCCAGATACTTACCAGTCTCATCAAGCCTCATGTTCCTTATTACTGTCTGGTTATTTGGAAAGATGATGATGATGATTATGATGATGATGATGACGATGTTGTTGTTGTTATAATACAATTTTACCTACTGACCTGACGTGGGTAGTTCAGAGAGTATAGTGAGGCTATGGCCTGGATGACCAGGGAATTTGGGTTTGATTACCAGCAAGGGGTGGAGATTTCTCTCTTTGTCACTGTCAAGACTGGCCTATCAAGCAACCCAACTTCCTACCCAATGGGTGAAACAGCCATGGATCAATACTATTCACTCACCATGTCTGATAAAGAGAATAAATAAACAATGGAGCTATAGCTCCAAAAAGACTCAAGCTCACAGTGGGGTGAAGGGACAATCCTGTGCCCCTCCCTTTTTATTCCTGTGGTTCTGCGGCCCAATGCAGGCCACAGCCTCTTCATTCTTGAGGTTTCTAGATCACACATAACAATGCACCACAGTCAGTAAGACTCCTCTGGATAAGTGATCAGCTCATTGCAGAGATCTCTACCTGACAACACATAACACTTAAACGGACATCCATGCCACCAGCAGGATTCAAACCCACAATCTCAGCAGGTCAGCAGCTGCAGACCTACGCCTTCGACCACTGGGACTGCGGGGCCCCTTTTCACATATGACAAAGTAAATAAAGCATCAAAGCAGTAATAGCACATACTTACATTTCCTCATTATGATTGCAGATAAACTTCATTACATTTAATACATCATACCAAGTATCTTTATTCTGCTTCAATACCGTAACTAGAGGATGCTGTGGGGATTGGAGGCTGAATGGACACTGGTATGATTTATTTTCAGAGACTCTTGCTTTAAGATCAACAATGAGCAAAGTTCCAATACAATATATTACTCCAGTATAATTTCTGAAAATAAGAAACAGGCCATAAATATATATCTGAATAAAAGAAACCAGCATAGCAAAATAAAAAGCACCTCTCTCTCTAATAGTAAATTTTAAAGAGAAAAACATATGTTAATTATATAGTAAAATACATTATTCATCATACATTTCTCAGATGTGTCTTGATTTTCAATGTGTTGTCATCATCAGGCATATGAGGTATAAAAATTAAAAGTATCAGACAGGTGACTGTGTATAGCAATCAGCTACACAGCTGAGTTGGCACATCTTAGAACAAGTGATTCAAAAGGTCCATGTCAAAGAGTTGCTGAGGCTCAGTAAATTTTGAGGTTTCAGTACGTGTTTTGTTGGTTTCATGTTGTGTCTGTCAAGAATATGGATGCTAAATTGTCATAACCCAGAACTACAATAACTTTTTTGTGACACTGAATAAATACACCACTGACATTTGAAGTAAAGGGAATTACATATATGTCAAATGCACTCTTTTTACTGTTATCACATTATCATGTTTATCATGTAAGTTCAGGAAGCATCTATCAGTTATGAAGTTAGTGAAGTAGTCAGCATTCATGGTTCACTTCCTGACATGACCAGGGATTTTACACTGTGTTATAATATCCAGAGTGGCTCCAGGCCTCCTGTCTTTTCCAGTGCATGCTGGGTGTATAAAGTGGCTTCAGCATGAAGCTAACGACACACCTCCTCATAATACCAAGGTCTAGAAAGTATATAGCTTCATTTCAATATTCCCTTCGCCTTCATGGCATAGTGCTTAGGAACACAGGCATTATCTGTTTTGACATTTCCTTCACCATTAAACATTTGGTTGTTCTTGTTTGGGTCATACTGTAGCTGGTAGTTGGATCCTAGATGTGCGAATCCAAGATGACAGACTGTTTGATATTTTGTATCAATTTTACAGCAATAGATTCTAACATACGCTGTTTAGTAGCTGATATTTTAACAAGAAAGGAAAGACTCTGATCCATTTTTGGTAAAACAGCGTGTGAAGCAAAGCAAAAACTTCTATGTCCAAAATCTGTCACTGTCAGGCCTACTCTTGGTTTGAGAGCCAGTGTATTATCTGAAACCTGAAAGCTTTTGGCTGAAACAAATTGACTGGAGGAGATTAACAGTAGCCAGACAACCAGTATGATGTTGTGGTGTAAGCCACTGGGAATGAAATGGTCCAGCTTACATCCACCATTTCAAACAGATGATCAGAATTTGTTTAGTTTAGGACCAACTGGCAAATCCAAAACAAAAAAACTGTGTCAAAATAACAAATAAGGTCCAGAAATTTTGGTTTCCAATTTCCTGGAATAAATAGAAGTCTGGAAACTGCAGAAATGCAGAAACATATGCTCTCTCTTAGTTTGGCTTCTGAAGAATAAATACATGTTCCATTTGCTCCATTAAGAAATAAAAGTCTTAACCATACAAGTACAAAAAGTGTCATCACTGACATCTTTTTAATGATTCCAGCTAAACAAATAAAATAACCAAAGAAGAGCAAATATAGTAACTGCTTGTAAACAGTGACAACAATTAATTAAATATTCCAGAAAACCAATTACTGTGTGTGTTACTGGAAATGTATTCTGGAGCAATAAAAAATCTTAGAGGCTTCAGGGACTCCAGTGAGTAGGTTCCTTGAGTGGAACTCATCCTCACTGGAAAGCTAGATGGTGAAAATATGTGACAATAAATGTAATAATACAAACCTGACAGTGGGAAGTGTAATAATAAAACAATAATAATAATAATAAATAATACAATAAAATAATACAAACCTGACAGTGGGAAGTGTAGCTATGAAGAATGAGAGAGCAGGTATCACTCCCAGTATACCAACTTCAACAAGAGTGACAACTCCCTGACAGGCTGTTATACTGACTATAGGATCATCATCTTCACATTTCAACTTCAGTAACACCAGTTCTGGCAGCTGACAAAACAGTGAAAAGTTGTTAATGAAAGCAATTTTCATAAGTTAATTATCCTGTATCATGGATGTGACAGAATAATACCAAGAGGATATATTTTTCATCCAAATAATTAATTATGTTAACATATGTAGTCCAGGTCAGTAAAGAATGTTACATTACAGGACAAAAAAATCTTCTCAGACAGTCCCCATGCTACAGGCTTACTGTCTCCAAAATTGTGCGCGCGCGTGCGTGCGCATGCGCGCGTGTGTGTGTGTGTGTGTGTGTGAGAGAGTGAGTGTGTGTGTTTGTGTGTGTGCATGTGCGCGCATGTGAAACACCTACGTGATTGGTGCACTGGTTATGAGAACAGCAGAATCAGGTTGAGCAACCCGTACTTCTACCACAGCACTAATTTTTTGTTTGTAAATTGGAAAACTTCCCTTCATTTATTACAGAGTCTCCATTTGCTGCTTAACCTGACCATAAAGGGGAACAGTAGTAACCTGTTAGGCAGGTTTCATCACAACCCTCCTCCCATAAGAATGGTAATCTATGAGCAGCCTTGACACATTTGATGTGTTTGGCCAGCCTGCCTGCCTCGCATAGCTGCAGAAACCTGATGGCCAGGTGCAATGTGTAACTCAGTGTGATGTGTTTAACATGCTATCTTCAACTACTGTGGACAAATTTTACTAAAAGAAGCATATATGTCACTATGTTCCTCCATCAAATCTCGGTGGACTCTCCTGTCTGTTTCACATACACTTTTCATACTCATAAGGTATGCTGTAGATCCTGCATACTGTATATGTATGAAGTTATCCTTTAGTGATACCAACAGGTCTGAAATCTTCTTAGGCAGGACAGTTCAGTAGGGCACTATGTATCATTCATTTGCTGCACAAGTTGATTCAAACAGGAGTGCCTATAACTTGAGTACAGGAGGTGCCTAGAGAATAACTATCTTGAGTTCCACTGTTCCCCTCAGTCCTCCAGGTGAAGGCCAAGTACTACCATAAATTAGGCTACAAATGTTTCCTTCCCAGTTCTTTTAAGTTCATCACATGTGATCAACCTCTCATACAGAACTGAGCACTGCACTATTCCACAATATCACGCAGCAAGTAGTGGTAATTTCTTATCGACATTTCAGGACAACCTATCGGACCCATCTTCAGGGGTCAAGATGTGGGGGGGGGGAACAATAATTCTGTGCTAAGCAACCACTGCAGTTTGTAGATCTATGGCATTCACCTGAAGAAACTGAAAAAAGTCATAAACAACCTCAGTCAGCACAGACAGTAAAGCGGCCAAGACTCAAACCAAACACACATCTAAAATATAATTCCCATAACAACCTTCTCAGTTAACTGGAAAGGACTGGAGAATAAGATACTGTGGGCCATTTTAAGATAGTATTCCACCATCTACAGGGACAGGTTGAAGAAACCCATTAAAATTTTTGCTACAACACCAAGATGTTTAAATAAATCTGACATTTTAATTAATTTACCTAACTTATTATTATCATAGCTTGAGCTTGAACAAAGATTCAAATTATCCATTAGGACGCAAAAAAGCCACACCTGAATTACATTTTGTGACAATAAATGATTATCATTCCAAAAAGTGCTTCTGTGAGTGGATAGAGTAAAGTCAGTATCCTGAACGTCTATGAAAATCCACGTGAGTAAATGTAATAACTAAGAGTAATGTCACTGAACTGTAATTACAAAAGTTAGTCATAAATGACACAACAGCTACAACCTAAGTTTCCAGAACCAAACCAAAAATATTAAGAGGCACCACTGTTTTATTTAAACATTAAAAAATAACTTCATACTTCTTACCTCTTCGATTTTTCCAGAATGAGGAGCACCTTTACTTTGTATAATATCGATAAGTTTTGAAAGAGCCTGTAAAAAATTAAGTGAATATTTTGTTACTGAGTAACACACAACAGACCAAAAACTGAGGAATAAGCATTTATACCCTACAGACACGCAGTTGGAGTAATGACAAAATTTTCTGTGTGTGTAGTTTAATAAGGCCTGGCAACATTATTTAAAAGGCATATGACTAAAATAACATAAAACATCAACAAGTTACATGTCCTTGGAGAGCTCTCTGGCCTTGCACCGTGCCCACGAAGCATGCTTGTTATTAGGATATGGGTTAACCGGCGAATATACAACTTAATGTTTTTTACTGCCTGATAAAATGACTGTCACATTTGAGATACTTACATTTACAGCCAAAACAGCATTTCTTTTCTTCAGTTTATATTCAACTTCATCCATTCTGTCTCATAAATCTGTAAAAGAGACTTTAAATGTTTAAAGAACAGCAAACCCATAAACAGCATAAAGTTGTGAGCAAAGTGGAGAAAATGAAAGGGGAAAGTTTATACACATTATAACCCTGGCATCACAAGAAACAGGTACAACCTATATTTCAACATTACCACTTCCAAAACAAACTATCTGAATGAATAATTAAATGTAAGGTTAGGAGATATTTTCATTTCACAGTGCCTGGAATGTAACTACTTATATCCTGGCCATTTTCTCACATTCACTTTATATGGTTCGGCAACCTAACATAATTTAATTAAAAATAGTACAGTTCACCCTAGGACAAGCCATGTAGGCCCACAGGAGGAGTAAAGGTATACATCTACTCTTTCTTTAACCTCAGCACTAAATAGGGGTAGGCAGTTAATGTCACACCACAGTTGTTTTACCCACACAAAAGAGACCCGGTACCTACTGTACAGGAGGCTGGGTGGGTCTGGACAGGTGCAGAAAATGTTGCCCTCATGAGGATTTGATTCCCTGACTTAGATTTATAAAAATAATACCTTCAGTATATGCCTGAAAGCTTAGTGCATTATAGTCTAGTCTTTGACTCTGAGGAGCTGCCTTGTCTCAGTTATGTTTATTACAGGAATACACTGCCTTATGATTCACTATATCCTTCAGCTCTCCAGTTACCTTTCACTTTTACACAATATCTGGACCAGTTCTTGAACTTCATAATTATATTTTAGCTCCTATGACTTTACCAAGCTGCTTGAAAGACAGAGAGTTGAATGTTTCCTAACTTTGAGGAAGCTTAATCTTCAGCAGTGATTTTTGGTGTTATTGGCTACCACTGATAACCCACCTGAACAGCTCTCTAAGCAAGTCATTCTTAAATATGGAATACATTAAGTTCCGTCATAATTTCCTCAATATATGTAAATGGTACACACAGACACCAAATCGTGTTGGTTGGGTCAGCAGTGACATAGAAAGGACTACCAACACACATTTTTAG
>JGI20166J26741_11034448_pt1 | contig 14532 bp, 15 predicted proteins | sample TergutCu122P5_FD_26741 | JGI IMG/M metagenome (IMG submission 26741)
AACACACATTACTATAAAAGTCTACGGGGTGCAATGCGCGCTTTCAGTGAAATTCTTCCCGCAGCACCACTACAGATAGTTCCCACTGTATTCAGTAGACACTAATATCAGTTAGCTATAGTGGTCGCCAAATAATTCTGCCACATGCGCCAAAACTTGGGCTGGCAAGGACTAGCGGTCATAAAAATTTCTCACTGCTACAACTAGAAGTCACTAAAAGCTAATGTCACAGTGCATGTAGAAAAGTCTGTGATCGATAGGTGGCTTGACTAAACGCAAAGGGGAGTGGACTCAGGCACCATATTCGCTACATGATCAGTCCGCTTCAAGTTTGCACAGCGGTAATTTCTTTTAAACTTTCAAAGAAAAGGTTAATAATCACTGCTACATAGATTAATCGTGGAGTTAATGGAGCGAAGCTTCAGAAATTGGGATTTTAACAGAGTTTGAGTATTATATTACTGTGCTGCGCCCGTAGGGTAATAAGAGTTACTACAAAAATTACCGATTAGGCACTATCAAAAAGAGAGGAGATAAAACCAAATGCTTCAAGTTTCGTAGTTAAACGTAAAAACCTAAGAATTGCTGCCAACAGACAAATAACTTCGTCAAAACGCAATATACATGTAATTACAGGGAATCAAGGACTATGCAGTGCAATCAATATCAGGTTCCAAACAAACGTTTTGGTTACTTATTATATATATATAATATCAAATCAGTAATGTAAAAAAGGGAAAGGCAAAGTTATTAACAATGTACAAATAAAAGCTAATTCTAGTTACACAAATAATGTTTTTGCTTTCAGGTAAAATAATTGCCTCGTCACTTTATAATCCAATATGTTCGCGTTGATTTAGAATTTCTTCGTAAAGTAACATTAATTAATTTTATCAAATATTGCTCAACTCGCGATCAAAAGAAAATAAAATTTAGGCCAATCAGCATGACTTACCTTGAAATAACAGCAAGCAGCCGATCTTGAATTTCGTCGTAAAATAGTTCTGCGTTAGTACTTTGTCAGTTACACTAACAAAAGTTCTCTCCAACAGAGTAGGCACGTAGCTGTCGGTGATCGAATAAAATTGAGTGAGGACAATACCCTTTAAATACGGAATTATATAGAGGTGAAGTGATGAGACACTGGATTCTTGCCCACCAATGCGCACCACACTGCCTGGGGTAGTACCAACTGTAATGGTAGAGGGAAGGCCCTTATAGAATTTCTCAATTCTTCGAACTTGGAGGTCTTTCTTTAAATGGGGCAATGAGCCCACCTTTTGCACTAGTGTCAGGCAAGAGGTGATTGACATCACCCTGGGGTTTATGGAATTCTGGATAACATTACTGATTGGGAGGTTTCTTTAGAGCCCTCCCTGTCATATCATATACATATTCTGTTCATTCTACGGGGCTCCGTGCCAGTACTCCTAATCAGGAACCCTAGGGGCACAAATTGGGGCTCCTTTCAAGAGAGCCTGAGGGAGAAGCTGGAGAGGGGGCCCCGAGATGAGCATGAAATATGAGGCTGGATTGGAGCTTGTAATTCATTGGATTCAGCAGGCCCTAATCTCTGCCTATGAAGACTACACTTTAAGACCTATTAGAAAGGGTAGGAAATCTCTGAGGTGGACCTTAGAGTTACAACTCCTCAGAAGAGAAGTGCGACGACTCTTTAATAGATGCCAGGCAAATAATTCGCATAGCTGGAAACTCTACAGAGAGGCCCAACGAAGATATACGAAAGAGGTACGAAAGGCTTCCGAAGACACTTGGAGGACTTTCTGTAGCTCTGTGAAGGACTTACATAGGTCGGCTAGGATACATATGGTTCTATCTAGGGATCCTAAAATTAAGCTGGGATCCCTGGTGGCTCCTACCGCAGAGCGTACGCAATTCGAAGGGGAAACTTTGGATCTCTTGCTTGCCACTCACTTTCCTAACTCAGTGTGTTTGGAGAGGGAAGTGACAACCGCTGCCGCCTGCCGTACTGGCGGGTGACTGCGAGGATTGGTACTTATCGAAGCGGGTTGGGCGACTGATCCTTTTGCCCCATATAAAAGTCCAGGTATGGACGGGATCTTGCCGGCTGTGTTACAAGAGGGACGGGAGGTTCTTATTCCTTACCTGATCAGGATTTTTCGTGCCTGCCTGGCGACAGGATACGTTCCAGCTGTGTGGCGTCAGGTTAAGTTAGTGTTCATACCTAAGCCCGGGAGGAATTCGTACTGCGGACCCTAGGATTTTAGACCTATCAGTCTCACATCGTTCTTACTCAAGACCTTGGAGACCGGTAGATAGATTTCTAAGGGATGAAATCTTGGTATTCAAGCCACTTCATCCCAACCAACATGCATACCAGGCCGGAAAGACTGTGGAAACAGCTTTTCAATAGCTCGTGGTGCGGGTTGAGAAGGTTCTGTATCAGCAAGAGATAGCGTTAGGCGTCTTCCTTGATATAGAAGGGGCGTTTAACAACACCTCTTATGACTCCATGTGTGCAGCACTTGTCAGACATAGAGTGCATTACACCAACGTAAGATGGGTTAAAGCTACCATGGAAGGTTGGCAGGCCATAGCGACGCTCGACAGCCTTCCCAGGAGTGGCGCGGTATTCAGAGGATGCCCGCAGGGAGGTGTCCTGTCGCCTCTCCTATGGTGCCTTGTAGATAGATTGCTAGGAAGGCTCAGTGGGGGAGGTGTGTATGCACAAGGACACGCGGATGACATGTCTCCTAGCGGTGGTAAAATTCCCAAATACGGTATCAGTGTTCATTTAATGGGCCCTTTTCACCGTGGTGCGGCGAGATCGGTCTGTCAGTTAATCCTGACAAAACTGGGCTCGTTGCTTTCACGAGAAGAAGGAAACTTTTAGGTTTCTTTGAATCCCGGCTATTCGGAAAGACCTTACAACGCTCCGTGTCGGTCAAGTATCGGGGATTGATCCTGGGTTCACGGGTGACCTGGAGGGAACATGTGGATGTTAATGTGAGGAAGGCTGAGAATTTATTGTGGGCCTGCAGGAGGGCCTATGGCGGGGCGTGGTGCCTGGGACCCAGGGTGGTTCATTGGCTCTACGTCTGTCATCAGGCCGTCCGTCATCTTTGCATCCTTAGTGTGGTGGCCCGGCTGTCAGACAGCCAGTGCCAAGAAGAAACTAAGCAGAATTCAAAGATTGGTTGCTTAGGGATAACAGGGGCGGCGCGCACCACTCCCACCCGTGTCATGGAGGCCATTGGAGTTAGTGGTGTAGACTGAGGCGAGGTTAGCTGCGTATCGTCTCTGGAGTCTGGGATGCTGGTTGTACCTGCATCTCAACAGGGGACAAAGTAATATCTTGAATCGGCTTCAACAGTCGGATCCCATTTTTAGTATGGGGGTCGACGCTATGAGGCCCGCATAAACCTAGAACCCAAATACAGGGTCACTATGTTGACCAGGGAAGACTGGACTAAGGGCTCGGGAGCTCCTCCTGAAGTCAAAGGACTCGTCTGGTATAAATATCGGTCCAAGATGAGGAAGGGGACCGGGGTTGGAGTCCATGGGCAATCTGTAAGAAGTTTCAGCTTTTCCTTGGGTAGATACACGACCGTTTTCCAGGCGGAGATATATGCTATCCTGGCCTGTGTTTATGAAATTCAACTTCAGAACAGACCGGAGAAATACGTAAGTATATGCTCTGATAGGCGGAACTAACAGCACTCTCGGCCGTCAGAACGTCTCCTTGGTCCACCAGTGCCAGGAGGCGTTGAATATCTCTGCCCGACATGTGGTTGTGGCTTTATTGGGTCCCTGGACATGCAGGAGTACGAGGCAATGAGATCACCGATGAGCTCGCAAGGGGCGGCTCTGCTCTGGGATTTCTTGGACCTGAGCCGGCCTTGGGAGTCTTTAGACGAGATATACTGAAAAAGACTCAGTCGTCGGTTAATTAACCGACATTGCGCTAGCTGGCGTGACCTTTGTAACGCCCAATCTCGGGACCTAGTCCGGGTACCAAGGTCAAATTTTTGTCCTTTAACAGGATTCAGTTCAGGGTTGTAAGTGGCCTTCTTACTGGACTAACACCCTGAGAAGACACCTCTACTTGCTAGGGCTGTTAGACAGTCCACTGTGTAGGGGGTGTGGAGTAAAAGAGGAAAATTCGGCTCACATTCTTTGTGAATGCGAGGCCTTGGCCTCACTCAGACACATGCATCTGGGCTCCCTTTTTCTGGAACCGGAGGACATTAAGAGTATAAGCTTGGGATCCATCTGGACCTTTAGCAGGGCTACAGGGTTCCCGTGATTTTGATATGCGACACAAAGGGCCCTTGATTTTTGTTTGTCCGTGCATCATCAATTAGGTAAAGTAATATAGAGGAACCGACTAGATGCATCTAGTTGGTTCATCTATATTACTTTACAAAGGGCCCGTTAATAAGGCCTAGGTGCATCGGGGCCGTGAGGTCCCGTACCCAAACTCAATCATCATCATACACACCTGCTGCTTCTACCTACAAAACTACGTTTTCGCACAATTTTTGGTTGTGTATCAGTGATGCATCTAAGCATTTACAACACGCCATGCGTTATTTATAATGCTACCTAACCACACCCTAACACATTGCATGCGCAGAAGGGGATTAATGAAATGTCATAAATGTCATCTTTTGCGTTAATTTGGCCTGACTGCCAATGATGGCGTCCGAGCGTAGCTTACCTTGTAGTGATGTAATGCAATGTGCACGGGCTGCTGTTGGCACACAGTGCTCACAGTACAATCAGCTGCAGCCAATCGGGTACCGCAGTTAAATTCAACCCGACGAAGGGGGCGATGACTATTGTCTTACATGCGATTAAAACTTCGCAGTGCAGTTTTCCTGAAGTAGCTTGCAGGGAATCGTGTGCTGTTGCTACAGTGCTGCTCAAAACTTGTGCAGCCAAGCAGACTTGCATGGGAATCTATCTGGCAGGAGACGACAGAGCATGTCATATTCACAGTTTCAATATTTCCCCCCCCAAGTAAGAGAACCAGTAAGTCCCTGTTCACTGACAGTAAACCCACAACCATTCCGCAGACTCAAAATTTAGTCAGGGTTAAATAAGATGTGGAAAAAGCCACACAAATACAGTCGAACGCGGGTTACCGTCATGAAAGGGGACCGAATATTTTGTGTTCTTAAAACCAAGAAGTAAATACACAAATATATAATACACGCACAATGCATTATAAGCATCTCATGTATAATATTCAAATGTTTAAACCTTCATTAAATGCAACTGATAATTTGCGTACAGACAATTTTCGTTCATTAAAAATTCATCAACAGAACAAAAGGGGCGCATAATTAAATACAGTTGAACGTAAGCGGTTATAACGAGTGGTTTATGGGACACCCACTCTATAGCGACAGATATTCTGTGTTACCAATTAATTTGACTACAGTATTATACTCCTCGGTTACAACACTTGTCTGTAACACACAATACCGTTCATGACATTAGAACCGAGTTCGAGGGGCACATTCTCGATGCTGACTTAAATTAAGCTTTTTCGTTTTTTAGACTTGTGAATTTGCACGCCCAACTGTCGAACATTTTGATGCCAGTGAAACCTGTACATACTGCCCAGTTTAAGAACAGGGGAATGACTTGAAATGTTTCTTGTCCTGCCCCGGCTTCCAAGGACCTCTCGAAGTCCTCAAACACAGAATTCTGATCAAAACGCGAATTCCGTCCGACATTTTGTCCAACGTGAGACAACACACATCACAAATGACTTACCAACACGCAGTGCTGTCAGCTGTCACCTTGGCTCGAGTACTGCATATAGGTTCGGTGTTGCACTGTTTATGTTTCTAAATTTTTGGACTGAGCGGTTTTTCCGAGAGACACATTCAGTCAATCAGTCTACTCAGATGCGTTTCGTTTGGTCACGTCAATGTGCTGTAACACCTGATGAGTGACATGCGTCATTTCCTTCTTGGGAAGGCGTTAAGCTAGACTATTTAATTCCCTGTTCTAAATAACCGACAAAACAACATGACGTACTTTCTAGTGGTGTCTCTCTCCATGTCGGTGTTCGTGGTGGATAGGTGAGTTGTCAAGTAGCTGCGGATGTGCATACCAGGAGCTAATAAAAAATAATAGGGAACCGTGAATCAGATTGCTGGTGGGTCTGCCTCCTGTGCCAATGGTTCTCTATCTCCGATAATGAGATGTTCATTCCCGGAATTTTATTGTAAACTAGGAAAGGAGGGTGTAATATGACAACATATTGAAGATCAGACCTCGGAAACAATTTGTACGTGAAGTGCCATTACTGGAGACTCTGAAAAGCTGCACTGACCAGCTTCCTCATTAATTATGAGATCTGGAAATGAAAACACACCTTAAAGCCGTACCCTTGAAAATGCCTAAAAAAGACTGTACTTTAATTTTTATTGTGAGTTCCATAGGTAATTAGGTAACCATGTGAACGTCATCACTACCACGTTTAAGGATGGGTGGGTGTGGTAAGAAGAGCTATAGCTCTACCCGTTCGTAAACTAGGCAACAGAAGGTCTGCAGTCAAGGCCACGACCCGGCCGCTTTACTCCCCAGGAATGGCCGCTACACATACACAGGAGGCTGGATGGGACTCAGGGACAGTTTGGACGAGTATGGAGAACAAGACACCTCTCGCCCCCACTGGGGTTCGAAACCCGGAACGTCCAGCCTGTATTAAGTCGCTATCACAGCCCCTTTCATGTTCTTGGTTAAACCAACACATGACCACCCTCCAACTTCTGTTAAAGAGGGCACCAAACCGACTTTGGCACATCGCAAAGAATAGTTAGGATTTTCTTTTTTAAGCTACGAGAGGCGAAGTGTGAATAGTGCAGTGCTGCAGTGCTCCAGGTATCTTTGCTGTCTCCATTCCCACTATTTAACACGTGCTATATTCTAAGTCATGAGTTTACTGCGTACAAGTTGTTAGACTTCATTGCTAAAGCATTAGAATTACATTCTTCATTGCGCGTTCGCGAATGGCGGAAAGACCTACAATCAGAAGGAACAAGATCGGCTGTTTCTTGTGCTGGAACACGAAGTTCTTATAAGAAAGCGTTTCAGTGAAATACAGCAGTCCTTAAAAAAAATACAACCAAACAAGCAATGTACTGTACGTAAAAACGTAATATTTGAGGGGTTTCGCGAAACAATTGCCATGGAAAAACACTAAGTATTACATATCCCGAGTGGTCTGTAGCCTTAGTTATCCAGCACATATTCTCATAAACGGCATGATTTTCGAGGGTGGGGTGGGGGTGGGAATTGAACATTAACCGTGTTATTTTCATTTACTCTACAACTTTTGCCTAAAACATTTCTCATTCTAAAAAAAATCCAGCGCGATATAAATATACACAGGTCTTCATGTAAAGTACTAGTTATTTTTGTCATTTTATCATCAAACTTGAATTTCTTGCACAGATTTTCGAAAAAACTCAAATATCAAATTTCATGAAAATCCGTCCAGTGGGAGCATAGTTGTTCCATGACGACAGACCGACAGACATGACGAAGCTAACAATAGCTTGTCGTAAATTTCCGAACGCACCTAAAAAGGCCAATGGTCTGCAGACAGAGGACTAGTAATGTCATAGCATAAAATTATTTATGAGACTGAATCATACATAAGGAAGGTCAAAACTGTGTCGTTTGGGTAGTGGATTAGAATTATGAACACACCACAGTTTACGTCTGAACAGTTTATTTTCATGTAGACTGTACCATCAGCCATCATTCACAAATGTACCCATTAAACTGGCAGTACGGTGTTATTCTAATTAAAATAAAGTTAGAAAATATGCACAATTATCTGGTGAATTCCCTGTAATTATCAGTACATATTAAATCAAGGGAAAAAAGAAACAAAGTCCCTAGTCTGTATCAGCATTTCACATAACAAACCCTGTACTATTTTTATGCACCTTATGGACACAGTCCTGCCCCTCTCAGTTATGTTGCAGAACGGCCAATAACGGAGAGATATATAAATGTTAGTACTTTTCATGTGAAGTGCCTTACTTTTAAAAAAATCCGATTTTGTCCACAAATTTAACAAAAGTACCAAATATGAAATTTCATGAAAACTCGCCCAGGAGTCGTGCTGCTCAATGTGGTTAAGATGGAAGGGGAGGACATGACACGACACTGCGTCATATCCCACAAAACTTCAGATATTCATCAATTCCGTGAAAACGCCCCTACCATTTAGCTACACTTCTGTTCCTATTTTCATGAAATTTCACTGTAACTCTTTCATAACAATCTAAAATACAGTACACGTGGCAGTTCATATGTTTTCATCACATGTCACTCTCCAACACCCACATATACAAGAACACTGCAACAGACTAGGAGATTAACATACAGAAATATTTTAACAACACAAATTTCAGTCAGTGTTAACAGCCTTAACGAAACAAATCACAGAACCTGAGTATAAAACTTAACACACAACATTAGTTTCAATAGGGTTAGGCGCAAGGATGTGACGCTTTTTCGTAGACTCCTGTGACAGACCAGACAACGAACGAAGTGAAGCACTTGACAGAACGATTCGCTATCCCGCGCTCTAAGGCTACAGCACCACAGAGTCCGATTGCAGTCTAATGGCACCTATGTACATCGGAAGCTTGCTTACAGCCTTGAGTAGGACAGGTCGTCAGAGGGAGAACACATGCCTACAGCAGTCTATCTCTCTGTTGTAAGAGCCCGTGGCATAGCATGAAACAGACAGAATAAGAAATTGGATTTTGATAACATGAATTGGTAGAGGATGAGACCAAGTAGGACTGAAGTCGGTTCTTTGAGCAGTGCCATAATACTGTACATATGCATAATGTGACGTGCGCGTGCAACATTCGCTTTTTCCATTACACCCAGCCGCCCGCATCCGTCACGTGAAACGCGCCACATCCTCATGCCCGACACTGTACAAGCTTGTAATGTAACTCAAATGAAACATCGAACGTATACATGCACTTTGTGTTGCTTGCACTAGAATGTGACTCTCCGAACTTTATTTGGATACAAATTATGAACAGGAAATCAAATTGTCATTACTGCTTTGTATATGAACACCATGAAGAGATAATTTAATTATAAATGAAGTTTCATAAGTTGCGTTATTGTTAATACTGCTTTAAAAACTGCTGGCAGTTGCTGACAAAGACTGGCGACTCGCATACAGAATGACACCGACTACCATGACGATGGGGTTACATGGATTTTTTAGCCCCTCCACGGCAGTTCGTCATCATGCTTATGGAATTTATAATTCCTCTCATATCCTCTGATAAGAACTTGCTTGATAAGCGTTGTTGGACCACAGCATAAGAAAGCAACTTTGGAAAGACGCAAGTGAGTGATATGAAAATTGTCAGTGCTGGAAAAAACACTGATGACAAGGTGCATGTCAATAGAATGTAAGCAGGCGTTAGCCTTAGAACAAGTCTCTTGTTCTAAGGCTAACGCCTGCTTACATTCCATTGACATGATGTCTTCATTATCGAGTGGCATTTAAATAAATGACGGCGCATTTTCGCAAGTCAGTGTTAGATTGTTCACTGCGCCTGCCACTAAGTGGCAAAATGGTGCAACCTACAGTTTCGGGATCCGATCGGCAATTCTTGGCTATACCAACAGCAGACCCTGAAATCTGGGATATACAATGACGTCCTGAAACTTCGAACTAATACGCCAGGGTTAACCACGCCCGTTGCAGCTTCTATCATCCAACAGTCTCTTTACGTCAGTGCCTGGAAGGTCCTGAGACCCAAGGGCGTTTCGGCAGAGTAACCTCAATTTCATGGAATTTTTTGTACCTCAAGTGCGTCGTTCGCTCATAAGAAAAGTTAGAGCATGGGACGGCATTCCTCAATCCCTACAACCGGATGGGGGGACTACACCTGTCACATGGTTCACTACAAGTTTGCGGTGGAGTGCCGATCCGACAACGTGGACCAGTTCACCAAGTTAATCGGCATCGTTGCAAACACGGACTGCATCGCCACACCACCCCTCCATCGCGGTAATGTCGCTCGTTGTCACGAGGATAGTTTTCGAGCCGCTAGCGCAAGCGGTAAGTGAAGTTGACCCGTAGCAACAGCCGCAATATCTACTTACTCGCTTACCCGGATAGCGCTACCTCGAGTTGACGATCCGGCTACTTTACTGTCTTGTTGAGGGTCACATGATCTACGAGCAGGCATGTAGAACCCCGTGGCAACATCTGCTAGCTCACTCTGCGGCTAGTGTCGAAGTTCGTGTTCCCCTCCCCCTTTTCCGTGTTTGTTTTGCATTGCTGTTTCATTGAAAATGGTGTCCAAGTGGAGTAGTGAGGATGTTGTCAAGTTTTTGGATGTGTATGAGGAATCTGAGGGTCTATGGACTATCCGACATTCCGATTACAACAATAAAATTAAACGCGATAGTGCAATGTTGAAACTGATGTGCGAACTATTAAAAAGGAATGTGGCTACTGAAAGTGTGGAGGTGCTGGAAAGAAGATAAAAAGCATAAAAAACGTGTAGCGGCAAGAGCTTACGAAGATTGAAAAATCCAAAAAAAGTGGAGCAGGAGCTGACGATGTTTATCAACCTAAACTTGCATGCTTTAAGAGGGCCGATATTTTCCTTAAAAATGTCGTATCAAGTAGAACTACATCGAATCTTGTAATTTCTCATACTTTTATTACATTCATTTATAGATCAATGGTATTAATAATAAAGATTACATAGGTTTGCATTAATAATAAAAAGTAATATTAATAAACAAAAATAGCATATCTTGCACATCTTTCCTGTTGCACAAAATGATTCAATATTTACGCATATTATATTTATAATGCAACTCTAGTCGGTTCCTATAGCTATGAGTTGCCACGGCACCGATCTTGCTCCAGAGAAATAATCGGCAAACTGATCTCACAAATGTGCTGTAGTTATTAGAAGCGATATTCGTAACGGGGGCTAGACCCAAATTTCGTTCAGCTTGCCAGTGTCCATGAAATGTTCCGGTGTATAAATCTTCATAGTCTACGCAACCCATGCTGATGTAATTGGAAGTCATTCTTAGCCAGTTATGAAGATAGCAGGCACTCCTTATCACGAGATCAATGGTACTAACTTTCAATTCAATTGGCCTACCGAAAACGCGAACTCGTTGCGCCAAAATACCAAACGCATTTTCAGGAACTCTCCTTGCTCGTGGAAGGCGGTAGTTGAATATTTTATTTTGTTTCAAGGTCAGATTTACCTTGCTGTAGGGTTTCAGTAAGTGTTTCTGAGTGGAAATGCGTCATCGCCAATTATAACTGAATTAACAGGCCAACTGAGCAAATTATTTTCCATTGCTGAATTCAACGTTGAATTTCTGAACACGGCACCGTCATTAACTCTACCATTACTACCCACATCAATGGAAACAAACCGGTAATCTGCGTCAACCAAGGTAAATAGGATTATACTGTAAGATCCTTTGTAATTATAAAATTCTGAACTGTTGTCTGGACGAGTTATTTAGCAATGCTTCCCGTCAATAGCTCCACAACAGTTGGGGAAATTCCACTTAGCTTTAAATGCTTCCTGGGTTCTTTTCCATTCTTCTCTCGTTGCTGGTAACTGAAAAATTAAAAAAAAATTAAAACAGATAATGCATATACACGTATAATAATTAAAGAAGTGATGTCACTAATTCGATGATTATTTATTAATTTCTAGGAACTCTCAGTTGATGAAGTCACGAAACAAATCCAACCAGGCGATGGCGCCAATTTTACGAAGGAAACTGCTGATACGTCAGAAGGGACTATGACAGGCCAAAAGCGGAAAAAGAAATCCTCGGAAAGAACGCCATCTCCTTCTAGAAACAAACGGGAACCAGACAGAATTGTTGCCGTTGAATAAGCTATTTCAAAATTACAAAATCTATCACAGAACCGATAACTTGAAGACCAATATGACAGGTTCGGAAAACACGTCGCGGGACAGTTGAAAGAATTACCACTTCGTAGCTTCGTCGTTCTCCAGGAGAAAATACAAAGTTTACTAACAAATGAGCGGCTTCACTGCATGAATACTCCATCGCCTCTGGCTTCTTACGTTTCGTCAGTAATTACACTACCTTAAGAGCAATTCACTCCATATGAAGAAAGTGATGCCCCCTCTGCAGCAAATGTAACTTGTGATGATTTCACTTGCAAAGACATTTCCAAGTACATTCAGTTGTAGATATTAAAGTTCTACGCCTCCTTATTCGGCACTTTTACCGAAAGTTTCCTTACTTTTCCTATTTTGTACTGTGACATTCATTGTTATGAAACTACACCTTGTTACATTTTTGGTTCATTAAACTTCCCTTTTTCACATATAATTTGAATTTCATTTAATTTACCTATGCACCCTCTCACTTTTTAAATATGGCACTAGTTAATAATTTAATAATAATTTAGTAACACATACCTTCACAAAGCTATCCAGTGCGTTGATAATTGACTGCAGTGTTTCGAGTAAAAATATTGAAATAGTGCATGGTGGAATTCTAAATAATAAGGCAAGTGATGAAAAGAAATCCCCACTGTCAAGGGATAGGAGGGTAACCTCAAGCTTCAGTCTTGCAGGAATAGCAGCTTTCATGCAAGTATCTGTTTTAGATATATAACTTTCCACCAACCGAAGCAACTCATCGAATTTTTCTACACTCATACTGATGTTTTCTATATTTTTGCGGATCTTCACTAGATACCTCGTAATTCATGAAACAGTTTGATGCCCCAAGTGATTCCCTATGAGCGATCCAGTTTCTACACTTGCGACCACGTTTTCTCCTCTTTTCCCTCACAATTTCTCTAAGTTCTTCATTTAAAACTAAAACAGCAGCATCAATAACTTCGTCAATAGCGTTTTCCCACATTGTCCGAAAGTAACTGACAAGTAAAAAGTAAGTTAACAGATTTCCAACCTTAGTGGCAATACAAACTTATCCGGTAACATACTTGCCACCTCGACTTACCAGCTCGTAAACTATCCCCGTGACAACGAGCCTTACGTAACTCGCCGTCACCCCACTCCTAAAATCAGTCCAGTCAATGGGAGTCTGCGTTGAGCAGCCGAGCAGTGCAGTTGTGCTGAGTGGAGCGTTGTTCACATTTGTTGAGTGCAGTGAAAGTAGGGAAGCGCTCAATAGTGTTGTGATAGTGTTGTGTGCAATCGGATAAGCACGGAGACCGAGCTACTATGAGCGACAGAGAGCGTACAATTGTATGCATATTCGACCCGAATAGTCATCGCATATCTGCATGTGATATTCATGATCAATTACTGGTACAGGAACACTCCTTAACTATGATACCCATTCTCTGTCGAGACGTGGAACGAGGAGGTCGCAGCAGGTATAGACACTCCGGCAAACCGCGCATCGACTAGCCTACTTTGTGCTTCGATTGCTGACGTAGTGCATCTACTACATTTCTACGGTGATCTTCGAGGTAGACAATCGCCCAACCCAACCAAGAGTGCACAGCTTCACGACATTGGTGGGCCCTACTGGGCGAATAAAAAGTATAAATCGACAACTGTAAGTACACATTCAAGCGCAAATGCATTCTATGAAACACAAAAAGCACTACGCTTCATCTCAAGCTTACATGCAAGAATACATACAGTGAACATATCGCCCACTCCCAATCACAAACAACAATAGCAAGCCAAACCTACCCCCAGTGTGACTCACCTGCAGCTGAGCAGCCTAGTGCCAAAATGACCCAAATCTCCATCTCACAAGTCAAATCCATCAAACATCCCCTATCCCCCCACTCAACAGAACAATGACAGACAGTCAAAAGAAAAAGGTACAGAAAAACGGAGGATCACGAATATCCTACTGCCAAAAAAACAGACTACTGGCTAGGTGAAGCAGTACCCACCACCAACAGGTTTAGCACACTTGCGAAAGAAAGTCCCATGGATGATCACACACAACGCACTGATCCTAAGCCCCCACCAATCTTTATATCCGGAGTCACAAACACCAAACCTCTCATCGAGCTACTGAATGATCTAGCGCCAAACAAATACTTAGCAAAAACTTTACCACATGATCAAGTGAAAGTCCAACCAACAGAAAGTTCCGTCTATACGGTCATTATCAAAACGCTAATGGACAGAAATACTGAATTCCATACATATGAACCCAGACAGGACAGAAGTTTCAGGGTTGTGCTCAAGAATCTCCATCCCTCCACGGAAGTCAACGATATCAAACATGCCCTTAAGGAAGGCGGCCATGAGGTGAAGAACATTTTGAACGTCAAACAGCGCAACACAAATAAATCACTGCCCATCCACTTCGTGCATATCAAACCACACACCTGAGCCGTACGCCCGGCTCATGTTTTTGGTTTCTCGCTACCAAAACCAGTTTGTTTGTATTCTTACGCCGTGGCCTACATTTCCCCAGGGTTCTCTGACACGATTCGCTCAGGTATTTTAGTGAAAGGGGAGG
>JGI20166J26741_11035559_pt1 | contig 14528 bp, 11 predicted proteins | sample TergutCu122P5_FD_26741 | JGI IMG/M metagenome (IMG submission 26741)
GCGACAACGTGGCGATGACGGTCAAGCTGATCGCCCCGATCGCCATGGAAGAAGGTCTGCGCTTCGCCATCCGCGAAGGCGGTCGCACCGTCGGCGCCGGCGTCGTGGCCAAGATCGTCGAGTAAACGACGCTCAGTGTGTTTCGGGCGCTTCGGGCAACCGAAGCGCCTCGGTTGTTTCTGCTGTATGCAGGGGTGTAGCTCAATTGGTAGAGCAACGGTTTCCAAAACCGTAGGTCGGGGGTTCGATTCCCTCCGCCCCTGCCACTCTCTTTAAAGATCGTGAGCGTCATGGCTGACAAGATCAAGTTTGCGCTGGCCCTGTTGATTCTGGCGGCTGGCGTGGCTGGTTTCTACCTGCTCGCCGACCAGGCGATGATTTTGCGCGTTCTGGCGGTGCTCGGCGGTTTCGTCGTGGCTGCCGCCGTGGCCTGGAGGACTGAACCCGGTCAGCGTTTCTTCGTGTTCGCCAACGAAGCCGTGATCGAGGCCAAGAAAGTGGTCTGGCCGACGCGCAAGGAAACCGTGCAGGTGACGCTGACGGTGTTCGGTTTCGTCGTCGTGATGGCGCTGTTCCTGTATCTGACCGACAAGAGCCTGGAATGGGTGTTGTATGACCTCGTCCTGGGCTGGAAAAAATCATGAGTAAACGCTGGTACGTCGTGCATGCCTATTCCGGCTTCGAGAAAAGCGTGATGCGCGCCATTCAGGAGCGCGTCAACCGCCTCGAAATGCAGGAAAAATTCGGCCGCATCCTGGTGCCGGTCGAGGAAGTCGTCGAAATGAAGGGCGGCCAGAAGGCCATTTCCGAGCGCAAGTTCTTCCCCGGCTATGTGCTGGTCGAGATGGAGATGGACGACGATTCCTGGCATCTGGTGAAGAACACGCCCAAGGTCACCGGCTTCGTCGGCGGCACCGCCACCAAGCCGACGCCGATTTCCGAAAAGGAAGTCGACAAGATCATGATGCAGATGCAGGAAGGCGTCGAAAAGCCGCGGCCCAAGGTGCTGTTCGAGACCGGCGAGGTGGTGCGCGTCAAGGAAGGGCCTTTCACCGACTTTCACGGCGCGGTCGAGGATGTCAATTACGAAAAGAGCCGCCTGCGCGTCTCGGTCACCATTTTTGGCCGCGCCACGCCGGTCGAGCTGGAATTCGCTCAGGTCGAGAAAGCCTGACCGGGCAGGAAGGGCCAGCCGAAGGCCCGGTGTTTCGGCAAGAGGAGCGTGAGTCTCGGGGTCGTGACCCCATAAAAGCGCGTTACCACTCATCATAGAGGAGCAAACATGGCCAAGAAAATTGTTGGCTACATCAAGCTGCAAGTGCCCGCGGGCAAAGCCAACCCGTCGCCGCCGATCGGCCCCGCCCTCGGTCAGCGCGGTCTGAACATCATGGAATTCTGCAAGGCCTTCAATGCCCAGACCCAGGGCATGGAGCCGGGCCTGCCGATTCCCGTCGTCATCACCGCCTTCGCCGACAAGTCCTTCACCTTCGTGATGAAGACGCCGCCGGCGACCATCCTCATCAAGAAGGCGGCCGGCATCAAGTCCGGCTCGGCCAAGCCGCATACCGACAAGGTCGGCAAGATTACCCGCGCCCAGGCCGAGGACATCGCCAAGGCCAAGCAGCCCGACCTGACGGCTGCCGATCTGGAAGCGGCAGTTCGTACCATCGCCGGCTCCGCCCGCTCGATGGGCATCACGGTGGAGGGTCTGTAATCATGGCCAAACTCACGAAAAAACAAAAAACCCAGGCGGGCAAGGTCGTCGCCCAGAAGCTCTATCCGGTGCAGGAAGCCCTGACCCTGGCCAAGGAAACCGCGACCGCCAAGTTCGACGAGTCGATCGACGTGGCCGTCAATCTCGGCGTCGATGCGCGCAAGTCCGACCAGGTCGTGCGCGGCTCGGTGGTGTTGCCGGCCGGTACCGGCAAGTCGGTGCGCGTTGCCGTCTTCGCCCAGGGCGAGAAAGCGGAAGCCGCCAGGGCCGCTGGCGCCGAAGTCGTCGGTTTCGACGATCTGGCGGCCGAGGTCAAGGCCGGCAAGCTCGATTTCGACGTGGTCATCGCCACGCCGGACGCCATGAAGGTGGTCGGCCAGTTGGGTCAGATTCTCGGCCCGCGCGGTCTGATGCCGAACCCGAAGGTCGGCACCGTGACCATGGATGTCACCACCGCCGTCAAGAACGCCAAGGCCGGTCAGGTGCAGTACCGCACCGACAAGGCCGGCATCGTGCATGCCACCATCGGTCGCGCCTCCTTCACGGTCGAAAGCCTGGAGCAGAACCTGAAGGCGCTGATCGAGGCGCTCAACAAGGCCAAGCCGGCTTCTTCCAAGGGGCAGTATCTGCGCAAGATCGCCGTGGCCGCCACGATGGGGCCGGGCGTGCGCGTCGATCAGGCGTCGCTGACGGCTTAAGCAACAGAACTTTGGGCCGTCGCCGGCTGTTTTCTGGCCGGCGGCGGATCGTCAAAGACCGCAGGCGCTCTTCGGAGCTTAATGGCCCATGTGTAAAGGCATGGGCATCCTGCGCAGACGGTGTTCCCGAACAAGATTTTTTGCCGGCCGCTGATGAAGTCACCAGCGGGCGGCACGGTTTCTGGTTCAGGTCGCCGTAGGTGTGGCGGAGATTTTCTCCGCCGCGTTTGTGACTTGAAAAGGAGGAAAGACCCGTGGGTCTCAATCTGAACGACAAAAAAGCCGTCGTGGCTGAGGTGTCGGCACAAGTGGCCAATGCCCAGACGATCGCGGTCGCCGAGTATCGCGGCATCGAGGTCGGCGACCTCACCGTGCTGCGCAAGAAGGCGCGCGAGTCTGGCGTTTATCTGCGCGTGCTGAAAAACACCCTGGTGCGTCGCGCCGTGGATGGCACCCCGTTTGCCGGCCTGGCCGAGCACATGGTGGGGCCGCTGATCTACAGCGTGTCCGCCGACCCGGTGGCGGCGGCGAAGGTGCTCCACGACTTCGCCAAGACCAACGACAAATTGGTGCTCAAGGCCGGCTCCTATGCCGGCAAGGTGCTCGACAAAGCCGGTGTGCAGGCGCTTGCCTCCATCCCGAGCCGCGAAGAGCTGCTCTCCAAGCTGCTGTTCGTCATGCAGGCTCCGGTGTCCGGCTTTGCCCGCGCCCTGGGCGCGCTGGCCGCGCAGCGCGAAGCCGCCGCCGCTTGATTTTTACCGCATCCGAATTGATTTAGGAGTTTATTGAAATGGCACTTAGCAAAGAAGACATTCTGGAAGCCGTCGGCTCCATGACCGTGATGGACTTGAACGACCTGGTCAAGGCCTTTGAGGAGAAGTTCGGCGTTTCCGCCGCCGCCGTCGCCGTTGCCGGCCCGGCCGTCGCCGCCGCCGCCGTCGAGGAGCAGACGGAATTCACCGTCGTCCTGACCGGCGCGGGCGAGAAGAAGGTCGAGGTCATCAAGGTCGTCCGCGCTGTCACCGGCCTGGGCCTGAAGGAAGCCAAGGATCTGGTCGACGGCGCGCCGAAGCCGGTCAAGGAAGGCATCAACAAGGCCGACGCCGAGGCGCTCAAGAAGCAACTGGAAGACGCCGGCGCCAAGGTCGAGGTCAAGTAAGCGACCCGCGCATGGCAGGCTGGCGGTTCGTCCGCCAGCCTTTTCGTGTTTTGTGCTACAGGTTTCATCCGCCCGAAAAAACGAACAACTTGAATAGCGCCCTATTGGCCAATGCGGCAAACGCAAACGCAGCTTTCCTCCGTCCCGCCAGGGAGGGGAGCGCGTTTGCGTTTGCCTGTTGCGACAGGTTTGCTGTGTTTGAATTTACCTTCACGGAGTCACCATGACTTACTCCTTCACCGAGAAGAAACGCATCCGCAAGAGCTTCGCCAAGCGCGTCAGCGTCCTCGATGTGCCTTTTCTGCTGGCGACCCAGCTTGAATCCTTCACGGCCTTTCTGCAAGCCGACACGCCGGCTGAAAGGCGCAAGAACGAAGGCTTGCAGGCGGCGTTTACCTCGATCTTCCCGATCGTTTCGCATTCCGGCAACGCCCGCCTGGAGTTCGTCAGCTACATGCTCGGCGAGCCGGCCTTCGACGTGACCGAATGCCAGCAGCGCGGCCTGACCTTCGCCTCGTCGCTGCGCGCCCGCGTGCGGCTGGTCATCATGGACCGCGAGGCACCGGATACGGTCAAGGAAGTCAAGGAGCAGGAAGTCTACATGGGCGAGATTCCGCTGATGACGACCAACGGCTCCTTCGTCATCAACGGCACCGAGCGCGTCATCGTCTCCCAGTTGCACCGCTCGCCCGGCGTATTCTTCGAGCATGACCGGGGCAAGACGCACAGTTCCGGCAAGCTGCTGTTCTCGGCGCGGGTGATTCCCTATCGCGGCTCCTGGCTGGATTTCGAGTTCGATCCGAAGGACACGCTGTTCTTCCGCGTCGACCGCCGGCGCAAGATGCCGGTCACCGCGCTCTTGAAGGCCATCGGCATGAGCGCCGAGGAAATCCTGGCCGAGTTCTTCGCTTTCGACACCTTCCTGCTCGCCAGGGACAGCGTCCAGTTCGCCCTGGTGCCCGAGCGCCTGCGCGGCGAAACAGCGCGTTTCGATTTCGTTGCCGCGGACGGCAAGGTCATCGTTGCCAAGGACAAGCGCATTACCGCCAGGCATATCCGCGACATCGACGCCGCCGGTCTGAAGCAGACCGCCGTGCCGGAGGATTTCATCCTCGGCCGCATCATTGCCCGCAATATCGTCGATACCGCGACCGGTGAAATCGTCGCCAACGCCAATGACGAAATCACGGAAACCCTGCTCGCCAAGCTGCGCGAAGCCGGGATCAATACCGTCGAAACGCTGTATACCAACGATCTCGACCGCGGCGCCTTCATCTCCAACACCCTGCGCGCCGACGAAACCGCCTCGCGCCAGGCGGCGCGCATCGCCATCTACCGCATGATGCGTCCGGGCGAGCCGCCGACCGAGGAAGCCGTCGAGATCCTGTTCAACGGCCTGTTTTACTCCGATGAACGCTACGATCTGTCGGGCGTTGGCCGGATGAAGTTCAATCGCCGCCTGGGCCGTTCCGATGTCGTCGAATACAAGGCGATGCTGAAGAGTCTGCCGTCGCGCGCCGAAGCCGCCCTGCGCAACCTGGCCGACGCTTCCGGTTTCGCGCTGGCCGCCATTCAGGATCTGGTCAGCCTGTTGCCCTACGGCGCTCGCGCCATGATCGAGAATGCCACGCGGGCCGAGGCCGAGGCGCTGGTCGCTAGGCTCAAGCCGCTGGGCGCCAATATCGAGGTGCGTGAGCAACTGACGCTGTCGCCGCGCGACATCGTCGAGGTCATCAAGATTCTGGTCGAACTGAGGAATGGCCGCGGCGACATCGACGACATCGATCACCTCGGCAACCGCCGTGTGCGCTCGGTCGGCGAACTGGCCGAAAACCAGTTCCGCGCGGGGCTGGTGCGCGTCGAGCGCGCCGTCAAGGAGCGTTTGAGCCAGGCCGAGTCGGACAACCTGATGCCGCACGATCTCATCAACGCCAAGCCGATCAGCGCCGCCATCAAGGAATTTTTCGGTTCCAGCCAGTTGTCGCAGTTCATGGACCAGACCAACCCGCTGTCGGAAATCACCCACAAGCGGCGCGTCTCGGCCCTCGGCCCGGGTGGTCTGACCCGCGAGCGCGCCGGCTTCGAGGTGCGCGACGTGCATCCGACGCATTACGGGCGCGTGTGCCCGATCGAAACGCCGGAAGGCCCGAACATCGGCCTCATCAACTCGCTGGCCCTGTTCGCCCGCGTCAATGGCTATGGCTTCATCGAGACCGCCTACCGCAAGGTGGTCGATGGGCAAGTGACCAACGAGATTGAATATCTGTCGGCCATCGAGGAAGGCAATTACATCGTCGCCCAGGCCAATGCCGCGCTCGACGACAAAAACCGCCTGACCGACGATCTGGTCACCTGCCGCGAAAAAGGCGAAACCATTTTCGCCGATCCCTCGCGCGTGCAGTACATGGACGTGGCCCCCGGCCAGATCGTCTCCGTCGCCGCTTCGCTGATTCCCTTCCTCGAACATGACGACGCCAACCGCGCGCTGATGGGCGCCAACATGCAGCGCCAGGCCGTGCCCTGCCTGCGTCCCGAGAAGCCGCTGGTCGGCACCGGCATCGAGCGCACCGTCGCCGTCGACTCCGGCACCGCCGTCGTTGCGCTGCGCGGCGGCAAGGTCGATTACGTCGATGCCGGCCGCGTCGTGGTGCGCGTCAATGACGACGAGACGGTCGCCGGCGAAGTCGGCGTCGATATTTACAACCTCATCAAGTACACCCGTTCCAACCAGAACACCAACATCAACCAGCGGCCGATGGTCAAGGTCGGCGATGTCATTGCCAAGGGCGACGTGGTCGCCGACGGCGCGTCGACCGACAAGGGCGAACTGGCGCTCGGCCAGAACATGCTGATCGCCTTCATGCCGTGGAACGGCTACAACTTCGAGGATTCGATCCTGATTTCCGAGCGCGTCGTCGCCGACGACCGCTACACCTCGATCCACATCGAGGAACTGACGGTCGTCGCCCGCGACACCAAGCTCGGCCCCGAGGAAATCACCCGCGACATCGCCTCGCTCGGCGAAGCCCAGCTTTCCCGTCTCGATGATTCCGGCATCGTCTATATCGGCGCCGAGGTCGCAGCCGGCGACGTGCTGGTCGGCAAGGTCACGCCCAAGGGCGAAACCCAGTTGACGCCGGAAGAAAAGCTCTTGCGCGCCATCTTCGGCGAGAAGGCTTCCGACGTGAAAGACACCTCGCTGCGCGTGCCGTCGGGCATCGCCGGCACCGTCATCGACGTGCAGGTCTTTACCCGCGAGGGCATCGAGCGCGACAAGCGCGCCCAGTCGATCATCGATGAGCATCTGCGCCATTACAAGCTCGACCTCGCCGACCAGATGCGCATCGTCGAGCGCGACGCCTTCGAGCGCGTCGGCCGCCTGATTCTCGGCAAGAAGGCCAATGGCGGGCCGAAGAAGCTGGCCAAGGGCACGGCCATCGACCAGGCTTATCTGGACGGCATGGATCCGCACCACTGGTTCGACATTCGTCTCGCCGATGACGACGCGGCGCTGCAACTGGAACAGGTCAGGGATGGCCTGGAGCAGGCGCGCAAGGACTTCGACGTGGCTTTCGAGGCCAAGCGCAAGAAGCTGACGCAGGGCGACGAACTGCCGCCGGGCGTGCAGAAGATGGTCAAGGTTTATGTCGCCGTCAAGCGCCGCCTGCAACCCGGCGACAAGATGGCCGGCCGCCACGGCAACAAGGGCGTCGTCTCGCTGATCCTGCCGGTCGAGGACATGCCGCACATGGCCGACGGCACGCCGGTCGACATCGTCTTGAATCCGCTCGGCGTGCCGTCGCGGATGAACGTCGGGCAGATTCTCGAAGTGCACCTTGGGCTGGCCGCCAAGGGCTTGGGCTTCAAGATCGGCAACATGCTGCGCGCCCAGGCCAGCGTCAAGGAAATGCGCAAATTCCTCGATACCGTGTACAACGCCAACGGCAAGCCCGAGAACCTCGCCGCCCTGTCCGATGGCGAAGTCATGGAAATGGCCGGCAACCTGGCCGGCGGCGTGCCGTTCGCCACGCCGGTGTTCGACGGCGCCGAGGAAAAGGAAATCAAGGCCATGTTGAAGCTGGCCGGCATGCCGGAATCGGGCCAGATGACCCTGTTCGACGGGCGCACCGGCGAACCCTTCGAGCGCCCGGTGACGGTCGGTTACATGCATTACCTGAAGCTGCACCATCTGGTCGATGACAAGATGCACGCCCGCTCGACCGGCCCGTACTCGCTGGTCACCCAGCAGCCGCTGGGCGGCAAGGCGCAGTTCGGCGGCCAGCGTTTCGGCGAAATGGAAGTGTGGGCGCTCGAAGCCTACGGCGCGTCCTACGTCTTGCAGGAAATGCTGACCGTCAAGTCCGACGATGTGAATGGCCGTACCAAGGTGTACGAAAACATCGTCAAGGGCGAGCACCGCATCGACGCCGGCATGCCGGAATCCTTCAACGTGCTGGTCAAGGAAATCCGTTCGCTGGCGATCGACATCGATCTGGAACGCTATTGATTCAGGATCAGGAGTAAAAACCATGAAAGCATTGCTCGATCTGTTCAAGCAGGTCACCGCCGAGGAAGAATTCGACGCGATTACCATCGGCCTGGCCTCGCCGGAAAAAATCCGCTCCTGGTCCTACGGCGAAGTCAAGAAGCCGGAAACCATCAATTACCGCACCTTCAAGCCGGAACGCGATGGTCTGTTCTGCGCCAAGATCTTCGGCCCGATCAAGGATTACGAGTGCCTGTGCGGCAAGTACAAGCGCTTGAAGCATCGCGGCGTGATCTGCGAGAAGTGCGGCGTCGAAGTGACGCTGGCCAAGGTTCGCCGCGACCGCATGGGTCACATCGAACTGGCCTCGCCGGTCGCCCACATCTGGTTCCTCAAATCGCTGCCCAGCCGTCTGGGCATGGTGCTCGACATGACGCTGCGCGACATCGAGCGCGTGCTGTACTTCGAGGCCTACGTCGTCACCGATCCGGGCCTGGTCGGCAACCTCCAGCGCGCCCAACTGCTCACCGAGGAGCAGTATCTGGAAATGATGGAAGAGCACGGCGACGAATTCACCGCCTTCATGGGCGCCGAGGGCATCCGCGAATTGCTGCGCAACCTCGATCTCAACAGCGAAGTCGAAAGCCTGCGCGCCGAACTCGAAGTCACCGGCTCGGAAGCCAAGAACAAGAAACTGGCCAAGCGTCTGAAGATTCTCGAAGGCTTCCAGAAATCCGGCATCAAGCCGGACTGGATGGTGCTCGAAGTGCTGCCGGTGCTGCCGCCCGACCTGCGCCCGCTGGTGCCGCTCGACGGCGGGCGCTTCGCCACGTCGGACTTGAATGATCTGTACCGCCGCGTCATCAACCGCAACAACCGCCTGAAGCGCCTGCTCGAACTGAAAGCGCCGGAAATCATCGTGCGCAATGAAAAGCGCATGTTGCAAGAGGCGGTCGATTCGCTGCTCGACAACGGCCGGCGCGGCAAGGCCATGACCGGCGCCAACAAGCGGCCGCTGAAATCCCTGGCCGACATGATTAAAGGCAAGGGCGGTCGTTTCCGCCAGAACCTGCTCGGCAAGCGCGTCGACTATTCCGGCCGTTCGGTCATCGTCGTCGGCCCGCAACTGAAGCTACACCAGTGCGGCCTGCCGAAACTGATGGCGCTCGAACTGTTCAAGCCCTTCATTTTCAACAAGCTGGAAGTGCTCGGCTATGCCACCACCATCAAGCAGGCCAAGAAGATGGTCGAAGGCCAGGAGCCGGTGGTGTGGGACATCCTCGAAGATGTCATCCGCGAACACCCGGTCATGCTCAACCGCGCGCCGACCCTGCACCGTCTGGGCATTCAGGCTTTCGAGCCGACCCTGATCGAAGGCAAGGCCATCCAGTTGCACCCGCTCGTCTGCGCCGCCTTCAACGCCGACTTCGACGGCGACCAGATGGCCGTGCACGTGCCGCTGTCGCTCGAAGCGCAGATGGAAGCCCGCACCCTGATGCTGGCCTCGAACAACGTGCTGTCGCCGGCCAACGGCCAGCCCATCATCGTGCCGTCGCAGGACATCGTGCTCGGCCTCTACTACGCCACCCGCGAGAAAATCAACGGCAAGGGCGAAGGCATGTATTTCGCCGACGTGGCCGAGATCGAGCGGGCGATGGCGGCCAAGGAACTCGATATTCAATCGCGCATCTCGGTGCGCCTCAAACAGTACGAGCCGGGCGCGGGCGAGGGCGAATGGATCGAGAAATCGGTGCGCGTCGAGACCACTGCCGGCCGCGCGCTGCTTTCCCGCATCCTGCCCAAGGGTCTGCCGTTCAAGGTCATCGACCGGGCGCTGAAGAAAAAGGAAATCTCCAGGCTGATCGACGAATCCTTCCGCCGCTGCGGCCTGAAGGAAACCGTCGTTTTCGCCGACAAGCTGATGCAGAACGGCTACGCCCTGGCGACCCGCGCCGGCATTTCCTTCTGCTCCGACGACATGCGCGTGCCGGCCAAGAAGCACGAGATCATCGCCGCCGCCGAAGCCGAAGTGAAAGAGATCGAAACCCAATACACCAACGGTCTGGTCACCCAGGGCGAGCGTTACAACAAGGTCGTCGACATCTGGGGCCGCACCGGCGACCAGGTGGCCAAGGTGATGATGGACGAACTCGGCCATGAGGACGCCATCGACCGCCACGGCAAGAAGGTCAAGCAGGAGTCGTTCAATTCCATCTACATGATGGCCGACTCCGGCGCGCGCGGCTCGGCCGCCCAGATTCGCCAGTTGGCCGGCATGCGCGGCCTGATGGCCAAGCCCGACGGCTCGATCATCGAGACGCCGATCACCACCAACTTCCGCGAAGGTCTGAACGTTCTCCAGTACTTCATCTCCACCCACGGCGCCCGCAAGGGTCTGGCCGACACCGCGCTGAAAACCGCCAACTCCGGCTACCTGACCCGCCGTCTGGTCGACGTCACGCAGGATCTGGTGATTACCGAGGACGACTGCGGCACGCCCAACGGTTTCGTGGTCAAGGCCATGGTCGAAGGCGGCGAGGTCATCGAGCCGCTACGCGAGCGCATTCTCGGCCGCGTCACCGTCGACGATCTGGTCGACCCGGAAACCCAGGAAACCGTCATTTTCAGCGGCGCCATGCTCGACGAGGATCTGGTCGACCTGATCGACAAGCTGGGCATCGACGAAGTCAAGGTCCGCACTCCGCTCACCTGCGACACCCGCTACGGCCTGTGCGCCAAGTGCTACGGCCGCGACCTCGGCCGCGGCATGCTGGTCAATGCCGGCGAATCGGTCGGCGTCATCGCCGCCCAGTCCATCGGCGAACCGGGCACGCAGCTCACCATGCGCACCTTCCACGTCGGCGGCGCCGCCTCGCGGGCCGCCGTCGCCTCGCAGGTCGAAGCCAAGTCGGCGGGTACTGTCCGCTACACCAGCAACATGCGCTACGTCACCAGCGCCAAGGGCGAGAAGGTGGTCATTTCCCGTTCCGGCGAAGTGCTGATTACCGACGACCACGGCCGCGAGCGCGAGCGCCACAAGGTGCCCTACGGCGCCATGCTGCTCGCCGACGAAGGCAAGGCAGTCAAGGCCGGGGCCAAGCTCGCCACCTGGGATCCGCACACCCGCCCCATCGTCGCCGAGTACGCCGGCACCGTGAAATTCGAGAACGTCGAGGAAGGCGTCACCGTCGCCAAACAGGTCGACGACGTGACCGGCCTGTCCACCCTCGTCGTCATCGACCACAAGCGCGGCGGCAAGGCGGCGACCAAGGGCCTGCGCCCGGTCGTCAGGCTGCTCGACGAGGCCGGCCAGGAAGTGAAAGTCCACGGCAGCGACCACTCGGTCTCCATCGCTTTCCAGGTCGGCTCGATCATTTCGGTGGCCGACGGCCAGCAGGTCGGCGTCGGCGACGTGCTCGCCCGGATGCCGCAGGAATCGGCCAAGACCCGCGACATCACCGGCGGTCTGCCGCGCGTCGCCGAACTGTTCGAAGCCCGCACGCCCAAGGACGCCTCCGTGCTGGCCGAATTCACCGGCACCATCTCCTTCGGCAAGGACACCAAGGGCAAGCAGCGCCTCATCATCACCGATCTCGACGGCAGCGCCCACGAATACCTGATCCCGAAGGACAAGCACGTGCTGGTGCACGACGGCCAGGTGGTCAACAAGGGCGAAAAGATCGTCGAAGGTCTGCCCGATCCGCACGACATCCTGCGCCTGCAAGGCGTCGAGGCGCTGGCCCGCTACATCACCGACGAAGTGCAGGACGTTTACCGCTTGCAGGGCGTCAAGATCAACGACAAGCACATCGAAGTGATCGTCCGCCAGATGCTGCGCCGCGTCACCATCGTCGAACCGGGCGACAGCAAGTTCATCAAGTCGGAACAGGTGGAGCGCGCCGAGTTGCTGGCCGAAAACGATCGCGTGAACGCCGAAGGCAAGCTGCCGGCGACCTTCGAGCACATGCTGCTCGGCATCACCAAGGCGTCGCTATCGACTGATTCCTTCATCTCCGCCGCCTCCTTCCAGGAAACCACCCGCGTGCTGACGGAGGCCGCCATCATGGGCAAACGCGACGAACTGCGCGGCCTCAAGGAAAACGTCATCGTCGGCCGCCTCATCCCCGCCGGCACCGGCCTCGCCCACCACCGCAGCCGCAAGGCCCAGGCGGCTGGCGAGGATCAGGCAGCGGATCGGACGATCGAGCCGGCTACCGAAGGGGCGGAGCAGGAGGCGGGGCTGGGGGTGTAAGCTGTTGGCGGGGTACGGGTTTCAGAACGCTGAAACCCGTACCCTGAAGCCTGTAACCTGAAAGGGGGGAGCCATGAGGGTTTTTGAACGCTTTGTACGGGCGGGTTTGCTTTGTGCGCTTGTGGTGGCGGCGCTGCTTGGGGGGAATGCCTGGGCGGAGTTGACCGAGGCGCAGGCGGATGCCCTCAAAACCCAAGCCGCAGCAGGCGACAAGGCGGCCTTGGAAACGCTGAAGTCTGAAGCGCAGCAGGGGAATGCCGCTGCGCAATTCAACCTCGGCCTGATGTATGCCAACAAAGGCCAAGGCGTTCCCCAGGACTACGCCCAGGCGGTGCAGTGGTACCGCAAGGCGGCGGAGCAGGGGGATGCCGATGCGCAAAACAACCTCGGCGCGATGTATGCCAACGGCCAAGGCGTTCCCCAGAGCAAGGTAGTGGCCTACGCGCTGTGTAACCTGTCGGCTGCCCTCGATTCTTCCAAGAACAACAAGGCTACCGGCAACCGTTCCTCGCTCGCCGACGAGATGACGAATCAAGAAATCGAAGCCGGCAGGCGCTGACCCGAAGGATGAGCGAACCGGGCAAGCTCCTGCAAGCCCTCGATCAATACCTTGCCAAGCCCGCCGTCAAGGAAGGTAGGCGGCCCGCAACAGCGCCGCCCACCCAAGCGCAAGGCCGCTATCCGGCCCAACCGGCAAAAAGACCGGGTGTGGTTTCCTGCAATACCAACTGCGTCAACGGTGATTGCTACCGCACCTACGACGACGGCCGCCGCGTGCATTTCCAGGCGCCATTGAAATGGAATGCCTTGTCAGGACAGATGGAATTCGATTCCGGGCCTTGCATATAAGAACCGTTGGGCTGAACGTAGCGATACCCAACACCCTACTGGTTATCGGAACATTATGAATAAGCTCAAGGCTTACCTGCAAGCACAACTTCAGTCCTTTGACCGAGGGGCTTTGTGGTCTCCGCAAATTCTGAAAGAGGGATGCTTGGTTATGGCGTGTTGGTCAATCCCCGCTATTGCCATAGTGTGCCTTGTGGCTCTCTATCGCGAGCACATTCCCTCTATTTATCTGGAGGCTGCTATCTCGGAAGGTATCGGCCCTCATCTATGGAACGTCATTGGCACATTGGCTCTTTTGCTTGTTGGTCTAGCATTTTTGTTCCCTCGCTCGAAATTGATCGCAAAGAGCGCCCATCAAGTTCTAATTAACACCTATGCAATTGGTGGTCTTTCTTTTGGCTTGTTATTCGGCCAACTCGCTATGGCCCTTGTTTCAGCATCTGCCAATGTTACCGCATGGAAGGTTTGGTTTATGGGTGGTGGTTCTGTGTTTCTAGCTATCCTAGCTCTCTCACTTAATTTTTCTCTTTGGTATCTCGGGCATCTAATGGCTTCGCGGGAGGAGCGGCTTCCGCAGGGGGAGCGAAACTGCTTCCTTCGCCGTGTGGAGCGGGTTGATTTGAGACTCAGGGTGGCTGCGTTCACGCTCTTTGCGGTACTACCTGTTGCATTCCTATTCATGGAGCGATAGGGCCGTAGGTTGGGGTGAGCGCAGCGATGCCCAACATTCCCCGCGTCATTTCGACGCCACGCTCCGAATCGTTGGGCTTCGCTGCGCTCACCGCCAACCTACGCTGCCGCTCCCCGCTCCGCCAGAATGACGTAGAAATAATGGGCATCAGGGAATCGCTTCCAAATCGCCTTCCGGCGAGCCGTTCAGGATGTCGCCTTTGTCCTCACCCATTCCTGCCGGGGCCATAGCTTGAAGCGAGCGCAGCGAAGCCAACGCCCATCGCTCGCTCCACAACACCCTACTGCGGAACCATTCCCTTGATGCCACGGGCGGACAGGCGGCTGACGGCCTCCTGGTCGAACGAGGCGAAAGTTGAGGGGCCGCCAGCCAGCAGGCTGCCGGTGTATTGCACGACGCCATCGGCAAAATCGCCGCTGGCATCGAGCATCTGCAATCCGGCGCTCACTTCGTCGTCCGCGGCAACCAGGTTTTGCAGGAGCATCAGGCGGCGGATGTCGCCCGCGATTTCTCCCTTGCTCTTTTTTGAACGCAAGACCCACACCAGCTCGCAAAAAACAATCGTCGGCACGACCAGCTTTTTGGCCGATCGGATCATGTTTTTTGCGGCCTCGACCTGTTGCTGGTTATCGCGGTCGAAAAGACGGGCAATGATGTTGGTGTCGGCGACGATAATCAT
>JGI20166J26741_11038892_pt1 | contig 14520 bp, 12 predicted proteins | sample TergutCu122P5_FD_26741 | JGI IMG/M metagenome (IMG submission 26741)
ATATCGGGACGTTGTCCTTTTTTCAGATTCGCACGTACATCCAACACACCATCAAGAGCAATCAGCACCCCGTTCCATAACGTATTTCCCGCCATACGCACATATTTGCTGTCTTGGTAGTAATTGCCTTCTTTTTCGGCTTTCTTTGAAAGTATCTCTTTGGCATTTTGCAAATATCTTTCGGCTTCTAAAATCGGATTTTTTAACTCTGCCATAATTAATGTTTTAATAATTCATACTGCAAAGATATAAACAATTTTTCAATTGACAATAAAAAAACAATAAAATAATTAAACATGTTTTGGGCACACGTTACCGCTTCGCTAAAACCTTGCGTCAGTGAGGGAATCCGAATAACTGCTCGCGCGGATAAGTACACGCGTAAAAGTTTTGGGTATCTATGTTGTAATTGTTGAAAAACTCTTGTATATTTGTCGTTGAAAAATGAACCTGTTTGTTAAATAAATTAAGCGATTGAATTATGATTGAAGAGATGATTATAAAAGAAAAAGAAAAAAAGCTGACTTATAACTCCTTGCAACAGTTCAAAAGAGAACAGGACAGGCTGATTGCCGAAGGTAAAATACAAAAGCCTCAAATTGTTTATGACATATTTACCCCTGAAGAACAAACTGAGTTTGATAGAAGTATCACATGGGAAACTATATTTGGAAATACGTTGAATAATTTACCAAAGCAATGACAGTACATTATAGTAGAAATGCCCAAGAAGAAATAGAGCGTTATTACGAAAGGTACCAATCGAGGTTTGAATCAGGGTATCAACAACCTGATTTAGAACAAAGGGCTGATAATTACAGGAAAATTGCCAATACCTTACGCTATTTGGAAAATTATTTAGATCAAACCTATGTGAAAAACAATAGAAAATTTATCAATCATAGAGAATATTGCTATTGTTGAATACAGAATTACTCGAAGAGAGCAAATAATAGTTATGGCTATTTATTATAATGACAATCAAATACCGTAGAAAAAACGGCATATTAAGTTCTTACAGCGAATTTATCATTAATTTGCCAAAAGATGCTTCTATCTCAATCAGAAACGTCAAATCAGCCGGCTTGATTCTGGATTTTAGAATAGCTTTCTGCCAACAGTTTGTTCCTGCCTAAATGTTAGAAATACAAAGCGTTATGATATCACTTATCTCTATTATATCCAGAGAGTTACAAATTCCTGAACGGCAGGTGGACAACACCGTTGAGTTACTGAAAGAGGGAGCCACCATTCCTTTTATCAGCCGGTACCGGAAAGAACGGACAGGGTCGCTCGACGAGGTGCAGATTGCCGCTGTGAAAGAACAGTACGATAAACTCTGCGAACTGGAGAAACGCAAAATAACCGTCCTGTCCACTATCGAAGAGCAGGGTAAATTGACCGGCGAGTTGAAACAGCGTATTGACAACTGCTGGTCAATGACGGAATTAGAAGACATATACCTTCCCTATAAACCAAAACGCCGTACACGAGCGGAAGTGGCGCGTGAAAAAGGTCTGGAGCCGCTGGCGACACTGCTGATGCGCCAGACGGAAAACGATGTGCAGGGCTGCGCTAAAGCGTTTGTGAAAGGCGATGTAAAAGATGTCGAAGAGGCGTTGAAGGGCGCTCGCGACATCATTGCCGAGTGGATAAGCGAACACGAAACGGCAAGAAATTCCGTGCGGGCTGTTTTCAGTCGCGAAGCAATCATCTCATCGCATGTCATTAAAGGAAAAGAGGTTGAAGGCGAGAAGTACAGCAACTATTTTTCGGTCGATGAACCGCTGCAACGCTGTTCATCTCACCGCCTGCTGGCAATGCGGAGAGGCGAGGCGGAAGGTGTGTTGCGCGTTGCCATTCAGCCCGAAGACAACCATTGTATTGACCGTTTGAAAAAACTGTTTGTGAAAGGCTGTTCGGCTTCCGCCTTGCAGGTGGAAATGGCAGTTGAAGACAGTTACAAGCGGCTAATCAAACCAAGCATTGAGACAGAGTTTGCCGCATTGAGTAAAGAGAAAGCCGACAGGGAGGCAATTCGCGTGTTTGCCGAAAATCTCCGTCAGTTGCTCCTGGCAGCGCCTCTGGGACAAAAGCGCGTGATGGGCATCGATCCCGGATTCAGAACCGGCTGCAAGGTGGTTTGCCTCAACGAGCAGGGAGCGCTGCTGCACCATGATGTTATCTATCCGCATCCGCCGCAATCGGGAGAGGCGCAGGCAGCCGGTAAAATAAGTAAACTGCTGAAACAGTTTCAGATAGAGGCTATCGCAGTGGGCAACGGAACGGCAAGCCGCGAAACAGAACAGTTTCTCCAAAACTATGTTGACTTGAAAAATGTGCAGCTGTATGTGGTCAGCGAAAATGGCGCTTCGGTCTATTCAGCTTCAAAGATTGCCCGCGAGGAGTTTCCCGATGAAGACGTTACGGTGCGCGGGGCTGTGTCTATTGCCCGCCGGTTGATGGATCCGCTGTCGGAGCTGGTGAAAATTGACCCGAAATCGATTGGAGTCGGGCAATATCAGCACGATGTCAATCAAACGGCGTTGAAACAGTCGCTTGATCAGACGGTGATAAATTGTGTGAACAGGGTAGGCGTACAGGTCAATACGGCAAGTCCTTATTTGTTGATGTACATATCGGGGCTTGGAGCGCAACTGGCACAGAATATTGTGAATTACCGCAATGAAAATGGACGCTTCCGTTCCCGCAGAGAGTTGATGAAAGTGCCGAAAATGGGTGCAAAAACGTATGAACAGGCTGCCGGTTTTTTACGCATCGAAGGCGCGGACAATCCGCTGGATAATTCGGCTGTGCATCCTGAGAGTTATGCCGTTGTGGAAAAAATGGCGAAAGATGCGGGCTGCTCAGTGTCCGATTTGATTGCCAGCGAAGAATTGCGTAAAAAGATAGATATCAGCCGTTATGTAACAGACACGGTGGGGTTGCCCACATTGAAAGACATAATGGAAGAGCTGGCAAAACCCGGTCGCGACCCGCGCAAACAGTTGACGCCGGTTCCTTTCGACGTTACCATAAAAACCATTAACGACCTGAAACCCGGACAAATACTTCAGGGCATTATTACCAACATAACCAACTTCGGCGCTTTTGTCGATATCGGGATTCACGAAAACGGACTTGTCCATTGTTCGCAAATGGCAAACCGCTATGTAACCAACCCTGCTGACATTGTGTCGCTGCATCAGCACGTACAGGTAAAAGTGCTGGATGTGGATGTGGCACGCAAACGGGTGTCGCTGTCAATGAAAGAGGTGTGAGCATTTTTCTTAAAGACAAGCTCTAATCCCAAAATTTAGTATAAAAATTCGGATTATAATCCATAAATTTAGTATGAATTTTGGGATTAGAACGTTTTTATTCCAAAAACTGCATGTAGTTTTTTGGAGATACAATAATGGTTTCTTTGGGCTTATAGGCTTGTAAAAAATTGTCATGAAACGTTGCTTTGCGGTTTTCGTTCCATTTGAGTTCGAAGGCATAAAATTCGCCGTCGGCTTCTTCCACCAGATCAATTTCTTGCTGTTGCTGTGTGCGCCAGAAATACGATTTTACAAAGCGCCGGTTATACACATTATATTTCAGCCGCTCCGACACAAAGAAGTTTTCCCACAATGCGCCAACATCTTGACGGAGATTGGTCGGCGAAAAATTTTGCAGGATGGCATTCCGGATGCCATTGTCGTAAAAGTAAAATTTTTTCCCCTTTTTCAATTCGGTTCTCACATTACGGTTTAATCCGTTTAACCGGAAAATGACAAAACACTGTTCCAATAAATTGATGTAGCGTTCTATTGTTTTCACATCCGATTGTACAGTTTGCGCCAGTTCGTTGAACGACACTTCTCTGCCTGTTTGTAATGCCAAAGCTATCAGCAATTTATTCAACAATTCGGGTTTTCGTACCTCTTGCAATGCAAAAATGTCTTTAAAAAGATAGCTGTTTGTCAATTCAAAAAGCAACTCTTTTGCATCTGCCGTGTTATATAAAATGTCCGGATACGATCCATAAATCAGGCGTGTATCCAATAAGCGCATTGCCTCCAAAGCGCCGCTGTTGTTAATAATTTCCTGTGTGGAAACGGGCAACAGCAGATATTCAAATTTCCTGCCGGTGAGCGGTTCGTTCAGTTTATTCGCTAATTCGAGAGACGAAGAACCTGTTACCACAATTTGCATGTCCTTGAATTTATCGACAAGCAGTTTCACCGTCAGACCGATATTCGGCACCCGTTGCGCTTCGTCGATAATGACCGTTTTTGCACCTCTCAATGCTGTCGATAAATCGGCAGAATTGGCGTCGGTCAGTAATTGCCGGTCATTGGGTTCGTCGCAATTAAGGGAGATAACCGGCAATGAATCAGGCGGCAAAGCAGCCTTGATTTGTTCCATCAGCGTCGTTTTTCCTACTTGACGAGCGCCTAACAACATAATTGCTTTGCCTTTGAACATTTTTTGCTCAATAGCCGATTGAAGAACTCTTGTGATCATAGTTATTTTTTTGATTGCAAAAATAGTTTTTTTTTTGCTAATCCCAAAATTCATGCTAAATTTATGGATTATAATCCATATTTTTATAGTAAATTTTGGGATTAGCTCGTTTTGAGGGTTAGGAAAAAGATTGAGGCGCTATTTGAAACAGGATGAGGTTGTATTAGTTTTTCTTAACCGTTTTAAGTTACCCATCTGCTTTTGTAAAAAAATTTTGTTACTGTTCGCCCTGTTGTTCCTCCGTTTCGTCCTTCTTTACCAGCACCTTGATTTTTTGTTGAAGAAATGAGACCAGCAGCAATATAACTCCCAGCAACACAAACGAAATGATGCGCCCCGTTTGCGACATATTCCATACGTCATACGCATAAAACTTCACGATAATAACGCCGAAAAACAACAGCGCTATTTTCCGCAACAGCACCTCTTTCCGGTTTAATCCCCAAATCATCAATATCATAGCAACAACGCCCCATAACATAGGATAACCAAATGTGTGCATATTGAACAACAGGGTATGATAATTAGTACCATTCGTCAATAATACCGCCAAATGGTCTGCCTCCAAACTGATGACAGCCACCATGAAAACGGCTAAAATCCATCCAACTCCCTGAATTTCATCTTTGGGCAATGCGTTTATATGGCGTATTAGCAAATAGGCAGCATACACAATTGCCGGCAGCGACAGGAGATGTACCCAGAAATAAAATGCCGGATAAGCGCGATTTAAGAAAATATCTGCACGTAAACCGATAGTAAATAATTGATAAACAATAGCATATAAAATAATTCCTGCCAACAGGCAATACAAATATGCTCGACGAGCCGGCATCTGTTTTGAATAGACAACAGCTAATGCCAAACCATACAGACAGGTATAAGTAGCCATTGCCGCATACCGGAACGAAACAAAATCGTGAATATCTGTAAAACGCACTAATTGATAATTCAGTTCAAATGCAGGCACAGCAAACAGCAACACCGCCGTCAGCACTCTGAAAATTTTTCGCACCAGACGGAACGGAACACCGGCAAGCGCATCCTGTTGCTCTTTGCCGAGAAGAAAAGCATCAATGGCAAAGCAGGCAACAACCACCAAACCTGTGATGCAGACCGGATTCAAAACCACCGCCAACTGCGCCGTTCCACCATAATGATACAGCAAATCCATGCCGTATGAAACCAGCACCAGCGCAGAGAGAATAAGAAATCCGGTGTAGCACACGCGAATGTGTGATTTTTGCCACAGCCACAGCAAAATAACCGTTTCCGCAGCCCAAAACAGCGTGATGACATGTCCGTGCAGTTGTACCGGAACTGCCAGTGTTGCCAGCGAAGCGACAATGGCAATAATGAGATAAATAAGTTTGCGGTCGATAGTAGCATTGCGGAAAAGCGCAAACAGCACAATCGCATTGACAACTGCCATGGACACAACAATCAACCCTCTGATATTGAGAGGATAATCATTGAAAATATACGTGCACGCCAGCAGCAGCGAGAGGTTGTTGCTCAGTATCAACAACACCTGATACACCGTAATTTGCTTGTCTGATTTGAAATGGGCAATCAATGCCAGCGCATAAAATTGCACAAAAAACAGCACGACAAACAGCGTAGCGCCTCGATATTGATGTTGATAGGAACCAATCAGCCATGTCCAGAAAAATATGAGTGTCAGCACATAACAAATCATTCCGATAATTTGCCACCGTTTGCGAAAAGATACCGCAAGCATGCCGGCATTGAGAATGAGAATATATGAAAACAGTACCACATAATTGCCTGTGCCCGTGCTCGCCAGCAACGGAGCTGCAAAGCCGCCCAGCAAAGAAAAGACAGCCAATTCACGATGGTTGTAGAGCAGCGAAAGCGCCACCGAAAACAGCGTAACGATAATCAACAAAACAAAAGCCACGCTTTGACTAAACAGTTGATATTCACGGAAAGCAATGGTAATAGTGATGTAAAACACGGCAATGCCGCCGCCTGTCAGCAGCGCCGCAAAGAGCCGGTATTTTTTGCGCAATTTATGAGCAATGCCGATGATAATGCCGCCAGTGAGAATGCCGATGCCAACACGCCCCACCTCGTTAATCCAGTTTTGGTCAATAGCATATTTCACAAAAAAGGCAATACCCAGCACCAGCGTAATGACACCCACTTTTGTCAGCCAGTTATCGCCCAGCAATTTTCCAACCCAATATTTCAGGTTATTATTATCTTTTTCAACCTTTTCGGAAGAAGATATATCAATGTTTTCGGAAACATTAACAGAAGTTGCCATGGCGCCAACCCGTCCAGTTTCCTGAAGCGATTGCAAAGAAACAGCCTCAACCAGCGTTGATGCAGGCTCTTCCTCCTGTTCCGTGTACAGCGAAACTTCGGACAATTCCTGCTCCGGTTCTTCCTGAACTGTTTTTTCTTGAACTATATCTTCTTGAATTTCAGTCGTTTTTTGTTCAGGCTTTATTTCGGCAATGGCGTCATGCGCAATACCTGTTTTCAATCCTTGAACAATCGCCGATAGTTTGCCGAGTTCGTCTCTCATTTGCCGGAAAGAGAATTCCCAATCACTCATTTTACTGGATAACTGGTTCATCTTCACCAATAAAACAATTGGTATTATCACAAAAACAATCATTGCAACGATTGCAAGAAAAGCTACTAAACCTTCCATAATCATCTCTTTTTACAATAATAATTGATGCAAAATTATGAAAATTCTTTCAAAGATCCAACCGTTCGCTAATAAACGGCATGTTGAATTGCATTTGTGTAATTTATGGAGTTTCTTTCTGCTCTTTTTGCAAAATAACGGATTTTTTTATACCTTTGGCTGTTCATTGAAAGCCTTGTCGAATATTTATAGTTTATTCACATACAGGTTGATAGATATAAGCAAGGCGATTGAACTATACTATTTCAAATTTTTTTATGGCAACAACAGCAGATTTTAGAAACGGAATGTGTCTCGATATTGACGGGCAATATTATTTTATTGTTGAATTTTTACATGTGAAACCGGGTAAAGGGCCTGCTTTTGTCCGCACAAAACTGAAAAATGTGCAGACAGGTCGTGTTATCGACAAAACCTTTAATGCCGGCGTAAAGGTGGAGGAGGTACGTATTGAACGCCGTCCTTTCCAATTTTTATATGCTGACGACATGGGCTATAATTTCATGAATAATGACACATTTGAGCAGGTATCTATCCCCAAAGAAAACATTAACGGAGTAGATTTTCTGAAAGAAGGAGAGATGGTTGAAGTGGTTATTCATGCCGATTCTGAGACTATTTTATATGCCGACCTTACACCTCACGTAGTGTTGAAGGTTACTTATACCGAGCCGGGCGTCAAAGGCGATACGGCAACGAATACCCTCAAGCCGGCTACTGTAGAAACCGGAGCGACGGTGCGTGTACCTCTTTTCATTGAAACGGGAGAAAAAATTAAGGTCGATACCCGCGACGGGTCGTATGTGGAACGGGCTAAGTAAGTTTTTATAATAATTTTATTTTTAAATTAAAACCTAAAAAAGTTATCAAGATGAAAAAGATGAATGTAGTTATTGCCGTCACATTGTGTGGCGCAATGATCCTTACCGGATGCAGTACTGTCGGTAATATGAGTAATACCGCTAAAGGCGGTGTTTTGGGCGGCGCAGGCGGTGCAGGCGTTGGCGCAGGCGTTGGCGCTTTGCTGGGTAAAGGCAAGGGAGCTGCTATCGGCGGCGCAATAGGCGCTGTAGTGGGTACCGGCGCCGGATTGCTCATTGGCAACAAGATGGACAAACAAAAGAAAGCGCTTGAACAAATTCAGGGAGCAAAAGTGGATACCGTGCGCGATGTCAACAATTTACCGGCTCTCAAGGTTACATTTGACGAAGGCGGCATTAAATTTGCTTCAAATTCGTATGTATTGGATGCTTCAGCTCAAGCCAAATTGACGCAGTTAGCTCAAACTTTGAACACTAACCCTGAAACCAATCTTCAAATCTATGGCTATACCGATAACACGGGAGGCGACAAAATCAATATTCCGCTTTCCAAAAACAGAGCAGGATCGGTTGCTAACTTTTTGATGCAGAAAGGTGTAAATGGGCAGAGACTGACGTTTGAAGGGTTCGGTTCGTCAAATCCGGTTGCAGACAACAATACAACCGCCGGAAGAGCTGAAAACCGTCGTGTGGAAATAAACATTTCCGCCAATCAGACGATGGTACAACAGGCTAATGCGGGAACATTGAAATAATTTAGCTGTTCTCAAGCGATACAATAAGGTCGTCCGCAAAAGGGCGACCTTATTTACTTATCAAGCTATGCCAATGCAAAGCTGCTTCAGTAAAGCGCTTAAAAGCCTCAAAAGCCACTGTGCAGCATGAATTTAAAAATGAAATAACTTCTTTTTTTACCTGATAAACAAACAACTTGAATTTTGGATAAAAAAGTTGCGAAAGTACCATAAAAAATAGTACTTTTGCAAACAAAATATAGCGGAGATGACAGAAAATGAATCATATATTGACAATTGGATTGGCAATAGGCTGATTGTACAATTGTAATTGAATGACTAAAAACAACCGATATGAATTTCTTCCAATCCCATAAGTCGCCGCTATCCGTACTCATTGTGTTGATCATTTTGGGCGGAATGTTTGCGTACAGCAGGATGCAGACGGCGTTGTTTCCCGAAATAACGTTTCCCAAAATTAAGGTGATTGCCGATGCAGGCGAGCAACCTGTGGATAAAATGATGGTTACGGTAACGAAGCCGTTGGAGGCGGCGATAAAGCAGGTGCAGGATTTGCAAACGGTGCGGAGCATCACCAGCCGCGGCAGTTGCGAGATTTCAGCGTACATGGATTGGAATGCCGACATTGACTTGAGCAAACAGCGTATTGAGTCGCAAATCAGCCAGATACGCAACGACCTGCCGTCCGATGTGCAACTATCGGTCGCCAAAATGAATCCCTCTATTTTGCAGATGATGGGTTATGCCGTAGAGAGCAAAAACCGCTCGCCTATTGAGATGAAGACGATTGTGGAATATACTGTCAAGCCTTTTCTGTCGCAGGTTGCAGGCATCAGCGACATACTTGTGCTGGGAGGAAAGACGAAAGAGTATTGGGTGGTGCTTAATCAGCAGAAAATGAGTGCTCTCGGCATTACGCCCGACAATGTGAATCAGGCTTTGGCGCAGACAAATTTCATTCAGTCAAACGGTTATCTCTCCGATTACCGGCTGCTCTACCTGTGCGTTACCGATGCGCAGGTATATCAGTTGGATGACCTTAAAAAGCTGGTAATCAGCAATGACGGTAAACGGATTATTACACTCAACGATATTGCAGAAACGAGCATTCAGGAAGCAAAGGAGTATGTGAAACTCAATGCCAACGGAAAAGAGGGTATTCAGATTGCCATCATGAAGCAACCGAATGCTAACCTGTTGACTGTGTCGGAGGAAATGACGCAGAAAATCAACGAGTTGAAAAAAATTCTCCCGTCCGATATTACGCTGAAACCCTATTATGTTCAGGCAGATTTTGTCAAAGATTCCATAAAAAGTGTTACCGACAGCCTCTGGATAGGATTGATACTGGCGATTCTGGTCGCGATTCTGTTTTTGCGTTCGCTCAAAGCCAGCCTCACCATTCTGATAACAATTCCCGTTACCTTATGTTTCACGCTGATAATTATCTATGCCACAGGCGGTACGTTCAACATTATGACGCTGGGAGCCATTGCGGCGGCAATCGGATTGATTATTGACGATGCCATTGTGGTGGTGGAGCAAATTCACCGCACGCACGAGGAGAACCCCGGCGAGCTTCATACATCGCTTATTGGAAAGGCAATCAAGTATTTGCTTCCTGCGATGACAGGCTCATCCATCAGCACTATCGTTATTTTCATCCCGTTTATGCTGATGAGCGGCGTTGCCGGCGCTTATTTCAAGGTGATGACCAACACAATGATTATCACGTTGATATGCTCATTTTTTGTAACGTGGATATTGTTGCCGGTAATTTATCTGCTGTTTTCCCGCAAAGGCGAAAAGTCGAAAGAGGAAGAGAAGCAGGTGAAAATACAGACGTGGGTGAAGTTTTTTATTGAAAAGCCTTACATGAGTTTTGTGATAATTGCAGCTATGCTATTGATTATCTTATTAATAGCGCCAAAATTAGAGATCGGCTTTTTACCCGAAATGGACGAAGGGAGTATTGTGCTCGATTATGTGTCGCCGCCCGGAACGTCATTGGAAGAAACTGACCGAATGTTGCGTGAGGTGGAGAAACTGATTATCAGCACGCCCGAAGTGGAGGCGTACAGCCGGCGCACAGGAACGCAGATGGGTTTTTTCATCACGGAGCCGAACACAGGCGATTATCTTATTCAATTAAAGAAAGACAGGAAAAAAACAACCGAAGAAGTCATTGACGATATCCGAAAAAAAATAGAGTCGTCGCAACCTGCTTTACAGATTGATTTTGGGCAAGTTATTGGCGATATGCTTGGCGATTTGATAACTTCCGCTCAACCCATTGAAATTAAGATATTTGGAAACGACCAGAACAGGCTTCAACAACTGTCGAAAGATGTAGCAGATGCAGTGGGCAAAGTGGACGGAACAGCCGATGTGTTTAACGGCATTACTATTGCCGGTCCGTCGATAAGTATCATGCCAAATTACAGTAATTTAGCTCAATATGGTATTACGCCCGCCAATTTTCAATATCAACTCAAAACGTCTCTTGAAGGAAATATTGTAGGATATGTTTTTGAGAAAGAGAAAAATACGCCTATCCGCATTCTCTATCCGAACAGTAGAAACAGGAGTTTGAATGATATTAAAAATTTGCAACTGTTTACTTCAAATAACAAACTGATTCCCATTACCTCTCTGGCAACTGTCTCCATCAATGCGGGCGATGCTGAAATTCAGCGTGAAAATCTGCATGCAATGGGCGTTGTTTCCGCCCGTCTCAACGACCGCGATTTGGGAAGCGTGATGAAAGATATACAGGCGCAGATAGCCAAAATACACTTGCCGCAAGGTTACACCATCGAGTACGGAGGAGCTTATGAGGAACAGCAGCGCTCTTTTTCGGAATTGTTGATGATATTGATTACCTCCTGTTTGCTGGTATTTTTGGTTATCTTGTTTCTTTTCAGGAATTTATGGACAGCATTTATCATCCTGTTTATTGCCGTTCTCGGCATTGCCGGCAGTTACCTGCTGTTGTATTTGACGCAAACGCCTCTGAATGTAGGGAGTTACACGGGGTTGATAATGATAGTGGGCATCATTGGCGAAAATGCTATCTTTACGATGCAACAATTCAGGACAACGTTGAAGACGACTGGAGACGTTGAACAATCAATCATTTATGCCATCTCCACCCGTTTGCGTCCGAAATTGATGACTGCCACAGGAGCCATCATCGCTCTGATGCCGTTGGCGCTGGGCATCGGGACAGGCGCACAGATGCACCAGCCATTGGCGATTGCCGTCATTGGCGGATTTCTGGCGGCGCTGCCTCTGTTGCTGATTGTGTTGCCGAGTTTGTTGCTGCTGGTGAATAGACCGTTGAAACATACGAGATAAACATTCTTTTTTCTCCATAAAAATTTAACACAAAAAAATTGTAAATAACGAATTTAGTCATACATTTGGACCGATTAATTGTTTGTTGAAAAAATGAATAGTGAGAACATGACTTTACATAAATTTTTGATTTTGATTTCTTTATGTACTATTATTGACATAACCGTCTATGCGCAATGCAATTCATTTGCCTTTTCCGACTATACCGGCGGCAAGGTATGTATCATGGAAAACGGCAAAATCATCTGGCAACATGAAGCGCCCAATTCCAACGATTTATGGGTTCTTCCCAATGGAAATCTTTTATTCACTACGGGTCACGGCGTATTGGAAATGACGCGCCAGAATGATACTGTTTTTCATTATTCTTCCGGCAGTTCCATATTTGCCTGCCAACGGCTGAAAAACGGAAATACTTTTGTAGCCGAATCAGATTCCGGACGCTTGCTGGAAATTAATTCCAAAGGAAAAATTGTGAAATCGGTTTGTATTTTGCCACAAGGCATTACCGATGCGGGATTTGCTTTTATGCGGAATGCTCGAAAATTGGACAACGGACATTATTTAGTGGCGCATTATGCAGACCAATGCGTAAAAGAGTATGACTCAACAGGTAGGGTTGTTTGGAAAGTCAGTACGCCCGGCGGCGCTCATTCCGTTGTCCGGCTGCTAAATGGACATACTTTGGTAGCCGTTGCAGATGCTAAACTACCTGATGGCAACAGCAATCCGCGTATCATTGAATTTGACAAAAAAGGTAAAATTGTGTGGGAATTTTCCAACAAAGACATACCCGATAAGCCACTACTGTTTATGACCGGATTTCAATACTTTTCGGACGGACGGCTGTTACTCACCAATTGGAGCGGACACGAGCAGTCGCCCGAAGACGCCACGCATTTGTTGTTGATAAACAGGCAAAAACAGATTCTTTGCCGTATCGGTAAAATGGATGACGTTCAAACCATGTCAACCGTTTACAGTTTGGAAAAGCAAAAAAACGGCATTAAAACTTATCACTGACGTTGACAATGAGCACAAGCAGGTAATGAAAGCACACGAGCGAACACTAATTTAATGAAAGCAGGAAGGCTTTTCAGGAAATTATCTGTCTTTTGCCATTGCTTTTGCCTTCAGGTCGGCAGGCATTTTTTCAATGGCGTAACGCAAAGCGGTGCGGGGCATTATCGCCTTATTTTTTTGCACAAAATTGAACACCGCGTCCAAATGTTCTTTCTTTGTTTCGGCGCTTCCTTTCACAAATGTTTCGCTCATGCTTGCAGCCTTAAGCGCCCATCCGTAGCCTTTTTGCACCATGTCGTCGCCACTTGACAGAAGGATACCGGCAATTTCAAGAATATCGCTCAAAAACAAGCCTTTACGGGCAGGAATAATGAATGTAACGGCAGCGGCTCGCTTCATCCAGCGATTTTCCGAATGTGCCCACCGTTTTAATTCTTTTACAAAAACAGGGTATTTTTCTATAAACGCGCCTATTGTATGGTTGCACAGCATATCGCATGTAGCCCAGTTAGTTACGTATTTCTCTATCCAACGCTCAAATGTTTTAAAATCATCCGGGACAAACTGTTTTCGCAAATTATACGCCCACTGGCAAGCAATTCCCGATTCTTCCAGATAACCCGACTTGAAAAGCTCTTCGCACAAAGCAAATACAGCCTCTTTCGGTTCTGATTGTATTGCAACAAACGCCTCTTTGCCGATTTTTTCCGTTACAGCCGACTTTATTCCATACGTTTTCACTTCTTCCTTAAAGAAGCGCTGCTGGCTTTCCTTTACAGCCTTATCACTGTTGTATGAAAGCGTTGTCCGCAGATTTTCAATGATTGCGTTCATATCAATTTCTTAAAAACTGTTTTCGTTTGGTTGCTTTTTTTATTTTACCCATGTAATGATGAGGGTTATCCCATCCGTTCTTGACCTGTCGTTTCTTTCAGAGTGAACACAAAAATACAACTATTTTCTCATAACGGACAATTTTCTGTTCAAAAAAATGGCAAATGATGTGCCGTTTTTTGAAATCTTTTGTACCTTTGTCTTTTGACAGTTTGAATTAATCATTATAAATAATTATAGTATGACAGATACACAATGGAATAGTCTTGTTGCGGTGATAAACGGCAAACCGCAACCGGAAATACCTGCAGGCTTTATTATAGACAGTCCCTGGTTACCAAACTGGTATGGAATTTCCCTTTTGGATTATTTTTCGAGCGACGAATTGTGGCTCAAAGCCAATCTGGCTGCAATTGAAACTTTCCCCGAAGTCATGTTTCTTCCCTGTTTCTGGAGCGAATATGGAATGTGTACCGAGCCATCGGCTTTCGGAGCCAAATGTATTTTCTGGAAAAACGAATTTCCTTTCGCAGAG
>JGI20166J26741_11042225_pt1 | contig 14512 bp, 12 predicted proteins | sample TergutCu122P5_FD_26741 | JGI IMG/M metagenome (IMG submission 26741)
GTAACTACATTGAAGGACAGTAAAACTTCGAAACATGTATCTATTTTGTATCAGTTGTAAATAAATAGTTGCCACTATTAAAGTTCCAACCCTTGTATATTCTGTGGGTACAATGAAGAGTTTCTTAGTATTATTGAGCCTTAAAACCTTTCGAGCCGAATGGTTAATGTAGGTACCGTCAGGTTTAACACTAAAATCTCCACATTTCGTCCACATAGTGTACGTGATACGTGCAATTCTCACAAATAAATAGTGACTATACTCTTATACATCATTCATTGATTGGGACTTTAAATAGAAGCACAATGGGTTCTCTGCGACGTACAAAATGGCTCATTTCGCATTTTGTGTACAAAACACGCATGACAGTTTTGCCGGAACTAAGCTTAATCTCACCGACTGGTTGGTTTAAGGTAATGTATTTATCGATCAAAAGGATCTGATTTTATTAACTGTGACCTCAAAATCGTGTCCGGAGTGCAAGACATCAATTCGTCCTTCCGTAAATTATGATTTTAAATACAATCTTCACAGGCTCGCAAGTATCTCGCATTCGCCTGCCCTATCAACAGCAACCCAGTACGGCCTCAGACAATATTAAAACAGTAAATCTCAAACCGCGCTCAAACTTAAATCTGCTCTTATTTATTATTTAAACAACGACGTCCTTCCACTCACCACGTGTCCAACGATGCTCATCGTTTTATGTTCTCCAAAATCTGCACCAAAGGCCAAACGTACGGTAATACCAGGAGAGAAGCAAGCGAGAAACGAGAGTAATAGACCTTTAAGTATAGAAGGCCGTAAACTGTCGTTTTACGACAGACCATTTAAAGTTACTGCACAATCAAACCGTGTGTACTGTTACTTCCAGACTTAGCGATAGGCTACACAGTCAAGTCTGGTGACCAATTTACAATGTAGTGTCTGTTAAGGGCAAAACGTAATACCCTGCATTTGTACAGAACGCCAAGGATGCAGTATCTTTCGACAATGAACTACACGAAACTGCTCTTACCTAAAAACAGCTGGGGCACGGTGATTATACTGTGCGGAAGGGGCGCCCCGCTCCGCGCACATCCACACAGGATACGCTAGCAATTTCTCATACCCTGCCGACAAATAAAGTGTCTCTACAATAAACGTTATGGAGCAGCAAAGTCTTCATGGCACCGCTCACTAGATACATCGTAAAGGTTTCCAGTAGCTCGTTATCACGGCTCGGTACAGCTCGCCCGTAGAGATCGACAAAGCAGTAAAGTATTGACTTGCGTTAACTCAACTTACTCCAGTAACGTCACAATAAGACACACATCTTTCTTAATTGTTCGTAAGGGAAATGAGTATTCTGACTGAGGGTCGCTATCACTTTCCTCAAAATTTTCGGTCCGCTAGCAAGCGTTCTTAGCTGTTGTGTGTGTGTGTGTGTGTGTGTGTGCGTGCGTGTGGATACAGGAAGGATCGAGTGACGGTATTTCATCCAGTTGGGTTTCGCAGTGTACGAGGATGACCACTGTAAATGTATATAGATCACTGCATATAATACACACATAGCTTGTTTGAAGACAATTCGCCAACCAAAGACGTCATTGTGCAACAATATGTAGCCCATGTGGACTACACACACACATACACACACAATCACAATCACAATCAACCAACAGTATGCTACCATATGTATACCTAGGTGCAGACTAGAGTATACAAGTAATCTTAAAGCAGTTGGAGGGGGGGATGCGGGTTGGGGTGGGTGAGGAGGAGGAGGAGGAGGTGGCAATGTGTTTATGTGGCTCAAAACACAGAGCGGTCGGTGGCTCTTGCGAACATGTTAAAGCACCACCTTTCCGTCCGTGTCTGGACACGTTCACACAGATAAGATAATCAGTGTGCAGCCCTAACATCTCTGTCACTTCCCCCACGTATTAGCCTCGTTGCTGCTATCTATCGCGCAGAGAGGACGGATGACTGGTAGCAAAACGTAACTGGATGGAAAGCGACAGTAAGACAGCGAGAAATCGATCGGAAACGTTCAGAGATAAAATACTTCTTTGCTATAAATTCAACATCTAATCATCTAATTCCATGGAACAGGGCCCTTTTTGATTAGCTTGTAATCGATCGGCTAAACAAGTAATTCGTCACGTTTAATGAAACGCAAACGTTCGTCACCGTGTTGACTATTTCATTATTAACTTTAATATTATCCTCACATAAACGATTAGTTCTGCTAGGTGGACCCTCCTCTTCAGATCGTCCGACATAAACGTATTAGCATTCATCATCCCTCCCACCCTCGTCTCAACCTACATGATGTGACTGTAGAGTAACACTTCCTGAGGGGTACAGGTTACGAGCACTTGAGACCATCGCTCTTCGGGGATGTTAGGCCGCATAAGTCGGCCAAGCCGTAGCACAGAAGTTTTCCTTGGACGGCTTCACCGTTGAAAATGGCAGCGATACATTGTCCCAAGCCTGTAAACCAGCACAGAAGTATTCCGCTCAACATCCCTGAAGAGCGGAAGCCTCAATTACACAGCGAGAGAAGCCTGAGAGCTCGCCAAAGATACACCTCACTTTATAATATTCTCCAAGCTCCTGCTGTTTCCTCCTTCTTAGTTTCAAATAATAATAGTAACAATAACCTTGTTATCACCTTCATGCAGGGTATGTACAATTATATGCCTGAAACAAACCATGTTTCTACAATATACATAGCGTTGCAGCTGTTCTGTATTTACCATTTGTGCTACATGTAATTTTATATCGCCCGTGAAATATGTTAGTACTTTTACATTAGCAGTATTATTATTATTATTATTTTTATTATTATTACTACTACCACCACCACCTTTTCCGGTGGCCAAAATGGACCAGAAAGATAAAATACTGTACAAACAAAGGCGAACAGAATTGCTTTCCTCATAACCTCCAGCACGAAGGCGGAAACAGGGCAAATTACTATGGAGTTGAGAGGAGTCCTCCTACCTGTAGACCAAGCCGGGTACGGCGGCCCAGCCTCAGAAACCTGAACATGGCAGGCGTGAAAGTAATTAGCACCTAACATAAGCTTCCCAAAAAGGTCGCCGACAAAACCCGATTTGCCTGCTGTTAAAGGTTATTTCCAGTCTCCTTGAACGCACAGCGTGAAGCCTGTTTCCAGGAGTTTATTAAGCTGGATAGGAGCAAACTGTTGCCAGCTTAGCAAGCATAACTTCGTGTTGATGCAGATAATGAGACAGCTTTACTTCTCTAGGTGTCACGTCTACATGACAGAATTAACTATCCTGCTTATCAGCAAAACCCGTAACAATACAGTGTCCGTCAAGGACACTACTTCAAAGCCCGAATACGCCGAAAACCATGAAAACATGCCCCCGTATTGATCAGCTGACCACACCTCGAGCACATACTTTAATATCCAAGAAAGAATTTCAGGAGGAGTTCCCCGTAGAATCCAAGTCTGCTCTCTTAGCGCGCAGAACCAGCCGGGATAGCGCAGACAGTATAGTGAGAAGCAACGGACTGGACTTTTGAGGAAACGTGGTTCAATTCCTAGCGGAGTCAAAATATTTTTCTCTTTTCCAAACTGCCAGAACGACTCTGGGGGCAACACAGAGTCCCAATGAATGTATATCGACGGCTTTCTCCGAGAGGGTAAGTGGCTGGGGTGTGAAGCCGACCATGTACCTCCACCCACTGTATTGGTTAAGAATGTGTGGAGCTATATCTCCACTATCCCACACGCTTAATGTCAGGAACAGATATACACTGAAGCTGCTGCACAGTCGTTTAGTCCCACATGCACATACAATTAACAATATTCTTTTTTTTTTATTTTGTTGTGAAGTTTTAATTACTTACATAATAGATTCTCCACACAATTAACAAGTGGGCTACAATCCCAAAATTTCGCATATTCGCCAAGTTTGTAAATGCCGGCTTTCAAACAATACAATATTCATTCACTGTGTCCAAGAATACTTACTTTCTGCGTATCAATTTCACAGCGCCAGTCTTTCATGGCTTCTCGCCATCACAACAAAAGTTTAAAAAAAAAAAAATGTTCGCACGGGCGCCGTGTGATTTACATCCTGCGAAAATATTACTTGAAAAAAAAAGTTGCCCATTTTTACAGACCTGTCATCTCGGCACGCTGCAACGCGAGTTGCGCCGGTGTCGCTTCGGTCACGGAAGTTCAGGAGCCCGCCATGTTGTAATTACTGATTGCACGGCGAAGAAAAAAATGCATGCGGTTGGGATGTCCTCCAATGGTGGAACGTTCATATGAAGGTCCGCGAATATCGGTTGGCTTGTTCATCAACGGAAATGGAGAGCAGAGTTTAATACCTGATATTTTGATATTGGTATTTTTCAGCTCTTATTACATGATTCGTGGAACTGCTCACATGTGCTTGTCACGATGCACAGCATTGATATTACCAAGAAACGTTTACTTTATTGTCACACTGACCCCTGACGTTGTACACATGTATCCTATAGTTATCACTTGTGTTTTACTTGTCCAATCTATTATCTCTGTACACGAAAACTTTTACTTGTCCAAAATAAAACTATTTTATTTTGCGTATTAAAAGCACAATGGGACGTCTCCTATTAAAATAAAATTTTACTTGTCCAATCTATTATCTCTCTAAATGCCAACTTTTAATTGTCCCATCTATTATCTCTCTATATGCCAACTTTTACTTGTCCCATCTATTATCTCTCTAAACGCCAACTTTTATTTGTCCCATGTATTATCTCTCTACATGCCAACTTTTACATGTCCAATCTATTATCTCTCTAAACGCCAACTTTTACTTGTCCAATCTATTATCTCTCTAAACGCCAACTTTTACTTGTCCAATCTATTATCTCTCTATATGCCAAGTTTTACTTATCCAATCTATTATCTTTGTACACGAAAACTTTTACTTGTCCAAAATAAAACTATTTTATTTTGAGTATTAAAAACACAATGGGATGTATTCTATTAAAATTAAATTTTACTTGTCCAATCTATTATCTCTCTAAACGCCAACTTTTACTTGTCCCATCTATTATCTCTCTTAACGCCAACTTTTATTTGTCCCATGTATTATCTCTCTATATGCCAACTTTTACTTGTCCAATCTATTATCTCTCTACATGCCAACTCCTCATTCATAAACAGCTACTCTTTAGACGCGAACTCCATTCCCCACTTTCTTCTCCATATACCGTGCATTAATTAGATGCATAAAATTTATTAAAAATACCAACAACTGCACTGCGGTTGCATGAATGTAATTTTCTTATATAGTGACCACCGACCACCGACACTTCACTATACAAGAAAATTACATTCATAAGACCAACGTGCAGTTGTTGGCCCTTTTAATAATTATTATTATTCAGCAATACATGTTCATTAACTAAATACAGAGGACAGTTTCAGTCATCCATTCCTCATCCAGTTCATTTTAATTTCAAAACGCTTACTTTCAACGAAGCAGTCCGGGTTTCTTGTCTCTCTTCGTTTCTAGTACAACACTGAATACTTTCTTCCCAACCCCCATCTTGGTAAAATACCAGTGAAATTCTTTCGCAAAATTTCGACATTCTATTCCTCTCTTCTGTATCATTATATCTTTCGACATCTTACATACTTCGCTGGTGCGTTTTTTGCTGCATCTGGCCAACATGCGTAAGGCATGAATTCTGACCCATCTTTTATCTTGTTGGATCAGATGCCGCATCACATATTAAGATATGAAGGACATACGGAAAAAGGAGGGTGCGTTCGCGCACGCGCACACACACACATAGACAAAAAGGTTAAGTACAGCTAAAACAGGCCCAACGGGTAGTAGAGGTATAACTGTATTTTTTCTTGAACTTCGGTACTAGATGGGGTGAGTGGTTGTCACGCCCCGGCCGCTTTACCCACGGCGAAGAGACCCTGTACCCACTGTAGAGAAGGCTGGGTGTGCGCCAGGGCAGGTCTGGATGGATGCAGAAAATCTCACTCCCACCGGGATTCGAACCCCGAACCGTCAAGAGGGTAGCAAGTCCACATCGGCAGACATGATGGTGGTATCACGAGCGAAATTCTTACTTTATAGTGAAAATTAACTCATTGACTCACAGAAAATACGCCGGGCCGTAAATTGACCCACAACCGGTACACACAGACTCCACTGCGGTGCGCAGTGGAACGTATTCTGTGTTTCGCCCAAACCGTGTATTCACTGACATCGTACGTATAATTTTCAGAAGAAACAACGACTATTTAGCTGAACAGTACGAACCCAATGGCCATTCAACGTATAGAGTGTTTCTGACAGGCAATGTCCAAGGTGACTATGTGGAGAAGTAGGTGAAAGTGTATGATAAAACCTGCATATTCTGTTTCTTTCCTATTATCAATAAATATCTTTGCATGGCAAAATGTTCCTTACTTTCCCAACGACCTTCGTATTTTCTGTAGTGTTCTGAGTGCTCAGAGCTGTGCATACATTTGACTTTAGGTTTGTTATGAACGAAACACGTAACAAATGGCGACCAATATTTGTTTACAAAATTACGTCATGCAGTTATACAGATTCAAGACCGACAGGCTAAGACAGCACCAGATTCTCAATAAGGAATCAACACTAAGGTAAAAGGTAAAGCTGTCCCTGTCCGCGGCATGAAGGCATAAAGGGGGAGCAGAAGAATAGCTACCCTCGTGCTTGACCTCGGCGCTAGGTAGAGGTCAATAGCCAGCATCACGCCTCGGCCGCTTTGACCCCAGAAGAAAATCCCGGTTCCCACTGAATTGTGGGACTAGTTTGCACGACAGCCTACGTTGACTTTTGGAGAAGAAAAACATATCTTCCTTCTACCGGGTTTCGAATCCGGGACCGTCCAGCTCGTAGCCTAGTCGGTATGCCGCCTGCGCTGCAAACTCAGGAATACTTGTGTGCCTACAAAACTCTGTGCATAAATACAGAAGAGTCTTCATATATACCGAGGACTAAGGCTTGCTAATCTGTTGTACATATAAAGTTCGGTGGTTAGGAGCAAGAGAAGAAATAAACTGAGGCTGCCGGTTTGCCTGAAACTGAACTGCAGTGCGCTGCAACGCATACGTCTAGATAGGAGTACTGCTTAGCGAACAGCGTTATTCTGTAAGCCCTGCTATAAAATATTCTGCCCTAAATATAGCTGCATATTAGGAATTTTTGACGAGTCTGTTTTTACTGGCAAAAATGTAGCACGTGCACATAAACTTGTTTCTAAACTGATTTTAAACCGCACTGGCCATAACAATTTGACACTGAAATCTGAAGGGGCTTTATGTTAGTAGCTATATAATCAGCTTCTTACAGAGGAACGAGCAGACAGTGGTCTCTGCCACTGTGAAACTTATGTAGGGGTATTTCTGGATCGTACGTCATTCATGAGGCTACAGTTAAAAAAAAACAGACTTTGTAATTGTTCAAAAGCCAAAGTTGTTTTATTTTCTTGTGATACACGGTTAATTGTATGAACGAGACGTTATCAAACCAAACGCTGCAAAATGCAGCACACGCCGTTACTCATGATACAGTTTCATAAAATGACTACTAGTCAAAATTGATAAGGCCTTCTAAACAGATGAATAAATTTATAGCTACATATATCTATTCGCATTATTATTGCTGCTTTCTTTTATTTTCTTAAGACATATTGCGCTACGCAAATACAGATTTTGCATATGTTCAATTTGACGTATACTTATTTTTTCTGGCCCCAAGTTTGTAATCGCTGACACAGAGATTAATATACACTATGTGTAGTTACGCTTATGGTCCGTCTCTGTACAAAATTTAACACGGCTGTGTCCAATGGTTCACTGGTTATCACCATCAAACCGAGAGCTAAACCGTCACTGCACAGTTGCCAAATTATTTTATACCCTACATAAGTACTGCCTTAGAGAAGTCGCACATATCCGCGGTACCATTCACCACACGTCACATAAAATCCTAATGTAAGAAGAGGAAGCGACGCTCCTGTATTTCGAGTTCGCATATCAGCCATGTTGTTATTACTGATGCACGGAATTAAAAGAATTTTACGTTGTGGTGGCATCCTATGGCATGATGTTCATACCAAGTTTTGTCGCGATCAGTCACCAGATTCAAAACCTGAAACGGGCGGACACAAAAAGGCATAACAGATGGCAATGCTATCTCACATGCTTTTCTGCTTCTTATGATCGAAAATACGACTGAAAAGATAAAAAGGACATCTTATTTCCGCGACTGTTCACGACATTTTATGTGTGTAATTCTGTACTGGTGATAACAAAGGGCCACAGTGGTATCATAAAAGAAGTAACTTTCATTTTCATTAAGAGAGGCGTTCGGACAATCTGAATGCAAGTAGGGACAAAAACATTTTCTCAAAAATTTTACACTTCACCTTAAGTGACATGGCACCATTGACAGCAATATGTCTGACAGATCCAAGAATTTCCCTTCCTCCTGTTCTTCTAAGTTGAGGTGACGATAAACAAGGACTGTTGGTAAGCAAGGCAGCTTTTGGGGTCCCCTAAACGTCTTTGTTGCCGAAGAAGAGTCCACTACGGAGATAACTCACTGACAGAAACACAAAGGTACGACTTTGCTGGGGCCTTACCAGCAACTTGAAACGAAATGTGACTCTCCAAGTCCATTCTGTAGCAGGGAATGGAACCTGTCAGATCCTTTACACTAGCTACTGGTACACGTTCAGCACGAACAGCAGAGGAACAATTGTTCTCCTGGAATTCGTCGCAATCAATTGACCACAGTCTTGTGCTAGCCAACGTCCTAAGCTTAACAAGAGTTCCTGTGTCCCTGCGTCACAGGGGTCCATTCGTGGATACAATTAAAGATCCAGACATGGCCAAATAGAGGCTCTGTATCCTAAACCACGCGCAACCTGCAATACGCCTAAATACACAAACGTACATATCACAGAGACTAAGTGCAGTAACGCACTGCTTCAACGCATGTGAAAAGTAGCGGTAATGAAAAAATAGCTCGAAGAACAGACACAATAAAACATGCTACTAAAATTTTCTGTTTTCTCGCTTTCGAAACAAACCAAAACATCACCACTTCTTTTGCCACACACACACACACACACACACACACACAGTGCGTATGTGCACAAAAAATTGCCGGTTCCTCCCAGGAAACGGTCCGTTAACTGCAACCTTTCCCATTAAAAATTTACAGACGAATCCATCGAACAATCAATGAAAAAATATGAGTAAGAAAGGCCAGCCCTCAGCACTGTGCGGTGACACTATTTTCCAGGAATAGTCCCCAAACCTCACATTCCATTACTAAGTTCACTTCACTGTAGAATTTACAAGAAGTTTCTCTAATATGACAAGGAGTTCCTCTTCAAATTCTTTGTTCTTAAATACGATCAAATACAAAATCACTGCTTAGCTTAACCCCACGAATATTGAATCATTAAACAGCACTGTACTCCTTTCGTGCGTCTTGTTCCACCTAATTCTAAATGCACAAAGACATTTCTCAGTGATAAAGCCTTCGTCTACTCCTTAGGGCATTAGGGCAGACTCGCTGCCATTGTCATTAATCTCAATGAGAAGTGTTTCAATCTCTGGTTCCGTCCAACACACAGGCCTTACTCACACGTGTAATTAATTCGACCTACAAGACTAAAACATGTTTCGACGTCTACATCGTAGATGAAACTAAAGTATGCCACAGAACTCCGCACTTCACTCTGTGTCTACCTACCTTCCAGCCACAGGAAACGAGTATCAAATTAGACATGCCGTACCTATCCTGGTGCCCTGAAGTCGCAACATGTGACCGGGGAGACTAACACCTTCCGATCCTCTTTATTAATACAACACACTGAATACCGGTGTTAGATTATTAAAAACACTACTCCCACTGCCTTCCAAATGTGTTCCACACTGCAGCACACGCACTTCAATCTACTCCGGTTTACCGAAGTCATTAACGCAGTGTGGTTAATTTTCCATCGCTTTCTAACCCAACTACGGTAACTGAATCACAAATTCAACAAGCTGTCATTAAATTATGTCAGAAGCTAAAACTTTTCCCCTTTTAAAATTTCACTACTTATCAAAACCGTTTCGATTGTGAAAATTATTTAAATTATTGAAGGTACTGTGGCTTTTTTTTTTCTAATTTCGACTCACGAAATGTGGGTATTGGCGACTGACAATTAACGTTCATTCAGCGCATCCAGCAGAATCGACTTCGGCAACTAATGAACAAGAGGAGCCACTTATCAAAAAGAGAAAATTAACATTTCTTCATATTCTACTCCTCTCTACTAACGACCGAGTGTGAAGATGGTAACTTCTGGTGAGGCGGAAGAACAGAATGGTGATCAACTCTGTCTGGATACACTGCACAGTACCCGCCACTTATTTTTTAGAGAAGTGGAAACTGTTGCACAACAAGATTGATGTATATGGTTTAATTAAAATCTGTTTCATCCCCTACAGCGAAGTAATGCAGGTATCGTTTATCAGCACTGACTAATGGTGCTTCTTGTACCTATGTGGGTCGAACACGTCATGTAAATCCGATGAATAGCATAAAGGGGCAATAACAGTGCAACAACTTACACAAACGCCACAAGAACAGGGTTGAGGTGTTTTGTTTTACATTTTAATTTCTTGCGTTACAGAAGAGTCGCAGTTAATCACCGCAGCACCCATGAAGGTACAAATTGAACAGAACAAGAATATGAAACCGACGCCGTTTCAGTGCCAAATCTCTTCCTAGGTGATGGCATCGTGTATACGAACGCCGTAATGCCGACACAGTGTTTTCATAAAAACTGAAAGTTGCTTAAAATGTATGTCTACCCTTCCAGCTAGTTCAGCTAACCATGACGTCACTTCCCAGAAAACAGCACGTACTCAAATTATCGACATTCTTGAATGACGAATTCATGGTTCATTTAACGCTTTCGCGGCCAAAGTTCCACCTAGATAATATCAAACAGAAGACTGATTTGTGAAAGGCGAATTGATAAGGTCGTCAGCCTAGAGGAGAACGGTAAACCACAAACAGCATTCAGAATAACAACCTCTGTGTGGAAGTAAAGCCGAGACCTTCCGAATACGACGCAAAAATACTAACGACTGGACCGCCATGTAATACCCAGAGTCCTTTTCCATACAGGAACTTCCAACCATGGCACAACAAAGACACAGTTGATCGTGCACACTAATACAAGAGAAACATGAGAAGGTAAAGTTCCCTACAGTCAGTACTATAAAGTCCGCTCACTAATATCAGTCGAGTCCCCAGTATACTGTTAAAGCTCTTACAGTAGATGAGTTCAGAAGTATTACGAGTTCCTTTTCCCTTTCACGCAATTCTCCCGAGTTCTCATGAACGACTATATCCCTCCCCTAGTGTCTTCAACCACTATAAGAATCAGAAAGATATGGTCCGTATCTCTGTCCTACACGAACCAATTTCACAGGAAGTAACTTAAAACCTCGTCCTAAGTATCCCATTCCATCTCTCCAAGCCTAGATGCCGTGTCACGGTGACTCCCCCCACCCTCCACGTATTAAGAGCACCAGCAAGAGACGCTAGATCTCAGAGAAAACGGCAATGCTCGTTTAATTGCTTTATGAAGTTTAGATCATTCTGCGCATGTGAACGGTTACAATGCAACTAACACAAGGCCAAATACTCGTATCATAACAGGTTTAGAAAATAGCCAGAAACGCGTAGCTCTTTAAAGCACAGTGTTTGTACTCTGAAACACTAAAAACCCTTGCACTTTGCTCACAGAACACAGTTAGCTCTTTTTTAGTAAACTGTATTAACTGACTGGCCTTAGGACTGTGAAGACAATTCATAATATGAGCTACGAACTAAATTTTGAAAAATTATCTGAATGATTTGCTACATGGCAGTGTGCAAGCTGTAACTGCGACTATTTCAGAACTGTACCCATATTCTTGGTGTAAAAAGGACGAAAGATCAACGATTGAAGACCATGGTATAACAATTATGGTGTGTGTATAGGTGTACAGGTTTTATAGGTGTGGTTTTAACGACGCTGTCAACTGCTGAGACTCTACAAGTACACTGTAAATGATGAATGCGTGTGTGCAGATGACTGGTGGAATACAGATGACAGAGTGAAAGCGAAGTGCTCGGAGAGACCCTGTCCCATTGCGAATTTGGCCATCATAAAATCTCACACACATTATCCTGGAATTTAAGGCCAGCTTTTGTGTTGAAAGGTCGGCGACTAACCGCCCGAGCCACGGTACGGCCCCAACATACCGAAAAGGTAAGGGTCAAGATGTTCTTGTGGACGCCACAAGGTACACGAGGAGTGGAGGTACAGATCCACTTATTTTTCACCTCGGCAGAAGATGGTGAATGGATTTCTTTACGCCCCGGCCGTTCTACCCCGACATCCATTTACGACGAGACTGGGTGGGCCCGAGACCAGGTCTGACGGTCTGCAAAAGAGTAAACTCTTACTCCTGCCGAAACTCCAAAGTAAATGAAGAGAAAATTTCGCCAAATATTAATTCTACAGTATCAGAGCGGTTACACAGATCGTAACTTCACAATTTCTATTACGTGCATTAAAATTCAATTACCGTAACTTAAGCCATCAAATTACATTATTGTAACTCCAGCATAATTGTATGTATTTATTGGCTTAAATTACAGAAATAGATCGAACTATTGGCTTGTACACGGTGGAGACACACCTCTACTTCTATGCGTATTACCCTCCGAAAACACCTTTCTATCAAAAATCAGAAACAACCCGACTTTACAAAAAAGTAAAGAACGGTGTAACATAGATAGAACCCCCAAAATAACAACGCATAACAACTGCACAACCCTGACTTTACCTGAGATTAGCAAAAGAAAATTAGGTAGTGTTGACGTCTAAAAATAGAGGATTAAAATAACAGTAAATTTAGCAACATGCGGCTGGCACAAGGAGTATTGATTTTAATTTCTAATCTTAATACAATAAATTTAAACATATCCGACAAGAACTGCACATTTTTTTGACTATACTACATTGAGAATTTTACAGTTTTATGAACTCCTAACTTTTTTATGTAAAACAACGAGATATCCTCAACACCGTTTCTGTTAATACACAAATAATTTTAAGCGCGTTCGAAATATTGCGAAAGTGACTATTAGCTTCGTCATGTCTGTCCGTCTGTCCATCAGTACATCTGTCCGCATGGAACAACTCGGCTCCCACTGGGCGGATTTTCATGAAATTTAATGTTTGAGCGTTTTTCGAAATTCTGTATAGCAACTTCGAGTTTCATTTAAACCTGACTATAATATCGGGTACTTGACATAAAGACTAATAAACATTTTTGATCATATCTGGCTCAATTCTCCTTGGACTAGAAAATGTTTGAGACAAAAGTTGAAAAAGAAAATCAAAACACACATTTTAAGTTCAATAACTTTTTTTTTTCGAAAATCATGCAGATTATGAGATAATGTGGACATATATTGTACAGCTGGGAAGGTCAAAAATGACAATAAACATTCATATTATTAATATTAACTGTTTTTCCACTACAACAATGGTCGCACGAACATGCCTGCTTGTTACGTTATAGTTACATTGCTGTTTTGTGTCTAAATTTTTTTTATTATTGACACCTGATGAAGGCTCCTTTACGCCCGACATGTTCGACGTTTCACAACACAAGAGCTATAGAGAAAGCTGTGATCGACGGTTTATAATATACCGTCTTTAGTTACCGATATACGTATCTGAGATATTGTGACAGGAAATTCGAAGTCAAAATCAATCTGTAAAACAAAAAATCTACAAGTAAGTTCGACTGAAGACAGAGACTCAGCCAAGAAGTCGCATGCTACAGCCACCTGTCAGGCGAGTGCCCAACTTCAAGCCCAATCGATAATCTGTGCTGCTAGGTGCTGGCAGCTCAGTCCACATCACGGCCGACTGCAATATCGCAATGCCTGTACAGAGACACACGATATTTTCAGCGCCACTGTCCTGTTTGTTTAATACGCTGTGTCTTTTTCAAAAACTACGTGGTACACTACTGTCCGCCTGCAGAGACAACGAAGTGGTCACTGTCAGAGTCGAGATTAATGTGAAAGCAGTTTAGTTTAATGTTAGCGAAAAGAAGAACTGAAATTTCACTGGCAATTTTTAAAGCATATCTAAACTCAAGGCATTACATGTCTGGGAAAAGGGAATATGTACTGTAGCCAATAACTGGAGATGACATATCTGGGAAAGGGAGTTTGTACTACAGCCAATAACAGGAGATGACATATCTGGGAAAGACAATTTGTACTACAGCCAATAACAGGAGATGACATATCTGGGAAAGGCAATTTGTACTACAGCCAATAACAGGAGATGACATATCTGGGAAAGGCAATTTGTACTGTAGCCAATAACAGGAGATGACATATCTGGGAAAGGCAAATTGTACTGTAGCCAA
>JGI20166J26741_11043336_pt1 | contig 14510 bp, 11 predicted proteins | sample TergutCu122P5_FD_26741 | JGI IMG/M metagenome (IMG submission 26741)
CCAACACGGTCAAATAACAATCTCCTTTTCATGCGTGTCGCATCCTCGCAAGCCGGAACAATAGATCCGCAGCCACAAATTCAATATATAAAATAAAATACTTGTTATTTCTGTCTTGGGACTGGAAGGCGTGGTGTTTGACTTAGTCTGGGGGGTAATACCCCCCCCCGAAAGAAACACTGCTTGAAATAAGGGGTGGAAATTTTTTCACTGCCTAGGGGCGCCAAATAACTTAATTCGCCCCTGGTAACAACCTGAAGTATATGCGAAGTCACATCCCAGAAGAATCCTCTCTGCATTCTCGACATAATCTTAAATCCAGTTCTCATACAGGCCTATAACAATATTGTCTACGACATATTTATGTGACCTGTATATATTTGGTGTTAAGACATAAAACTGAGCAGATTTATTTCTGTAATTAAACGCATTCTGTAGAAAGGAAAACTTGGGTCAATAGACCCGAATTCGATTTTGTTTGTAGCATTGAAGAGACTGAGATTTATGCACCTACAGATAAACTCAGAGGCACTTTACATAAATAAACATACCTTTTAAAGAAATTTACAATAAACGCCTTCGTCCTAAACTATCATGCAGATATGTCGTTCCTTTGTTACCAAATTTAAGATTTTCCTGCAGCCGCTGTGGCTAATACTGCCAATATCGTCGCCGTTGATGCTGCCGCTCTACTGCTACAATCGCTACTGCTGCTGCTACTACTCCTACTACTACTACTACTACTACTACTACTACTACTACTACTACTACTACTAAATATCATAAATGCCACAAGAACAGCAGCAGCAACAACAGCAATAATACCAACAAAAGAAAAAAATTCATATTGAAAAGAGCCGAAATTTGCAGTCGGTATTTGAGAAGTCCCACTCTCTAACCTCTTGAAAGTTATCCTCCATCATGCCATCTTGACTGTTGTTTTCCGATGCTTTAATCAGTTCCTCCAGGCAAATTAAAAAATATATCTCTAATTAGGCCTCGAATACTTCCCCCGTATTCTTTCCACGCAATTATTCATTCCTCATCCTGAGCTGCTGGCAGTGTCAATGAGAGCATCGCAGACACAAACAATGAAACCTCAAGTACCCTAAAGCTATTTAGACGTTGGCAGAACCCGCTGGACAGGTGCCAGGGTTGTGCTTACTGAGGAAAAGTAGAGAAGAATTGCTCGTACCTATAGACAAATCAATGACCCGAGCGGAATTCGAACTCATAGACCTACTTCTGTTTTTTACGTTTCGTTTGACTGCCAGGCCATTGTGATCGGCGTTTCTTCGTTTTCTTCTTCCTGTTGTATAGGTGATAGAAATGTAATTGGAAAACGTGTTATTATATATACATAAAATACATTATTTTTATTACACAATTCAGAAATTAATTTCTGAATTTTTCGGAACTCATGACATATCGTTCCAGATTATGTCACCCCGACAATTAATGTTTTCAAAAGCAAAATTTTCAGTCTATCATGCCAACATTTTAGGACTCAGTACGACAGCAAGGCCAGTAGAAGAATATTACGCTTTTGGAATAGGTTAATTCGCGTAGGAGTTAGTCTTTCAGAAAGAATCTGAATGTTGGATTGCTGCAGGTAACAGGCCTCTGTACACTTATGGACTCTATCAGTAAAACGCGGTCCCCCTTTAAGACATGTTTTGTGTTTTATGATATGTCTAGTTTGTTCAGGATTTATTATTATCTCTTTTGTTGTTGTTTTTATAATTGTGTATCTTTCGTTAGGGTGCATTTGTTAAAGACTTTCAGATGTTGGTAAGCAGTTTAATGAGATTTACAAGTAATAAAATGGATATGAATTTAATTACTGTATTCGCACAGACTTCGTAACCGGTCAATAGCCAACTAAGACTGCTTATTTATAAACGAAATATTACTATCACAATGATAATAATTGTAATAATAATAATAACAATCGTCGTGTCATAATTGACTTTATGGACACTGCAAGTCGTTTAGCTGTTGAAAACACTCCCAGTCTTCTAGAAAATCCGAAATTTACTATACTGCACATAAGAGTCCACCAATGGTCAGTGACCTAAACAGGTAAGTTAAGTCCAGACACATCCTATTTATTCAAAATAAATTTTAGGGTTATTCACTCAACTCTATATATATATATCCGAAGTGGTCTCCCCCTACCAAATATTCAAATATTATGTGTGATTTCTATCTCTCGCGCGCGTGCTGCATACTGCGCCCACTTTTCCGTGACTTGTTCATCCAAATATTTATTATTAAGTCCAAATAAACCCATTTTAAGTAGTGTACTTGTGAAAAAACAATTTTTTACGACTGTATCTAGGTTACGTACTTCTAGGATGTGATATCATGCTTGTCTCTAGACAGAAGTAACAGAACCAGCCTACCCTATAGGCCTATTCAGGATTCACTCTTCTAGTCTTTAAGATGCAAAAGGTTCATTCAGGAGGTAGGTGCCAATTAACTAAACTGCACAGAATTATGTCCTGCAAAAAGCGCAGCCTAATTATGTGTAAATATTTGAAGTGCTCATTAGAGTAATAGAACCACGGCCTTCTGTAGTATAGTATATGGACACAAACTTTTCAAAGAGACCGTCTTCCTAAATTTTTTGTGTAGAAGATTAAAGCCTTAGGATGGAAGCAGCATCAAATTTCTTTAAAAAAAAGTGCCGACTTACTAAACTACAAATCGTCACATTCCAGGAGACAGCACATTTTACTACATGCACTTCTTTAAACAAATTACTTTGAAAGTTGATACAAGCGGAAGGTCATAGCTAGAGGGCGGTGTGAGTAGTGCGGTCCCTCCGGTCGTCACAGCCCAAAGGGCGGCAGAGCGGGCGGTAAGATAAGTATTTAAATACAAATTTTCTTTTTCTGCAATCAGCAAATTTTTTTTGAGCCAGATGAAAGGAAACCCAATAAATGTTATTTTCCTTCAGGTTCAAAATTTCGTTTATGGGCGGCAATTGTGATTATTCGCCCCAGGCACCAAAAAAGCCTAGGTACGCCATTCTCCAAACGGCGTATTTTCCGAATTGTGTTCGGTAGTCATCCTGTTCGGATGTTGGTCGCTACACCAACTATTCTGACTGGGGTAATTTTTAGTCTTCCTCACTTCAATGTCCAAGTAAAAGTAAAAGTAAATATCGCCCTGTGAAATGTCACTGCAGGAACAGCGGCGGTGTGCAGAAATAGCTCTACCCATGTCTAACCTCGGCGAGCAGAAGGGGTGGGTCTTCAAAGCTACGTGTCGGTCTCTTTACCCCCGGGAAAGAGGCCCGGTACCCACATTTACAGGAGGCTGGGTGGTTCGAACCCCGAACCGCAGAGCCCATAGCAAATTACTATACCGACAACGCTGTTCCGGGACTTCAATGCCTACGTATTACCTTAAATTTTACAATGATTGCTTGCTTCTACATCCTTCCAATTCATTAATCCCTATCATCACACAATTTGACACTCTACACTCTCAGCTACAGACAAATATTTTTCTCTTATCTACCTGTGAGAGTGTTTTGACGGTAACCAGATGCTACACTAATGCACCACCTATCTTAAGACCGTAAAACAAACAGTTAAGAGTGGAATGCTTTTGTTACATCACTCACCAGAACCATGTAAAGCGTGAGTATAAGTAATAAATAAAAAGAAAATTAGCGGCTACCCTGCTTGTACTGCTAGACTGTGACGATGGAGACAGCACCCTCTCCCAAAACCTCGGTAACTATTTACTGGATGACACAACGTCTCATCCCAGAAGACTTTAATCTTCACCAACACCGTGGCGAGAATATGAAATACGGCATCAATGTAAAGGTCAGTAAGCCCTACAACAGTCCATAAATGCCCAGAGGAGATAGAGATATAACTCTATTCTTTCATCAACCTCGGCGCTAGATGTGTGTGGGTGGTTAACTTCATGTCCTGGACGCTTTATGGCCAGGAAAGAGACCCGGTACCTAGCGCACAGGAGGCAGCGTGGGCACGATGACCGGTCTGGACGGGTGCGGAAAATCCCCCCCCTCCCCAAAGGAATTCGAGCTCCGTACCTTCTGGGATGTAGCGAGTCGCTTTACAGTCTACGAAATCGCGGCCCACCAAACATGGCATAGTTAAGTAAATTGCTGCTGTGGATAAGGACGTAAGAAATAAAGCCCGGGCTTCAGTCTAGCATTACGCTCATTTTCCCCTCATGATGAGAGGTAGGAGAGCATAGGATACGACTTCACGTCAGTAGTTTAGACGCTTTCGGCGTAAAATAATTGCTATAGTACTCATGGGTATCTGCTGGTTCGGACTCGCCTGCAGCCGTAAGGAAGCCTATTGCCAGTAATCAGAACATCTGTGATTACGAGCATCCTGCACTATACTTGTATGGCAAACATGATTCATAGTGTGAACAAACAAAATTAGGGATCACAACCTGGTTTATGGTGTTCGCGTCACATAGCAAAGCTAAATGAGTGCCTGTTGTGAAGCCTAACTGACAGAAGAATCATTCACAGCCCTTGAAGCCAGTCGATAGAGTCGTAAATCCTAGGGTGAATACGTCCCTACATTGTACAGTATAACCGGAAGATGAAAGCAACGTTTACCTCTGAAATATTATTAACCACTTAACACGCTTCATGGTGGTTCCTCGGAAAACTACAATATGAATCTTCCTGACCGTGAAAATTGTAGCCTTCCTACATAACTAGCGGATTAATGTGAAACGAAAATAAAAGACGTTAAAATTTACTTAATTGGTTATTTAATGTTGTAACAGACAGGCTCGTGGGTTTAACTAATAACAGCGTTTAATGTCACTACAATTAACAAAAAACAGACAGTAATTAAAACAACACTCACAAGGATTTCAAGAATCACTCACAAGAGAATACCCTGCACTCGCACATTCAGTATTCCGGGTTCATATCCCTATCTACAGTTTTTCCTCGCTTCTTTTGTCTATGATGCTCACAGCACTGACACCAATCTCGAAAACAGTACTACACAGATGCAATCATTCACTCGCTCTACACTGTGCGGTTCCGAAGTTACATCCCCCTTCACTCTGCGCCTTCTACACTAGCTCTCCGCTACGCAACACACTGATTCGTCGTGACACGACTGTCCATCTCTTGCTGTTTGCTGAACTCATATGCTGCTTATTGCATTTCTAGAATCCTCTAGTCTCTTCCATTGAGCGCTGGATACCCCTTACGAGAAGCTTCTCGCACTTTCTCGTAAGGGAGGCGTCTGGCGTACCGACAGCCTTGAAGTCAGAGGCTTCACTGGTCGCCACACAACTAGGCTTTGTTGTCTTCTGTTACACTACTCCCTCCTCAAGGCTACTCGTCACGAGTAGCCCACATTCCCGGGTATGGCGCCAGGCTGTACAGGTGGACGACCATTATGTTTGCCACCAGATACCGCTGAATTCGGTACATGGCGTCATTTAAACTTGCGATGATAATGTACGGGACTTCCGAGGATGTCTGCAACTTGGGTGATTTTCCTCTCCTCCGGGTAAAGCGGTACAGTCACATTTGGTCGCGTACTTGAAAACCAGCCGAGTTGGCCAGCTGGTCGTAGCGCGTCTTCATCCGGTCACTGGTAACGTACAGGTGCTGGTGGGAGAAGTGGTGGATATCGTATAGCCGTTCGAGAAGGTCGGAAAAGAAATCTGTCAACTGTTCCTTATCTGGAGGAGCCCGAAAATCAGGTCACAGGGCATGTGAAGCTCCCGTCCGAACACAATGTTGGCAGGCGTCACGCCGGTGGTCTCATGGGTTGATGCTCGGTATGCAAGCAGGAAGGTGAGTAGCCGGTCCTCCCAGTCCTTTTGGTGAGTACAGACCACTTTCTTCAGGTGCTCCTCAATCGTCTTCCATAGGGTTCCGCAATACCGTCTGGCTGCGGGTGTAAGAGTGTTGGTCTAGTTTTGCTGACCCCAGTCGCTCCATGACCACCTGCATTAGCCTGGATTCGAAGGTCCGGCTCTGGTCGCTATGCAGCTCCAGCGAGACGAAGCGGCAGAAGAAGTTGGTCAGCATGGCGACTGCCGCTGTCGATGCCGCTTGGTTGGGGATGGCGTAATCTTCTGGCCAGTTGGCGAAGAATTTCATGGTGTTCATGAGATATCCTTTTCCCCCGTCGCTCTACAAGAAATGTACAGCGATGTCAAATGTTGTGTTGGTGAATCAGGCTCTACATCTGGTTCTGGAAACCCGGTTGGCGGCACAGGTGTCACACTGTTGACACTGCCTCTCGTCTTCGCCCCTTAGGTGCGGCCGATAATAACGCTGCCGGACCTTGTGACTTGTTATTTCCAAAATGCCCTCCAAACGTGCCTCCATTCGTCTCTACCAGCATTTCCTTCGCCTTGCTGCAGGAGATGACTACTTGAGCCGCCTTCTTATTTCCGTCGGCCGACTCCCAGTGGCGTTCCAGCACGCCGTCTCTCACTGCGAGGGATTTCCACTGGGTCCAATAGCTCTTGTAGGTGGGGCCTCGGTCACTGATATCCCTCAACTCTGGGCGTTGTCCCGCCTCCAAATCCCGCAGTACAGTCCTAAAGTCGTCTGTTAACTGCTCCCTCCTCATGGCGTGTCTTTCCCAGCTATTTGCAGTAACAGCAGCAGCAGCAACTAATATTCGCATCTTGGGCAGTCTGCCCGTTGTTTGACCTTTCGGCAGAGGAAGGACACCTCTGGGCATTGTCGTCTAGAAAGTGCGTCTGCGTTGGTGCGTTTCAGGCCTCGGCGTTTTTCAGATGTGAAGTTGTACTCCTGCAGACGCTCTACCCGTCGAGCCGTCTGCCTCTCCAGAATCCTAGTTTAGCAACCAGTAAAGGCGGAGTGGTCAGTGCGTACGTGGAACTCTTGTTCATACAAGTACTTGTGAAAATGCTCTGGAGTCTTCATAATTGACAGCAACTCTCGACGAGTCAAAAGTTAGTTCCCCTCGGTCTTGGACAGAGTTTTCTTGAAGTAGGCCATAATCAGTTTGTTTCCATCTTTTATTTGTGACAGTACTCCACCAAACCCCACGTTGCTGATGTCGGTGTCGACGATGAACTTCTCCCTTCTCACGGGTAGTCCAGGACACGTGCAGTGCACAGTGCCTTTTTAGTGATTGGAAAGCTGTTTCTACTTGCGGGTAAAACCCGAATGACCGATTTTCTTCAGTTAGTCTGGTCAGCGGCTTAGCTATATCCGCGAAGCTGGCGATGAAACTCCTGTAATACGTACAGTCCCAGAAAACTCCTCAGCTGGTGTTGGTCAGTTAGTCTTGGACAGCTTTTCACAGCTTCCAGCTTATCGGTGTACGTAGTTACTCCCTAAAGAGACACTATATGACCCAGGTATCATACCTCCATCCGGAACACCTGGCACGTCAGAGGGTTCAATTTCAGGTTGGCCTTTCAAAACCTTTGGCACATCTTCCGCAGACTGTTAAGTTGTTCTGGGAGTGTGCGACAAATGACAAAGGTGGCATTCAGGTGTGCTAGGCAGCCATCGAACGTCAGGCCTCTCAGGACAGGCTCCATGAATCGCTCGAATGTTGCTGCAGCGTTGCAGAGCCCGAAGAGCATGACCGTGAACTGCCACAGCCCTTGCAAATTTGAAAACGTCCCAACACGGAGTGTATTGGGACTACATGCTTATTTGAGTTACAAGCTTTCTTTTTGTTTTCTTGAACCCTGAAGATGGGACCGAAAGGTTTCGCCGAAACTTCGGTACGAAATTACCAATGTTCGCTGCGTAATAATCCAGAAGAGCGCAGTTCTCGAGTCCAAGGTCCTATACAATTTTAATCCTTGCAAGTTACTACGTGCACCACCTGCTGTAATAATGAAACTCCATGCATTTTGCCCACATACGAGTAAAAGAGGGAGGCAGCAACGTACTTCGAAAGCTTAGTACCCATTTAACTACACGTCGTTGTAAACCAGAAAACATAAATGCTGATAATCAAAGGAGCAATCAAGTGAAGTCCCTCCCACTCACTTCGGGTTCAGCAGCTCTTACATAAAGAATAAGCGTACGTCGGTTTGATCAGGATTTATTCTCCTCAACAAATATTTTTCGAATAATCACATCAAGATGACGAGATCAACAAGGCACGTAGCATACATTGGTGAGAAGGTAAACGCTTGCTGTACTTAGGTGTAAATCTCTTAAGGAAAAAGACAAACCGTAAGACCTACATGCAGATGCGAGTATATTAAAAGTATTAAAATTAATCTTAAAGGAAAATATGTGAGATCGTGAGCTTAGTTCAACTGGCTAGGAGTAGGGACAAATGATGGATTCTTGTGAACACGTTGATACATGTTAGGGTCCGATAAAATGAACGGAATTTCGTGAGTAGCTTAGGATATATTAGCTTCTCAAGGACTCTACTCAATGGCGTTTATTACTCGTAGTTACATTCTGTGACAAGAAATCGAAAAACAAATATAGGTCTACGTTCAGAGTGAACAAGGTTGTAAGGTTAAGCTGGCTGGTAAATATATCTTTAAAAGATTAAACATTTTTATTTGTGTGTTCTGTATATTCTGTTTCACTCCAAAAACACACCAACGTGTACCATTTCAAGTTTTATATGCGACAAGGAGACCGATTAAGAAAGTAGACTGTGAGCTTTTATATGGGTTAGAGTCAAGAGCGTGGCCCAATTCATGACCTGCTGCTGGTGTGTGCAAGTGATAAAACTGTGAGCTGAGTCGCTCCCTTCGCTTTCACATGCAACATCTTTACGCTTGTCTGGGTTTTTGGAGCCCCAGAATGAGTTCAGATGTAGGTCAAACAGCCGACTCTACATCTAACACACATTATTTCAATACACGCCTGTTCCTGGTACAATGAGATCATAAATGACAGGCATCGACGCTGCTAGCTTTTCTTATCAGAAAACGTAAATGTAGTTGAATTTCTATAGGTACAGAAGCGTTTAGCTTCTGTTCTTAACTATGAAGACGTACAGCAGTATTACAGTTTTGTTTATTTATACATGTACGTAAAATTGCGTGCTTCTTCTCACCTCCTTCTAGAGTCAAGTTTAAAGATGACTGATGCTGCCTATCCATTCACATTATATTCCATTATATTCCATCACTTATTTTTAAATTTATAGACTTTTAGGTGTTCGGCCGCATAGTTAATACATTTGTGCCGACGTTTCAGAGAATCATATCTTAAAGTTAACCTAAAATACACTCCTACATTGAAGATGACAGCAGAATATTCATCCGCAATGTCGGTATATGGTTAGCATACCATCATATTCAAGAACACTGTGCTCCTGAAAGCTTTAAGAAAACAGAAAATCCCACACACAACAGCACGCTATCTTAACCCCTGCATTATTTGGAGGTGAAAGTTCACCTTCATACCCTGGAAAGTTTAATTGCGGGGAAAGAAACCACTGAACCCATTACGTAGGAAGTTTGTGAGCCCCAGAGGCGGTCCGGACGTTTGGGAGAAAAAAAATATATCCTGCCCTGCTGAGAAAAAGTCTGGATTCCTTGATCGATCAGCCTGTAACTTAGATACTACATTAACTGAGCTGCCCCCTCCCCATAAAAAATAAACTTTATACAAATAAATACAATTAAACGCAAATTTAGAGGATTGTGGCTTTAGTCTAGCAATAAGCAAACAAGAGGTACGTCTCCAGTCACGCTGGATTTTTTAAAGCGTGTTTTGTCTTATACCACCCTAATTCTAGGATCGTGGGAAGATTCCCTAGCAGGGAATCAAAGTAAATATGCGTTTATTCTCTTTCTCATGACTTGTGTAAATGGACCCCTTCGGATGGTCGGAGTACTGTCTTATTTAATCTTACACAATATCAAATATATATATATATATATATATATATCCGAATTTGCCTCTAGCGCCTTGTAAGATAAAATAAATACGGGATGATCACAAAAAGCAATGGTCGGCAAAAAAAATTGATCCCTCTTAAAATTCATGGTGATTATTATAGTTTTGACATTGCTGAATATGAATACATAAGTCAAATTGCCCTAACACACAGCAACGTTAAGGATAAGGGATTAAATTAAAATACTACGTTTGTAATTACAAAATAATATATTAGTTTTTAATTACAATATACAGTGTCAAATAAAAACGGCGTCTCTCCATATACAGTATCTTAACTAGAAAAGTGTTATTAAACACTGACTTCTTCTTCCTTTGCCTCTTATTTTCGCCAGTTGGTGTCTCCCTTACAAAATTCTAGCAGTATTCAGCCAACATATTTGGACTCCTTTTCCACAGTAGCACTTTGCAATTTGGGAAATAACCCGATGGAATCTTTTACCATGTTCCTCATAGCCGGCTTCCATGTTTTCATGAAAAACCTCGAATAGGAATGCAGACGAAGAAGTTTCAATGACATGTTACACCCCAGAGCACTGTGTGATAAAATTTGTTGCTGCAAAACTTCATTGTAATTTTCTTCTTTTTTTAGTGCCTGTAAAGTTGCTGCAAATGTTTTCAAATTCCTTCCAGGCTCTTCTTTCTGTAGAATTTAATTTTATACTAAAGTCTCGGTCTTCGAATAGTTGTGTATTTTGTGGATAAAAGAATATTCCTCCTTTCACCTTGGCCTCACTTATTTGGGAAATTTTTGCCTGAAATGGGCAAACCCTTCGCTTTCTCTATCCATCGCTTTCACAGATTTTTTTTTATCAAAGCCAGCTTGATGCTTGATGGAAGAAAATAAATTTTTGACTTATCCCCTAAACCAAGATGTACCACATTCAACTAACCTGGAGCTGTTTCTGAACGGAGTGGCCATTTTTTTGTTCTGTAATGTCAGTCCCTCGCTCGGCTGTCCCTTCCGCATTAAAAGCAGCAGAATTTAGTGTATCCGTCTTGCAGTACAGTCAGCATTGCTAAAACTGTTAGGTCAGCACGTATATTCCACAGGTGTTATTCATAGCGGACTGTTAGCAACAAAATATGTAGGGTCTCGTACGTTTCTTTCATATGAGCTGCATAAGCCAGTGGGATAGGAAGGGACGTATTTCCATTGTACAGTAACACTGCCTTCATACTGACCTTAGGTGAATCAATGAAAAGTCTCCATAGCCCAGAACTGTGTTAAAGTTCTAATTCTTCCATTAATCCTTTGATGTTATTTCAGTACACTAGATCACCATTCATTGAGTAATATGTTCATATGTCTGACTGCCTGTTCCTAAAAAACGATACTATTACGTCTTTCTCAAGAAGATTACACTGCTTATGCCATGATCCAAGTAGCTGAGCTTTTGTTTTTGTCGCTGTGAAAAAATGTCGGGGTGTTTAGCCTCCCTTAATTTGCAATGTGAAAATTATCACTCTGCTAATTGAAGAGACGTTAAGTAGCTGGAAGGAAGCCTTTTCATTTTGAGCTGTAGTTCGAGAAAATATTATTCTAGGGATTTAAGTAACTTAAATAAGTAAAAATAAAAGAACAGCATAAAAAAACTTTGACCCAGTTCCTGGTTTCGGTTTGTGGCCATTCGACTAAGATATCAATTGGCATCATGCAAAGGGAGCGTGATATAAACATTTTAGTTACACATTCGAGTCCCAATGAAAATATATCACAATTATTTAAGGGAGGAAATTGATGCCAACGAGTGTAGATGTAAGATTCACAAAGTAATTTTATGAAAACGAAAACGTATACGGAAATGCTGCGTCCAGAAGACGCTATGTCACTCTGCAAGATAGCCACTAGAAGCGAATATCGATGACTGGCACTCTAATAGCGACTCGGCCACTCTCGAACTACATTCATATTTGGAGGTAATTTAGAGAAATTCTGAGAACTATATTGAACGGCGGTCATAGGTTCGGTGAAATGCATCTCGAGCTCACATAATGTTTAAGTGCCAAACAAAATACGCTCTCGGCCCCCATTTCATAGCAAGTAAAGTAAATCCTGTCTGAAATTGGATCCAACTTCAGTTCCTTCTGCTCGTGTGTGATCAGTCACAAGATTTGCGTAATATCGTTGCGACTTAGAAAATCCATACCATATATTTATCTTTCGGCATATATTCAATCCCTCTCATTACACAGTAACAAATTAGTTAGAAATCTGTAATTACAGTAATGTTCAAACCCGTTTAATTCAAGTTACGTGATTAAATTCTGGTTTGTATTGAAATTAATAATCAGTTTATATACCTTACTTAGTTTTCAGTAATGCCTGGAAGGAGAAACGTATTGCGAGACACGTGAAGTAATAACAAATTGACAATAAATTTGTCTCTGTAATTAATTAATTAACCACCACGCCCTTTGGAAAAGACATTCCGTTGTGTTTTTCTCAAAATAATAATAAACACAATTTCAGTCAAAACATCTTTTATATTAAACAGTATTTACATTTATAGAATGCAGCAGGTATCGAAACATTTAGCATTAAGTGTTCAAAATATGTGGCATTTTATAAGGCAAGTATTGTTTGTAGAATAAAAGATAAATATGTTGACAAAATTACCTTCATTAATAAGATGTAGAGATGTATTGAGGCATGGGGTTGCAGCGCACAGGTTCTTAGGCTCGAGACTACGTAAATGGTAGTAGACAGCTTCGCACCTTGCCTGTTTTGCCCTTGGTACCCACTGCACAGGTGGGTCACAGTGCGCTTCTGCACGCTTTGGAGAAGAGATTAATCTTTTCCCCTACCGGAAATTGAACCATGTCATTGATCTTACCTGCGGAGCCAAAGCACTACAGTGACTGAACAATCGTGTCTTCACTGAAGCAGTAATTTGTTGTCCTTTCTGACGTACGGAAGTCCCTCTCAAGGATATAGATGTCGCCCAAATGGGCAAAAAATTTCCGTCTTTTACTTAACACGAAGGGTCGTAAGAACCCGCCGTACAGATCCAGTCCACATCCCAAGCTCTAATTCTTGAAAATTCAAGTTAACATGCCACAGCCATTCCTGCCAAGAACCTTGTTCCTTCTGCCAAGGATTTCGAACAAATCTTCGTATGCCTTTCTCCGATTCGCCATATGCGCTTCACGGCCCGGCACATTCATCTTATCGTACTCCTTCACGGAATCAGCAAAATACTCTTAATTCGGTGACATCTTCGTGCTCGCCCTGAACCAGAAGTGTCGGGCCCTCTTCGCTTTCGGACGGAACGACCCATAAGGTAAATTTAACTTGAAGCTCTAGAGATAACTCACGGTAGCTTGTAAAGGGAAACAAAATAAAAAGTTCTTCCATGTGTAATTTTCTCCAGTGTACTGCCACTTTCCCTCTCTCAGTTCAAAAGCTTTCCTGAGCATATTTTTCTCGAAACAATTAGTGCGTAATTTTATTAACAGAATTCTAAATGGTGTACCGGGTGATGATGTAAACTAACTCAACCAAGGTCTTATTTACCATACTCTCCACATCGTATGGTTTCATGGTATCATGTGTATGTAATATTGTATTCCACACATACTGACGTCTATTACTGTGTAGTTTTATGCAAGGACAGCATTAGTTTTTCTTATTACGTTTTTATGTGGAATGACTACAAAACAAGAATGAAGGTTGCAGACCACTAAGGGAAAGTTAATTTTTGTTATACACGAGTTAGGCTTGACTGTTTGAAGATTTAAATTTATGTAAATAACATTTAAAATTTCAGTTCACATCTTCCAGAAGTTAAACTTTTTAAACCAGTTTGTTTTATCTATCAAGGGACTAACCTTTGTTTGTCATGGGAATTATACGAAATTCACAGATTCAATGTGTTGGAAAAGTATAGAGTGGCCGAAAGGTCATTTAACATAATATATTCTCTCGTAATAATGGGAATATTCAGAGGGAGTTGCGCGGTTAATATATAAAGGGGTATCACAACATTGTGAGTCCCATATTGAAGAAGGAATATTTCAATTCGAAAAAATTCTGAAATTTGAGTAAGCAATGAAGGAATTGCCGACGTATTTTATCCTACATTTTACTAACCGTTTTACTGAATTTGGGTATAACTGTACAATTTCTTTGGTGTTAAGTCAGTTCTTATAAATACCGCATAGAATAATCACTGCACTTTAAACCATAAAAAGGCCGAAGATATTCTGAATAGCACATAAAAGTTTGATTCTTACCTCACAGAATAAATTCATACACCTGTAATGAATTTAAGTCAAGGAACGATATTTATAAAAGCTGTCATTATTTCTTCTGAGAACAAACTAAATGAAAACGCAATTTCTCTAGTTGAAATTTCGAGTATTTAACGTCGCAAACGGCGGCATATATGATTACCATTACCCATTTAAGGGTTCAAAGCGCTAAATGCTTTCACAGTGTAAATTTTACTTTCATTGCAGTAAAATCGTTCTGTTTCTGTTTCTGTTGACCAATAAATTATCAAAATGTAAACAGAATGCCTCGCAACCGACTACCCAGGGTACTGAAACACTACTCCCCAACTGGTAGAAGGAATCATGGCAGACCTTTGAAGAGACTACTAGA
>JGI20166J26741_11044448_pt1 | contig 14510 bp, 8 predicted proteins | sample TergutCu122P5_FD_26741 | JGI IMG/M metagenome (IMG submission 26741)
CAGAACCAAACAGATATTGCTGTCATATTCAAATAACAAACTTTGCAGAACCAAACAGATATTGATGTCATATTCAAATAACAAACTTTGCAGAACTAAATAGATATTGCTGTCATATTCAAACACACTGATGCTGTGTCGCTGCCTTTGCCTTCCATTGATATCAGGACACGGTGAGCTGTGAAGACTGCATTCTGCAGCCACTGAAAAAAGTTCACTAACTATTTGACTCTGATATTAGTTTATGTACTGTACTTAAAATAAGCGTAGTTACAGTTATTTGAAAGACAAATTGTTGTCTCTAATAATGTTAAAGTTTGTCATTTAACAGTGTTTATACTGATGCATGTAACTGCAAAATGTGTCTTGTTATTAAAAGAAACGCATAAGCAAAGTTTTGAAGTTTCAGCTTTCATTAATGCTGTATGGTTTAGGATAATTTAATGTGTCTCCATCTTACTTTGTTAGTTTCAATGCCTTTCCTTTTCCAGTTCCTAACTTCATATCTGACTGTAGGACAAGTCCTGATATTACCTGATACAAGTTGTCATGAAACCTCATGTATGATGCAGCTTCATTCCTTTGAAAGCCTGGAAACTTTATTTATGATTGCTGGGTTTCTGGATTTTGTTCACCATGTAGTATTACAAACAATACGTTTCAGAAACCATATTTATTTCTGTCCTGGGGGGAAATGTTGTGGGAGGCTCTGAGTGCCATTTTTTTTTGGGGGGTAAAAGTAAATTCTGCTGGTAAAATATTACAATATCCCACCATACACGTGGATTTCGCAGTACTTCTTTTGAAAGAGGTTTTATTGTATTTTGAAGAATATAGGGATCCTGGCTTACAAATTATTTGGTCAAAGTTAAAGAAATTACAGACAAACTAACATTGAATCAGAATTCAAAACAGCTTGCTGAAATAAAAACAGGAACTTATTCCAGGCTGAATGAACCAAAAAGAAAAAGAATTGTTTCTAAAAAATAGTTGATACCACAATAATATCTTTCAGGTAAATGTTTGAAATGTATGAGACATCCAGTGAAATATACTGTTTTTATATATTATGGACACATAAAAAGTAATGGATTAAACTTCTATTTCAGAGAGTGGTAAAGATTTGCATCATCAGCATCAGAAGGCGATATTGGGAGAATGAATTTATCTGAGGAAGTGAAATTGTTAATAAACAAATACCAGAGAATAGTACAAATGTAAATGCACTAAAATATTTTATCAATTGTAACATCCCAGAAATCAATCCAGGTATGATTATAGGTTTAAAGATATTGCTAACAACCCCTGGTACATTCCTTGTTGCCATTGAAAACGAAGTTGTGAACATTTTAAATCATATTGGTATAGTCTTCGAATCTGCTCATGGAAGTTCAGCAACTCAACATTTTTCAGCATACAAATTTCCCTGCTGGACTTAATTATTATGTCTGGGGGCATAGAACGTACAGAATGACATAGGGAAGGGGGGCTAAGGGAAATCTATCATAAACTTAGTGAATACCATCCCGATGTGTTTACAGAGAAGTCAAGAAATTAAAACAGTCAAACACAACTTACTTTTTATTCGTGTTGTTAAACTCTCATGGGTGACATGTTTTGACCTGATGTAGGTCATTGTCAGGCCCTTGTGAAGATACAGATCCTTAGAAATAACTCTTAAAATGCAATATGGGATCCCATTTGCTTACGTAACTTGTGTTATAAAATCTGAGTAGACACATATATTAACTGTATAATTACAAAGTAATGTGACAGATACGACATTTTAAAACCGAGTAAAAGATATGAAATTGATTTTGAAGGTTATGAGTGTGACAAGTGCCATTTGTAGTTAACAGTTATTACTATGTATAAATGTAGACTAGGTTACAAAACATTTATGTTCTAGATGCAACGGGTCCTTCATTGAAACAGATGCTGATGCTGTAGTTTGACGGGTTATGTGAACTCTTTTGTAATGATGTCGGATTTTCAGGCTGGTATACTCGTCCATATACCAGCCTGAAAATCCGACATCATTAAGAAAGAGTTTGCATAACCCATCAAACAACATCAGCATCTGTTTCAATGAAAGACCCGCTGCATCTAGAACATAAATGTTTTGTAACCTAGTCTACATTTATACATAGTAATAACTGTTAACTACAAATGGCATTTGTCACACCCATAACCTTCAAAACCAACTCTACATCTTTTACTCGGTTTTAAAATGTCGTATCTCTCACATTACTTTGTAATTATAGTTAATATACATGTCTACTCAGATTTTATAACACAAGTGATGTAAGCAACTGGGATCCCATATTGCATTTTAAGAGTTAATTCTAAGGATCTGTATCTTCACAAGGGCCTGAAGATGACCTAGATTGGGTCGAAACATGTTGCCCATGAGAGTTTAACAACCCAAAAAGTAAGTTGTGTTTGACTGTTTTAATTTCTTGAAATCTATCATGGAACAGCTATCTGTCCTTACAGTACCTGTGAAATAATTGTACTGTATTTGCTTCTGTTGTTAGGCAGTTTAAATGTGCATGTAGTATCATCCCCATGTCAACCAGTACAATATTTAATAGCAACTGATGGATTATCAACATGGATTCAACATGTTTATTCTAATCCCTCATTATGATAAGAATTACAAATATATAAATAGTTACTGAAAAAGCTGATATCCATATTCAGACAGAAGCTACGGATATTCAAGGCGGTCTCTTGACAGTTACCTGAAAATTTACAGTACTTGCCATGGAGGCACGAAAGAAATGTCAAATATAAAATTTTCTTTATATGTTATTTTCATGTCTATTTGCTCCAATAAGATATTTTTCAGCTTATCATGTAACATAACTTCTTTAAGGAGAAATACATAATTGCTGAACTAAGTTCTTGTAGACTTCAAAAGGTAATGTCAGGATGTCTGAAGTTCCTGCAGATTCAAACATTCCTGCCTTAATTAAATAAATTTATAAGAACAAAGGCAGTTCTTGTATACCTTGTAAGTATTCTGGAAATTTCCCAAGCAGTATAAAGTTATTACATTGTTCAAATAAGTGTTGTTTGTTATGAGACATGATCTCATCACCGGTACCACACAAGCCTGCCACAGATCCCACGTGATCAGTACCTTGGGCCATACTGTTTCACTCTTAGCACCACTACGGATACTAACAGCAAAATCAGCTGAGAACACTTATTTATGCATGATTCTGTTTAATTCACTCTGACATGAGCAGGTAAAATATGATTCCAGTTTTTGTGACTTCTCATTAGAAGGAATAAAGAGAAGACAGTTTTGCGGAAATTGAATTTAGCTTTGAGCAAGTGAGCAGGCATGCCAAACCACAGTGTCTGGTAAGCCAAATGTGTATTGTAAGTTTTCAGAGCAATGAGTGTTCACAGAGTGGTCTTCTGCACTGTGACATCATGCAGTCTTGGAGGGGGGTATCAGCAGGTAATAGCAACATGCCGCCTCCTTCTTCAGACTACAGACTGAAACAAAATGTTCTGATGTGAATATGTTAAGTCAGACATTATGAACAACCTAAACATTATTGTACTACAATTCTGTGCTTGCATGCCTTGCTGCACATTTTGGTGTGTGGTTGAAGAACAGGAAAATTACAAAGAAGTGTAATTTTCTTCAGTGGTGCTGCAGAAGGTTGTGACAGGAAGTCTTTTAACATTCATGTACTGAAGTATTTTGTATTGGATTATTGTGTTATTGTTTATTATAATTTTAAGTTACAAGAGTTAATGAGTTATGAGAATGAATACCATAATGATAAGAAGTTGTATTCAATTTAAACTTCATTCTTAAGTAAACAGTGTATTTTACTCATACAATGCTCTGAACTAATAGTAATTTCCCTTAGTACTTACAGGGGCATAAAAATTGGAACTTAAGAGTGTACAAAATATATGTGTTTACAAATCTGATTATGAACATGTAGTCTAAATAACACCTGTAACAATTGGGGTACATATGAACTTCTTAATCAATTCCAGGCATGATCCAATTTCTTTACTACCAAAAACAATTATGGATGTTAAACATTCAACCAATTGAAATTACAAGCACCCCAATTTTTGTACCTGTATATTACCTTACCTGTTGTACTGTAAACTCAGTTAAAATTAAAATTTAAAATATATCCAAATATAGTAAGGGTTGCATTTCAAATACCTGCTAATTCCAGCCACAGAATTAGGGAAGTTCTAAATGAGACAGTAGGCAAGTATTACATTTGGCAGTGTTTAAAAATAACCTACATGAAGTTTGTGAAAATCATTTTCTCTACCAAAACATTATTTTATACCAAGAATATGAACTGCATATTGTAATCATTTTCACCCACTGTTACAAACTAAAATACTCCCATCCAGTCAGTTACAAATACATTACTTACAAATACAAAGCTACGTAATTCAACAAATGAGACATCGGATAAAATCTCTGCAGTTGTTTAAAATGTCAGTGTAACAATTTTTGTTGTTGTTGTTGTTTTACATTTCCACTCAACTATCATTAATTCATACCATTTGAATATCTGACTACACAACTACCTACAATACCAAGATCACAATTAAGTCACAAACACACTCCCAAATACATATACAAGTTATGAAGTACCAAAATTTACATGTTTATTTCCAACCATGTCTATGTATAGGAGAAAGGATTGTGGTTTACTATAAATACATGCTGTGAATGAAACTTGACTAAATTTTGACCATATGCATCTGTACCACTATTTAGTGCCTATTAAATATTAAATTTCACATCTTACACTGGAAATCAAATTATTTCACAAAAAAACACTTTACAACAAAAACCTGTATATAATTTAGTATTCTGAAGAAGGCTGAAATAAAACATGAAGATACAAATAATCAACCCCTTCCTTATACAAATTTTATTGTATATGGGCTCAGATTCTTGAACACCATATATTAAATAAAAAGTATCGCATCATTATGTGATGTATCAGTTCAAATATTAGAAGTACTTATTAAATGTAATCAAGGGCACAAAAATAAAACTTTGTAATTTTTGGTATTTTCATATCTTCCAATCTTCCACAAACACACTGCAATGCTCGTAGGCATGCACATGCACACTCATCCAATATATAATTTTGTATCAGTACATGCTAACAATGCCCAATACCTTAACTACAGCTTGCAGTAACTGTCCTTCCAATTACGTCTGCCTCTAACACTTTTAATCCACATTTTTCCTTACATCTTTTCATGTACCTCATTTTAAAAATTATTGTAAAAGGACTAGGTAATACATTAAATTTTCTGTGTGTGTATAGTACAGCTATAAAATTCTGAAAATAATCAATACAAAATACAGGGAAAGACTTCATGTGACAGTTGACTAAAGTAGTGGCTATATACTTTGAAATTATTTTTGTTCCCTTGGCTTCACCAAAAAATATGTATATTATTCAATTAACTTTAATTTCAGCCATTTATGGATACAGTTAGCAACTCAACCAATGCGGTTATGGCTATACATAGTTGAAAATACTTATATATGAGAATAGTTTGCCAAATGCTGAAAAATATTAATACATGTACATAAATGCTTACTCAACTGCTGAAGAAGATGGCAGTACCAGCTACCCAAGCAATATGCACATGTTTAAAGTCCAATAGTGCATGCATTTTCAGCAAGGGGGGGTTCCAGATGTGTCCGCTTTCAGGTAACTCTATCTTTACCATAAGAAGTTTCTGGAATGCAGTTTTGCCCAATATGCCGTGATCAAACCTCTGTGCTGAACAAGGGATCACTATTATTTGCTTTCAGCAAATAACTTCATCATTCTTTAGTCTTTAATAAAAAACTAAAAAAATTCATATAAAAACTACACTTACATGGAATTTGTGTACAAGAATGCCAGGGGATACTTGTACTTCTGAATATAAATACCCACAAAGGAAAATATACTGGTAGTTAGAAACACCCCACATTTATCTAGCAAGGAAATTTTATTAAAGTGGGAAGTATGTTATGTGCATATCAATGACTACACACCGAATTCTGGTAAATACAAAAATGAGCCAGTTTCTCACAATGTTACACAGCACTTCCTCCCAAACTATGGCAGCCATGGTGCTCATTAAGCTGCACCTTCACAAAGTTCCATTTAGCCCCAGCTTACAGAGCAACAAAACTTTTGTTTAATAAACAAAAGTTTTGTTGCTCTGTAAGCTGGGGCTAAATGGAACTTTGTGAAGGTGCAGGTCAATTTTGAAGCCATCGAGTTAACCATGACATATATATGTGAGTCTGGGTCTGTCTGGGGCCCTGTTTCAACTTCTGAACTTACAGATTTTCAGAAAACTTGGCATGAACACTATGCCATCAATGCAGGCAATTCCAGTGTTGCAATTTTTGATTTTCTACAGGGAGTGAAGATGATGTGGCAGACATGCAAACTAAAAGTTTTAAAAGCCATGTGATGACAGCATGTAAAGGAGATAAAAGAATAACTAAAATTGTAGTTGTAAGCCTTCTGAAATATATAAAACTGTTGAATATACCTGGAGAATGTTATTTGATATTCCCTAATTAATTTAAGAATATTTCAAATATTTGAGGGGTAAAATAAATTAATTCCTCTCAATTACACACTTTCAGCTATCCACTCACAGACAGTTACTGATGATAGACCAGCTCATGTGTTATTGTGTAAAATCATTCAATAGTGATTCTGTGACCTTATTCATGGTCACAAAGAGGTATTTTAATGAGAGCGAGAGAGAGAAAAAAAAGAATTACCAAATGACAGTGTCTGAAGGCAACCTTACTCAAGTTAAACTGAGTTCCTGTTTTCAGCAGAATGACACTATGCACACACCAACACAGGGGTAGATGACATGTTCAAGTACATCCTGCAATATGCAGAATGTCTGGGGTTTATGCCTGAACCTTAATGTTACATACAACTGGCAGTGTCAAATGTAAATCTGGGAATTGTGAGATTTGCACTTCTCACAGCAGTAACTATGAAGGGTGTCTTCTGGGATGTGACACAGTATAGTCTTGTAGACAGGTACCAGCATTTAATGTGAACATCCTGTCTACATCTTCACGAAAATAATCTCCAAAACACTGCTATTAACCAAACTACATGGTGTAAAATTCCAAAAACTCCAGCAACTTCAAGCAGGCGATTGTTCAATGTCTGGATATGCTTCACCAAAGATGAACATTAAGTTCCTTCAACAACAGATATCTAATACATCACATACTGTTATAAAAATCTACAACCATATGAGGTCTGAGATTCCCACTGTGGTGTATACAAAGAATACTGTCTTCTGGAATACAATCTGGTTACAAATACTGGGGACTCTTGGGAGGAACATAATGCATCCATCTTCAGGATTGAAGGTTGATGCAGTATGTTCCGCAAAGGTCTGTAAATTTTTACTAGACTGCACATGGAACTTGAATTAGAGACACTGGTTTTGTCCTTCAGTTCCAGCAAGACAGGGCTACTGCTGCCCATACTGCATTACAAACTGTGTATGTTCTTATAATGTTTCCAACAAAAGTGACCACCTGCTTATGCAATCTTCCTTTCCCAAGGAGGTCTGCCACTTAGACAGCACTTCATTATTCTTGTTGGAATACCTTAAGAATGGAGTTTATGTGACCCAAATCCATGACACAGTGACACTCAAAGTGCTGCATATATCAACAAATTAAATTTACCACAGAACATCCTGAGTGTATCAAGTCATTGTATAAGTTTCATGTGCAGCTGATGGATGCTTGGTGAGGCAGAGAATGGGGATCACTTAGAAGATGTAATGCTTAAACATTTAGCAACCACCCATCTGATACATAGGATGCCGATACCGTTACCACCCAGTGACTGTATTTTATGTATTCAGTCAATAAATATATTTAATGTATTCCTGAGATATGATGCACAATCTGCATGTTTTCTCCACAAGATGTGGCATATTTCATAAGTTTATGTTTTTGGTTCATATAATATTCACATTTTACATAAAGAGTGCACTAAAACATAAACGGTCAGCTCTGGTGCCAAAGGGCTAATAATGAAATGGCAATGTCACTGGGCTAGGTTATGAATGTCAGTTTCTGTTCACAAAATACAAAATTACTTAATTTACACATCCATCAGTTTGTTCTGAAACACTCTTGTAAATTTTCTACCACATGACTTCCATTGCTGCCCCAAGTCCATACTAGGCAAGTTATATGTCACATCATGCCGAGTCCAGCTCTTCCATTTCTACTAGATTTATATAACACAATACCTATTCTTTCCCTCCAGAAATTTACAGTTTATTCCTTGAGCAATTTTTAAACACTGTGAATTTGAGAGCTAATAATACATAAATGGAAAATGGCATACTGCATAAGGTTAGTCATCAGGTTCTCATCAGAGGACAAGGTTTAACCAAACAGCAATCTATGTGGGTTTTGTGATGGGCAATTTGTCACTGAAGCAAGTTTTTGGCCCCCCCCAACTCATTCCACACTCATATTCATGTTAGTAGCGAAATACACTGACTACATGTTCAGTACATAGAAACAAAAATCAAGTACAGTCAGAAGGTACTTTTCTGCATCCCACATATGTATGATATACACACATTTAGGATAACAATGATTTATCAAGGATTATTTGCATTTGTGTGGCAGTATTAGGTATGTAAAAAGTGTAAAACTGTGCCAACAGACATAAAGAAACAGATAAGAAACTGAAAGTATTCACTGTATTAGTTATAATTACTTATTAAACATAATACAAACAGCAATAAATAAATGTATATTGAGGTCACAACTGTATATACTTTTGTCTCTATTAATGGACTTCACTGAAATATCATATTGAGAGTTGACCCTAAAGTTTAGGGTAACCAGATGTCCTCTTTTTCATCACTGCATCCCACTGTCCTGATGAATATAAAATGCTACATTGTCCCATTTTTTTCTGTCATGAATGCATTAGGGACCAATGAAAAGAAATAATTCAAAGCAGGAACTGTCGGAAATTCTCTGAATAAAGACTTGTTTTTGTGCCGACTTAAAACAATTACATTCTGCAGACAACCACAATCCTGTCATCAAACAAACATAACAATGTGACGGGTGCAGAAGATAGTACTTAGCCTCATGGTCAATCACAACTTTCCTGTTCTCAGCACTAACACAGTTACACATAGTTGTGTAACTTGTAATAGTAATTTAGAAGTTCAGAATAAACAGACGTTCCATCACTTTATATCAAATTTTTACACATAATAAACGTCTAAAGTATTTTTCATGGTCATGATAATAGTGCCCCATTTTTTGTTTCTAATTCTGGTCACCCTACCCTAAACAATGTACAAAAAACCTCATGGAATCTTGCTATATTTAAAAATTGTTTACAACTGCAAATAGTATATAAAAGGCAAGAAAAAAGTAGTTTTTGTTGTACATGCCTTGCAGAAGCAGACATACAGCTGCATATTTTCTTAACTTTGGCATCAGATGGAGATGAGGAAAAGAAGATCAGTAACTGTTGAATAGGAGGTTTTATGGGTCTTAGACCCAGTCTGGACATTTTGGAGAAGACAAAAATCTCTTGCCCCTATCAGGATCCGAACCCTGGACTGTCCAATCTCTATCTCAGTCATTATACCAACTGCATTACCCTGGCTCTCACTGCTAAGACTATAGAACATTAAATGGAAAAATGATTCAAATGTGTGGTTTATGCAGCGCCATGCAAGGGTCTAGCATTATACTGTAGAAGAATGTAAAACATCACTGGAATGATACAAATAAGGGAAAACCAATGAATTCAGAGAGAAACACGTTCCAGTACCATTCTGTCCACCATAACTTACATGGACTGGGGACTGAACCATGACTCACTACTTCAACTATGATACAGCCAGAAAGATGATTTGTTCATGAATCAAGAAGAATATGAAGCCACAGCATGATTTACTACACAGCATCAGGAGGACTAAGCAAAACTACAAAACAAAGGTTAAAGTGGCTGATATCTGAATCAAGATTCAAGTCCATGATGTCAGAAATACAAAGTTCTAACAACTTCGAATTGTGATACACTGTGAAAAAGCTTTCAACTTTCTCACAAATGGCTCAGAATACAAGAAATGGACACATGGAAGAAGAAGGGAGGGGGAAAAGGCTCATTCATACCTGCAACTTTTGATTTGATAAATTTTTTACATGGAATTTAACCTGCATGAGAAAGATTTAAATATGTCGTAACTCTTAATGGCTTGAGATTTTTTGGCTTAGCATATACATTTACACTGCTTACTCCCCCTCTGGGCCTTTGTGGCCTGTTCAAGGGTGTACTTTACCTTTTTTACCAAGTCAACACACACAGAGGACAACATATAGCATGCTAGGCAATTCACCAGTTCATTTTAGACACCATCACATGGTCTCATAGAATGACAAAGGTTAAAACATAATAAATTTTAATCTATATTCTATGCATTGTTAATATATATTCTGCTGATTATTTGTTCTATAGGGACAAAAGGATGTAGAGACTATGTGGGATGCAACTCTGCCATGACGGTATCTTAAAAACAGGTACACTCAAGTGTATATGTTGTTGGTGGAAGGATGATTTAATCTTGATGGAAATGCAATTTTTTGTTGGTACTTGCGGGGGGGGGGAATTAACATCTAATTAATCTGCACAATAAAATTTGAACTCTCAATGGCACCTCGCTCAGCCATTAGTGGTCAATTTCTGCTATAGTTACTGTCAAATGCCCAATCTTCGTAGTGCCTCTTTTTTCATCCATTTAGAAAATTCATTACATCCAGGATTCTTTCTAGATGCACATTAAATAACATTTTACCAGCTGAACAACTGGTTTTTCTTACAGAAAAAAAAAAGTTAAAAATAACCGAACATATTTCTGTAGCATTATTTCTTGAATTCAATAATGTCTAAATAAATCATGCTAATACAAAACCAAAATACAATTTTACTAGTTGTGGCTTCTAGAAATGGGGGGGGGAAGCAAATCATGAATATCTGTGCAAATAAATATAATTTGGCAAGTTGCAGCATTTCTGACAAATAATCTCTTCCAAAATATTGGTGCAATTTAATTTTTACTTTCTGAAGTTACTTCCAGTAGTCAGTCATGACTCTAGCATCCTCAGTTCTTTTCATGATGGTGTACGACAATACAACTAGGACAATTCCTCTGCCCTTTGTCCATCACTGCAGGTTTTTAAACCACAAAGCACTAGAAATTGATTTCCAACATCATATTAACAGAATCTACTGTGTTCTGTATACCCACTTTCAAACCCTGAATCAACATGTCCTTAGTATAAAACTGGTTTACAGCCAAGATCATCTGCAGATATTCAGGTTTCTCATCCAGTGACTGCAGTTACTAAGAGCAGGGCCAGTGGGACAGCACAAGCAAACCAAGTTGCTGCATGTTGCAGTACATTTTACCACCCACTTCTTCTGGCTTCTGCTGCTCTTTCGCTCACACTGTGACCATCAAAGACAGCCACCTGAACATGTTAGCCTGTGAACTGCAGAATTAAATACTGTAACCTCAAGCTGTTAGCATCTCAGAAGTACACTCAAAAGGTCAGCAGATACTAAAAGGGGATAGAAGAGAAAAAACAAGAATCACTACAAATGTAGTTATTTCACTGTCTCTCGTCCAATATGTACTGCACGCCTTTGATGTTGTGGTGTTCTACTAATAAGATATCTGACTTTTTGGAATTCTGAATAACACAGACACACAAACCAGACCCAAGGTGTGATCATCCGAAAGACACGTCAAATCACATGCGCGTGGGCACACACACACACACACAGCCGTTTGTCATGTCAGGAAATTTCATGTCATTAATTGTGGTGAAGTTTTGAGAAAGCTGAGCCATGTTTTAACTACTGGAAGGGCAGCATTTAGGCATGTGTAAGTTATCACCTGCACAAATGTTCACTGTACAAGGTACAGCAATCCCATTACGGGCCTGGACAGGCCCTGAGGGCTCCAGGAGGTTGAGACTCCCAGATTTCAAGACAGTTGGCAGAGGAAGGTGGTAAGTTTGTCATTCCCATGCACCAACCACCTTTATCCCCAGGAAATATTCCTGGTACTTATTTGTGTTAGAGGCTGAGTCAACCCCAAGGCCATAGTGCAGCTGGAAGGATTATGTCAATGAAAAATTCCAATGAAACCATTGGGAATCGAACCCACTACCTTTCGGCTTGTAGTGCAGTGCCTCAACCAACTCGCCATAGTGTACCCCATTGTTCACTGTAAATGGGTTTTATGCTGAAGGATTCAGGTTTTCCGGGATGTGACACTGCGTCACTGGACTAGTGTTTCTCTATGTTTTGAACAAGTGCCTTCATCTTCAAGGGTCGAGGGTCCACTCGTTTTGGACCCCTCAGTCCTTGAAAACTTGAATCTTTAAGAGCACTGCAGTGTAACATCAATTCTGGACTGCTGTTTAAGAGTAGCTCTGTTCAGGCACCCAGCACAATGGACTTCAGTTCACCTGATGGCAGAAACAGAACAAATTTCCAGAAGGTAGTGGTCAAGAAACTGGGACAATTCAGAATGCCTTAATAAAATAAAATAAAATAAAATAAAATTAAAAAAAACTTATTCAATGTATTTAACCCCCAAACTGAGCAGGATGGTGTAGTGGTAACATTCTAGAATTTATAGTGAAGGTGCCCAGCTGGGACACCAACTATCCTGACTGGCATCTTCAGGTTGTCTGAAGTCCCTCCAGGCAAACGCCCAGTTATCAGCTTATTCGGGTCAGAGCCACTTCCAACTGACCACTCAACACAACACACATGTACAACAGACCCTGCAAGCAAACAATGAAGGCATGTAGGGGTTGTATAGGTACAGCTGCACTCCCTTGTATCCTCGACATCACATGAAGATGACTGGTTGGTCAGCTGCTCACCCTGGCTGCTTTACCGGCAGTATCCATTTGAGATTATGCAAGACATAACTTTCTCAACTTTTAAATTTTATAATTCCACAAATTTAATGCTTAAAAATAAGACAAAAATAGGTGAAAAACAAAGAGAAAGTTATTAAAAAAAATGAGAGGCCAAAATATGGACATCTTCAGTACCGTCCTTTGGAGACCACTCAGTATCTTTGAATCAGGTTTTGTAACTTTACAATTTCTGATCCTTCATTTCATTCAAGGTCTATGATGAACATAAAGATGATAATCAAACATTAAACCCAAAGTGTGAGGACAGATACAGTTAAACACTGTAATGTCAATTTTACTCTTATGTATTTTTACCATTCCAGTAAGAGTGCTGCAGTACCTAGATTAACACATTGGGCTTATATTCCCTTGTTCTAAAAAACTCCCTCAGGATGTCCCCCTGGTGAAAAAAACATGTAGGAGTTTAATACTTGTCATGAAATGTATTTTATTTAAGGGCATATGTTGGTTGATATGTTAATTAATTAATTGATACAGTGAAGTTTAGTCAAAGGTGCTAAACACATGGAAGGACCACAAGGAAAAACAGCCAGACTCAGAAACTGATCATGTGACATTCCAAAAACGTAGGTTTCATACAAATATAGCACTTGTTAGGACTATTGACACTGTCAAATCAGACTTCACTAGTAACAGTACCTATTCTTCCTCCAGGTAATTTTTCTAATGAATTGTGCTGAAAGAAATAAAACTGATTATTATGACAATCAGCCAATTTTCTAATATTTACCATAATGGTGCCTCATATTGGTTTTCACCCTGTAAAAATTGCTTACAAAAGCCTCATAATTAAACCCATGTTGGGGGAACCAGCATAAATACAGTAACATGTCAAACCTCAGCATCACAATTTCTTGTACCAATACTTCCCCACTCAGTGAGCCTTTTATTTCATAGTCAGCATTACAGTAGAACCTTGAATATACTCTGCTCTACAGCTACATTCAATGAGATGTGTGCTTGCACAAACTATACACAGAAAATGTTACAAGACACTAAAATTCTGTATCAGATACGAGACACAAAAAACAAGCAAATGCAAAGGAATGCTAAACCAAACTTAGCTCCTGTACCTGTACAATACAAAGTCAAATTTTGATTACTTATTTTTTGTTATAAACTACAGATCTACAGAGTGCCACACCCCAGAATACAGTCACTGCCATGATAACATCAAAATACAGTCATGTGTCATTTAACGATGGGGATACATTCTGAGAAACGTGTCGTTAGGCGATTTCGTCATTGTATGAACGTCATGGAGTGTACTTACATCAACTTAGATAGTGTAGCCCAGCGTTTCTCAACCTTTGTGAGACTGCGACCCAGTAAATTCTCTTTTTATAAGACGAGGGCCCGGTCCCAACAAATTTACTCGTAAATATCTTTCCAATTTTTTTTAAGTTCGTACGTTAAACTAACATAAGTATTAATAATT
>JGI20166J26741_11045559_pt1 | contig 14507 bp, 10 predicted proteins | sample TergutCu122P5_FD_26741 | JGI IMG/M metagenome (IMG submission 26741)
GGGGGGGTGGGGGGGGGGGGGGCAAACGGACATCCGAAACTGGACAGACAGCATGTCTGGTATTGAGGGTTATGTCATCAGAACCAGCGCAACAGCATCCCTCAGACTCCGAGGCGTTACACCGCACACGGCATGTCGAACACAGTTGTAACGTAGGCTACTCTTGCGCTGTATTATGCCTTCACTTCTCTTGGAATGAAACGAATGCAAAGTGTATTGCACTAACAGCAGTTAATGAGAAACAAGAGCGTCAGATGTCTGCCTGTTGCAGTAATAAACACACGTCAAGCAGCTTGTTCAAGCAAGTCATTTACAGTCTCTTCTTTATTCTGGCAATAAAATTTACGACGCCGGCGTGCGGACCACATAATTTCTTGGACACATTTGATGTGTTTAATTTCCGAGAAAAGATAATCACAGAATAAATTATCACATACGATGACGTCACATTTCATTTTACTTTGAAGTTATTTTTCGTTAAGAGTAATATTTATGAAATTTACAACAGAAAGGTACATAAATAAACGATAACAACAAAACTAGCAATCTACAGTGCACCAAACTTCGAACATCTGAATTAAATTGGATTCCAAAACGAAGAGAATAAAGGAAGTCCCACATAAATACGTTACATCACACAGAGATGCCGTTTTATCGTATTATTAATATCGAACGATTGGCCGAAAACATCATTGGGTTAGCAAACCCATGACGTATAAAAAGCTGCAAAGAAGCAGAGCTCATCTGTCACCAATAGTCAACGAAAGTGTCCCTTGAAACTTACACGCCCAGTGAGGCACGGACAGTTTGCTGCGATGTGCCGGACACATTGCCACTGATACACATACACACATACGCACACACACACACACACACACAACCAAATATTCTGAACCGCATGCCTTTCGATTACTGTCTGGAAGATATTGCCACGAAAATGCCGGAATTCACCTCGATACAGGCCACAACCTTCGCCTGTCAAATCCCTGCATGCTCACGGCACTCGATAAATTCACCATCTTGCTAGACAGTGTGTGATTCCAGTCACAAACAGCGAATGAACTGCTGAAGGGTTGATACGGCGTCGGCAGCAGCAGCAGGGTCTCGAAACTTGCTAATCATCGCCTAAAGTCGCGCGTCTTCACCTGATCAGGCAAAACCGATGTATCTTACAGACAGCCGAAACAACAACTTGAGGGTTGGTGCAAGTTAAAAATTAAGTGACATAAACTGACAGTGCGAAATGTGGGCTCGTGTGCTTCCTCCATCAGAAGCAGTTGTGTGCGTTCCATATAGCACACACCATTTCACTACGCAGTGGATGTTCACGGGAGGGGCGCGGAAGGTGATCAGCACACGGTTACGAACACACACCCCCGGAATCAAAGCAAAACGCTGTACGACACGACAGCCACTTCGGGCAAGTGATGCTGCCCCACCAATCCTTTCATACCAGCAGGCGATTACAACCAGCCAGCGACCGATTGTGTCTCAATGCAAACTTACCGACAGTTAAGGCACAAAGGCAATGGGGCTGGGATGGCGTTATTTGGTATAGCGACTCGCTACGGGATGGACGGTCCAAGGATCGAATCCCGTCCGACCGGCCTTAGGGCCTACCAAGCATCCCGTACTAGGGGTACCGGGACTTTTCCGTGGGTAAAGCGGCCGGGGCGTGGCGTTGACCAACTACCCCATCTAGCCCTGAGGTTAAAGGAAGTGCGGAGCTATAGGCCTAACTCTACTCCCCGTCTGGGCCTTCATAACCTCTCATAGGATGATATTTACCTTTACCTTAATGTACAAACAGATTTTTTACATACACTGTTAACTGGAATACCGCACTTACTGTGTTGCGCCTAGTGACCAGTGACTAGTGACTAGTGATTAACACTGACGCACGCAGTGAAAACGTAAACAAGACTTAAAAAACGCAAACGTAACATTAAGGCGCGTTTGCGTAAGCACTGTTGCCGTAGGAAAGCAATAAAGTATTACATATTCTGGCCGATCCCAGTGGCCGCGCGGTCTAAACTGTGGGTCGGCGGACGCTCGATCGCTGGGATTGTGGATTCGAATTCCGACTGGGGCATGGATGTCTGTCTCATGTGAGTGTTGTGTGTTGTCAAGGTCTCTGCGACGGGTAGATCACTGGTCCAGAGGTGTCCTACCGAGTGGGGTGTGTCTGAGTTAGATCGTAAATCCTCGGTAACATGGAGGCCCTGGCGCTCTAGAGGCTCTTGCGCCATGAAAAAAAGAAGCATGGTCTGAGTGTGTGTCTGTAGCCTCAGTTATCCAGCATTCAAAGCGCATGCGCCGTACAATGTCATGTGTCCCGTCCCGCTCTACCGTATTTTCCCACTATCTCATAAACCGTACCATTTTCGGTAAAAAAACCCGTTTAACATAAAAACGTGTTTTGACTTCCTCTACACTTTTTGTTTGAAACATTCTCATTCTAAGACGAATTCAGTGAGGTATCATCAATGTACGTAGGTGTGCATGTACAGTGCCCGCTATTATTGTCAGATTTTAATGAAACTTGAGCGTTGTCGAAAGATATTCAAATACAGTGAAACCTGTCAAGTTGACCACCTTCATAAGGTGACCACCTGCCGATGTTGACCACATATCGGTAGAACTGGCGAAGTCCTATATAATTTGCATATACGACCACCTCCGTAACTTTTCCACCTTTATATGTTGGATACCTGCCTATGTTCCCCACGCGAAATGGAACCGGGGTACTGTTTATACCTGCCTATATTGACCATGGTAGTGCTTTAGGCCAGTCAAATAGAGAAAGTCATTGTTATGTTGTTTGTTACAGTACAGTAGTATGTTAAAGTAGTCTCTCTATGCAGTGAACTTTGCAGTTTAACACTGCGACTGAATTTGCAAAGTCTGTATTCGATGCCATTCAGTGGATCAGCAGCGCTTGGAATATGTCCATACTTGAGTGTTTCCGGCGAACTGGTTTTGCATCGCCAGAGACTGACCTTCAGGAGCAGGAAGACAGCACAAGCGAGTCCGATTTATTTAGCGCACTACCAGTAGCACTGCAGTTTGAGGTTGCTTCGGAAGACAACACTTCGGAAAACGAAGCAAATATTCCTGTGCATGAAAACATCGCATCCACTGCTGAGGGAATTTTGGAAGAAATAATGACAGGCAGAGTGCAAGGAACGCCCTTAGATGACGAACAGGAGGTGGAATAAGAGGAAGCAGATCAGCAACCGCCAAACTGACCACCAAGCCAAAGTGAAACATTACAATATGTACATAGCCTGATGCAGGTTGCGCAGACAAATATGCCTCATTTACAGCCCACATTAATTAACATTTATAGTGAAATCAATTCCTGCTGATTCGCCGTCCGCTTGACATTTCGCTATCTTGGGACAAGACTAGCTCAGTAAAGCCATAGATTAGACCTCCTTCAAGACGTTACTTGAGATTCGTCTGCAAGGCCACACAGTGCTGATTACTAAATATTGCAGTCACATGTTTAACAATCAATGAACCATCGATACGGTGAACATATCGTGTTACCTGGTATTTACGGGACTCTTCTTCCTCAAGCCCAACTACCGAAACCTTCCAAACCAAGGCCCATTCATTACCTTGAGCACTATGCGCACAACGACTAGACTAAGATCGCGCCGTCAACTGGCGTAGCTGATCGTCTAGAAATTGCATAATTCAAGCAAATCTTGCTCTAAATCTACATTGGTCGAATGGAAACCATCGAAGCGGTTAGCCTCGGGATTGATACAGCCTGGGACATTCGTCAATCAGTGGGTGTCTGCGCAGACACAAGACTGTGGCCACAGAAATGAATGAACCGGCCTAAACGAAGTGACGGTCGCACTTCTGTGTCAAGTGGTTCAAAGACGTAACATTAATACGACGCGCCGTTTATGTTTGCGCCAGCGTCGAAACTCGGTTCTTGATCACAATGTGAGTGGTTTCAGGAAGCAGGCGGTAGAATTCTCAGGTTTTCAGGATAAGCAACACCGCATCAGCTACGAACCATATCATTAAAACTTGCTGGCTAGCTTGTACGGTTGATAATTGCTTGGGAAGGTTCGGCAAGCTAACGAGGGCGGGCCGAGCGCACAGGATCTGACAGCGCACTACCACAGCAGCCCACTGCTGGCCTGTCACTCAAACCGCCTGACTGCCTGCCTCCTACGTGCGTCTTCCTTTCTTGTTGCCTCTGGGCATGAAAACAATAACACGAATTTCGAAATTATGTTCAGGGCAAACCAGAGCACGCTTACTGCAAATGGCGCCCCTAAAACCACTCGATTTCACACACAAAACGCGAAATCTAAAATATTTGTCCTCTATTGATGTTTTGTCACAAGTGAAGATTAAGTGCTGTATCCAATTCCAGCAGTCTCAAGGGACGATATATGTCACGATAGTAATGGGGTTATATTTATAACTGTGATATGTCAAACATACACCCTGTAGAAGAACGTGTTTCTTAACGTATTACCCTATGTCGTGCAGTACTACAGCCATCTTGTCAGAAGACACTTCTTGAGAGACAAAGCAGAACTATACCTGGGATTCCGGACAAGCAGAAGTTAAAACCTATACACGTACCTGTGATGAAGGTAATAAATACAGGTAAGATGAATATAGAACTATAAGAGTGTAACGAGAAACAGAGAAAGAGAGAGAGAGTAGACATCAACACCGAGGGTAGACATGTGAGTAATGAATGAAAGAAGGTACTGTAGCCCACAGACCAGATGCAGTCTTACGCTTCGTACACTATTAATGCAAAGCTTCAAGCGAGTTAAATGTAATACTCATGAACCATGACAGATTTTGTACAGAAACACTGTAACGGACGTTGCGAAGGGTGATGTCAGGAGACGTTCTGTGATTTTGAGTTGTTACTATTTTAGAGAAGGCGAGAACTTTCTGACCACATAAGGTTTGATCAGGATAGCTAGTAGAATAAAAATTAATAACCAATGAGAAACTTTGTGACTATATAAAGAAATAAGCATAACGTAATTGACAGCCAATTAAAGTTTTAACTTAATGTTTTTTCTGACCGTGCATCATGAATTGACTATATATTAATTACCAACTTGCACTGATTATTATTTATTCATAAAATAATATTCTCCTCTACATATCTCGAGCTTCAAGTGCTCATCTTCAGGAGGATACAGTTGTGCACATGCAGCATATGGTACTGTCACCCTCTATGAGAATTCTTGGTGGCCTGTCGGTACACAGCTTGAGTGAGAAGCTCGAAACATGTACAGCAGAATATTATTTTATGAATAACTAATAGTCAGTGCATCAAGTTGGTAATTAATACATAGCCAATTAAAGGTTGAGTTTAAAGAGTCACAAGATTAAACTTCATCCCGACCAACGCCCAGGACAGTCTGTATAAATGGATTGTATCCGTGTAAAAGCTAAGATTAACTATGGGCAGCTTAGGGTAGAAGTTGTCTACAGTGAGTCTTCAATTTTGGTTACAACTTTACTATCAACGGCTTGCCTGGTCTGTCATTCCAACTGTACTTCAGCTAGAAGCCAGTCAACTGTAACTTCTGTAGTAGCAGCTTCTGCAATAAATTAGCTTTACTGGTCATCTTAAAACGAAGTCTGAACACTATGACCCACGTCGTGACTAACTGGTGACCAGCCAGCTACTCGCCCAGTCGCGTTACACTACATACCGAGGGTACACATGTCCAAAACACATTCGTCTGGGATCTCTGAATGTCGAATCATCTGACAAACATCAATGAAACTAGAACGCCCCGGCAGTCAGCCAATGTTGTTATTGATTTTGTAGTGAAAAGCAATCCTGTACAGGCCTGGACAGGCCCTGAGAGTTCCAGGAAGTTCAGGTTCCCATTTTTCATGATAATTGGCACATGAAGTGGTTAAGGATGTCAGCCCTACGCACCGGTCGCCTTTACCCCCAAGGAATTATTCCTGGTACTCATTTCTGTTAGAGGCTGATTCGACCCCAGGGGCATAGTGCAGCCTGGAGGATTACGTCAATGAAAGATTCCAATGACACCATCGGGAATCGAACCCGCGACCTACCGGCTTGTAGCGTAGTGCTTCAACGAACGTGGCCACCGCGTGCCCCCAGTTTTGTAGTAACGTTAATAAATTTTCAAACTTACTAATACAGACGGTAGACTTACCGCTCGGCCCTGTCGTAAAACAGGATAAGTAACCGGCGACAGACCGACATAATAAGAAACGTGAGCCTACGGATTTAGTTCTTATACACACACCAGCTGTGCGCACTTGTGAATACTGACATGAACCGTCGCGTTCCATTGAAGACGGGGAATTTATTTGCCAGCTGCGCAACTGTCAGCTTCATAAGAACCCTCTCCAGTAAGTACACAGTGTATCTTAGAAAACAGCGCGTCCTTTCCGTTGTGATAAGGCGGTAAGAAAAGACGCGGCATTATGGTTTATCATCAATGTGGTAGATAGCAGCGCAAGCATTCCAGGCACAATGTAAGGCGTCTGGCCAGTTTAGAAACAATCAGCTGTGATGGATGTCTCAGATACGTAATCAGGCGTTACCCAATGTATGTTTTTTCTGTTCCAGCCCGGCGAAGATGCAAATGACCGGCGTCCTTTGTGCAATGAACGGCATCTGAGACTGCCAGAGGTTAAACAATGTCTGAAATAGGTTGCAACGTGCTGCTGGTACAGTTTTGTTACCGGTTGGCTGTGACACAGTCCACATTTACAAACATCGACAGCAGCGTCAGTAATCGTTACACAAGCAACGTTCTTTCAGCCATGGAACAGGAGGGGAAGATGATTACGAAATGTGAGTGCAGAATCTACATGCATGGACTGAGGAAGGCCATGAGACATCCGTCATCACATAAAGTACGCCCTTCACAAAAACCGAGTCGTTACCTACAACCTATGCGCCCATCGCCGATAGGCGACCACAGAGGGTCTGCGCTGGGTAACGTTTCCTGTGCTGTCCAATGACGGCACGCCCAGCTACAACTAGTTCGTCTCCTACATACAGCATCCTACAGTACCGACTGTACGGCGTGAAGCCGACCTAACACCGAGGCCTTTAGTTCAAGGAGCCTAACTCCACTCCTAAACACCTTGACGGTGCAGTGCTGATATGCAAATTCAGCCCCTACCTGCATTCATTCCACCTGCAGCTCAACAAGGCACATTACCATTCTGGGGCAGTAGTAGTTTTAGTGGTGCCCCACGAAATTGCCGGTAACTGCTGAACACTTGGCCTCTCTCTATCTCCTTCCACTTCGACCACCCCATCAGGGTTGGACCGACCACCGTCTGCATAGCTCTCAGCCTCCAAGGCCCAAGTCATTCCCTGCACTTCGCAGACGTACATTTACTGACAAATGGACAGTTCACACGGCTGGACAAACGGATACATCTACGGTCTGTACCGTCGCTATAATTATACAGTCGAACTGACTTCTGTATACGAAAAGATGGACACACCACGTGGGTACACGTGACGAAAACCCCCGTCAGAAGACGGCACGAATAGTTCCTACACGGAAAAAAGATAGAGGAGATTCTGAAAACAGGGCAACGAGTTTGCTACGGGGCAGCTGACAAGACAACAATAATTATTATCTAAATTATGCGACATACGAAAACCATGGCAGTAACTGAATCTCTGGAGGTACCTAAAAACACCTTCTAGGATACCATAAAAATGTCGGCCACAAACCGTGGTAACAGCTGAGGGAAGGATTCATTGCGCGAAATGGAAGCTGGGTTCACAGAACACGTCTACTTGTCTGGTGTCCGGCAGGAGGTCGGGCAGCCCGGCGCCACCACACAACCCTCACCTACCCTCATAAGCCTGTCACATGCCTGATTTACTGCCGACAAGGTTCCTTGTTCAAACCTTTGGCATCGATATGACTCATCACGACGCGGTTAATGATCTGGTGTTACAGCCACTGCTGCATTCCAGCACACTATTTGCGACCCTGCATTAATTCACAATGACGGTCTTTCTACTAATGGGGAAATAAATACTGTGCACACCGCAATGTGCCAGACTGTCATGCACAGCTCACGTAGGTAAAAAGGTAACGGTAAAGGTCACCCTGCAGCAGGCCATGAATGCCCATACGGAGGGTAGAGCAGCTTTACTCCTTCTTTAACCTCGGCGCTAGATGGGGTGGGTGGTTAACGCCACGCCTCGGCCGCTTTACCCCCGGGAAAAACCCGGTACGCATTGCACAGGAGGCTGAGTGGTCTCCAGGACCGGTCTTGACAGCTGCCGAAAACCTCGCCCCCAACCGGGATTCGATCCCCGGAACGCCGAATCCGTAGCCAGTCACCATACCGGCTGAGCTGTCCCGGCCCACAGATGACGCAGGTACAAACAAAAAATTCGGCCTGTTGGTTTAAGGTCTAAACAGGTCTAGCGAACGTGGTTTGTAAAATTATTCTGAAACCAGGCAATGGGAACAATTAATTGACGCCGTACCTTATACACGCATTAACCACTTAAAAACGGAAGCCCATCTGAATAGCATACAGATGTGTTGTTGGACTTCGTAAAAAACACACAGATTATACGTTTACACATTACGTCATTACAGTTATTGCGGAAACCAAATGAACCCGCGGAACATAGAGAGCTGCTAAGAGCCCACCCAGTGATGCTAAGAGCCCACCCAGTGATTGCACTGACCACTAAACGAAGTGCATAGTAAAACTTAGGTCACAACAGCAGGTCGCTGATATGACGGTCCTCAGGCGTCCCCACACACAACAGTAGCAGAGAAGCCGGCAAAACGTCTGTACGGAACCAAGCTGCAATCACCAGGTCCCGTGTTATATCAGAGGCAACAGCACCTTGCAATGTCTATTGACTGCAGCTGCGTGGAACGAGATCACGTGGGCGCCATAAGCCTTTAACACAGGTGAGGTGATTACAGTCTACCGACCTACCCTGTTCAGCGCGTTACCAAACCTGCATTTCCAAACGGCGGTAAAAATTAAATCAGCTGAATCACGAAAGAGTCCTCATTGCTAAAACCTGACTTCAGCAGTAGGCCTACAGCGTCATCGCATGGTGCAACACACAGCACACTGGACGGGATTCAAACACAGAACTGTAAGGTCAGGCCTTCTGTATTAATTCCCACTGCACTAGACGCAACTGGGCATCATATACAAACTATATATGCCATCTCTATACATCCACACATTAACGGCGTTCTACATATAAATCACAGCCTCCGTCCGTCGCACTGCCGTTCTGGGAAGAAAACCTTGAAAAGGAACATTAATACTTCTCTCGCATGTTTGGCAACTCGGTTGCTGAAAGAAAACAGAAACTAGCGCCGTTGTTAGGACTCCGGGAAACCCCGCTCCGGAAAAACGCCACGTTCGTTGATACCGTCGCTGCTAGTGTTCGTATCTGACCGCAGAGCAGGAAAAATGTCTGCACTGTGCTGGGTGAGACGCCAGTAATTTTAAGTAAGATGTCAAGAAGACAAATACAGTGTAACCAGACAGGCAATGTATGTGTGACGTAACAATGAGAGGCCGTCGTGCAACAGTTGTTGTAGTGGAAAAGCAATTAGTATTACAAAATGTAAGGGTGTGTTTGTAGCCTTAGGTATCCAGCATGCAATGTACATGCGCCATATTGTTGTGTGGCATGTCCGGCTCTACAGTATTGTTCCACATGGTAACATCATAAACGGCAAGAATATGAAGAAAAAAAAGAGCACAAAATGTGTGTTTAGATTACTCTACAACTTTAGCGTGAAACATTTCTCACCGTAAGAGAAACTGAACGACGCATGATCAGAAATGTAGGTTAGTCTTAATGTAAAGTACCCATTATTCTTGACAGATTTTAAAGTAACTTGACTTTTCTCCACAGATTTGTTAAAAATACATAAACATCGACTTTCATGAAAATCCGTCCAGTGGCAGCCGAGATGCCCATGCTGACAGACGGACGGACATGACGAAGCTAATAGTCGCTTTTCGCAATTTTGTGAACACGCCTAAAAACTGAAGAGGAAGGCGAGGTGTGAGTTTCTCACAGCGGTGCTGCTGGAAATTCGAGTCTTCCGGAGTGTGACGCCGTGTCGCTGAATGACATCCCAGACGACCTGCAGCTTTAATATCGAAGGGTTACTGTGCACAGGCCTATGTCAACCTCCAATCCGTCAATGGATCAAGCTACAGTGACCTGACAATGTATGAGCAGCAAGAGTGGTGGTGATGGTGGCGGCGGCGGCGGCGGCGGCGGCGGCGGCGGTGGCGGTGGCGGTGGCGGTGGCGGTGGCGGTGGCGGTGGCGGTGGCGGTGGTGGTTGACACCTGTTATCTAAGTGAGACACATCACTGCTTGTCCGAAATGTCAAATGTGCAGTCGGTACTTGGAACAATTAAACACCAAGCACCAAGCACACAGGCTTACCCTTCTCCTAATTTGTCAGTAGGCACCGTCAACACACCCATCGATCCCAGCACTGGTATAGTGCAATGCATGGTTTTTGGCCATTGAAGGAGTTGGTGAAACTGGCGGACGGGCCTACTGGGTGTGGAGAAGTGCCGAGGGGTGGGTGCTTATTTGCTTGCAACTTCAGTGTGAAAAGGTTATCTGCATTTACTGCGGCGGAGAAAAGACGCTAGACCAAACACGACCCTGTCGCTGCATTAGGACCTCGCTCAACTCTACCGTTTCAAAGCTCCACTCGCCAGAAACCATGCACTGCACTATAGCAGCACAATTATACGAAGCAAAACTCTTGAAGGGCGAACAATGCAGCCTTCCACCCCTCACTGTGCTCTATCCAAATAAATCCTGCCACGTTCTGTAAATAAGGACGTCTCTTCGTAAGTTCTGTCAGCACTGGAACAGTACAGTGCTAACCGCAAACAATGCTGCACATGCACAGTGGTGCAGCTTTGCATGAAGAAGTGTTACAGTGTAGCCTATCGGTAAATATCAGACCGAAACAGCATGCATATGAAGACACGACAGAAAAACAGAACACAGTTTGCTGAATTTAAATGTATTTCAGAGGAAAGACATAAGTAAGGGCGGAAGTGACGAGAATACGAGGAAAAAGACGTAAGCAGCCACTGGATAACTTTAAGGAAACGAGATTATAATGGAAATTGAAAGAAAAAGCACTAGATCGCACAATATGGAGAACTCGCTTGGGAAGAAGCTGTGGACCTGTCGTAAGGCAGACTGTGGAATGAATGGCGATCACTCCACTGCTGTGATTGTGCTTTGAATCTCAGTACGTACAGCAACCAATCACGAAATGCACAGAACAGTTCTTAAGAAGCTAAGAGCTTCGCCAAAAAACTCTCCACATATTATGGCATCCAAAGTTTCATTATCACGGTCACAACAGCCCCGACATTGTCCGCATCCTCAGCTTAACAACTCAGTCCACGCCCTCCCATTCTGTTCCTCTGAGACCATTTTAATATTATCCGTTCATCTACGCCTAGGCCTCTCACGGGTCTATTTCACTAGATTTCCCCACAAAAACCCGGTATGCACTTACAACATGCCACACACCCTACATCATCCCTCTTCACTTACTCACTCCAGGCAGCAGAGTCTTTCTTGAGGAGCTAAACGGTTCTTAGCTAGTCAACAAATTCCCCGCATTTCATGGAACCCGAAGGTTCGTTACCGCATTCACAAGAGTCTGCCACCTGTCCCTATCCTGTGCCGCATCAATACAGTCGGTGCCCCCCCCCATTCGACTTCCTGAAGATTCAATTTAATATTACCCTCTCATCTCCGTCTGGGCCTTATAAATGGTATCTTTCCCTCAAGTTTCCCCACCTAAACGAAACCTCTCCTCTCCCCCATACATGCTACATGCTCCATCCATCTCATTCTTCTCGATTTGATCACCCTAATAATATTTGGTGGGCAGTACAGATCATTAAGCTCCTCACTATGTGTTTCTCTTCACCAACCCTTCCCCCTGTTAGCTCGTCCCTCGACTTGGCGAGCACAAATCATGAAGCTTCACAATGTGCAATTTTTTCCATTCTCCTGCTACTCCCTCCATCTCTATGCCCACCTACCTGACCATGCACCCTGAGCTGCTCCCTTGACATGAACGGTAGCTCATATTCACAGAACACGGTTAACGCAACATCGCCCCTGTCCGCGCCATGACGACATACGAGGACAGTAGAGGTATGGCTCCACTCATTCTTAATCTCGGCCCTACACGGAGATGAATATTTAAATGGATGCTCCGTCCGCTTTACTTCCGGGCAACAACAACAGCAGCAGCAGCAACTGTACACAATGGATAGGAGGTTTTGCGGGCCCTAGGGCCGGTCTGGGTCTGTTGCAGAATTACAGAGTTTCTTAATTCTAATTGTTATTAGTATGAGACGAAGTTAAATACCAAACATCGTAACATACCAACACCCGGACCTTCCCTGAGCGCTATGGTCTGCCCCAAAAGGTCAAGGTAAAATTATAAACTGCCCACAAAGAATGTAGGCCTATCAACGCAACTGGCCCCCGGCCTTCCCCAACCAGCCCAACATAGTGCCTCGACGTTGCCATTCCAAAGACAACGCCATGATGAATGCACAGCTGATTTCCTCCAGACTGTACTTCCCAGGCACGCGGTCTACAAGTTCCCCAGTAGGCGCAGGGTACTTCTTGAAAATCTCAGTTCCTAGGCTAGTCAAGAAATTTTATGAAACTCGAAGGTTCATTACCGCATTCACAACAACCCGCCACCTGTCCCTATCCTCAGACAGATCAATCCAGTCCATGCCCTCCGTCACACTTCTTGAAGACATGTTTTAATATTATCTTCTCACCTACTCCTAGGTCCTCAAATTACTTCACTCCCTCAAGCCTACCCACAAACACCCTGCATGCACCTCTCCTGTCTCCCATACATGCCCCTTCGTATTACTTTAAGAAGTTAGTCTCATACATACAAAATCGACACTGATGTTCCCCAGTATTTTTTTTTTAATATAGAGAAAGCCTTGACAGAAGAATGTCCGATAAAAATTCTTAAGCGGTGGATAAAACTGATATGGCTCGATAATTACTACAACAGTCTGCTTTATCGCCCTTCTTATAAATTGGTACAGTGACTGACTTTTTCCACTGCTGGGCCCAATCATTCTTATTCCAAACAGAATTACTAGGTGCTTGGACCTCCGTATGCATTCAGGTACCTCCTGCTTGAATCAATTCTGCCGAAATTTAATCAATACCTGGTGATTTTCATCTTACAGCGTTTCAGTAGCCACCTCAGCCTCAGAAGTACTAGGCACAGGCACTTGTCACTCAGCTGACAGAAGTGGTTCTTACGCCCAATCAAAATGCTCTAGGGACCTGCGAGGTTACCATCACAATCACTGAGAGACCTATGTCAGATCTAAACAGGTAAACCTTCTTAAAGTCTCTTATGTCCCTCCATATGTATCTGATATTCCTGTTCTTACAGTCTGTTTAAAGCCTATTAATACTTCTTCTTCTTCTTTAGGCGCTACAACTTCAATCGCTGAATGTTTTGGCCTTTTCAACATATAATTTCCAATTATTGCGATCCTGGATGCAGCTAGTCGAGTTCTTTATTTTCAGTTTCTTCATGTCGTTTCTTATGTCATGTTCCCATCTATTTTTTGGTCTTCCTAATGATCTTGTTAACATTGGTTTCCATTTATATACTTTTTTAACTATTCTCTCTTCTGACATTCGATATAAATGGCCAACCCGACTTAACCTTTGTGCTTTTATGTAGTTTATTAAGTTCGTATGTCTTATTAATTTATCTAATTCTTTATTTGTTTTGATTCTACATGCACCATCTCTTTCTTTGGTAGGACCAAAGATCTTTCAAAAACCATTACCTTATTTTTTTTTTTTTTAAATTGCAGCCTCGGGTGTGGATTCAAGGGTGGTCTTATGGATTAGGGAATTTCTGATAGATTGTTCTCAGAGAGTTAGAGTAGGGGGGCATTATTCAGAGGAAGTTAGAGTGACATCCGGTGTACCTCAAGGGAGCGTTCTGGGCCCACTTTTGTTCCTAGCTTAAGTAAACAATATTTGGTGGGACACTGAATAAAAAATTAGACTTTCTGCAGATGATTGTACAATTTAAAGAAAAATATTAAATGTCAAAGACGGAGAAAAATTACAGACAGATCTGGATATATTGGGGGATTGGGCGGAAGAAAATGAAATGAAAATAAATCCGAATAAAAGTAAGGCACTGAGGTTCACGAGAGCCCCGGGTGAAGGAACCGCTAAATTATTCCCTTGGGGACCAAAGGATTCCTGTTGCAAATATTTGGGAATCATCATACGAAGTGATTTAAGCTGGGCTGATCAGGTAAATTACACAGTTCAAAAAGCCTGGAGGGCACTACATTTCGTAATGCGCATTGTAAAAAAGGGAAATAAAAATACGAAAAGTTTCGCCTATACGTCACTAGTACGTCCCA
>JGI20166J26741_11047781_pt1 | contig 14507 bp, 14 predicted proteins | sample TergutCu122P5_FD_26741 | JGI IMG/M metagenome (IMG submission 26741)
TTCAACCGGGTCAAAAACGCCGGGAAGGTTCATGCTTGCGCGCACGGCAAGCGCGGCAGGGCCGGAAGGAAAAAGAATTTTTTCGCCCGTCTTAATATCCATGGCGGGGCAGGCGAAAGGAATGTTTAATTCTTCAATATTTTTGCCCTGGAGATTTTCTTCAAGAAAAGTTTCAAAATTTTTGGAAGAAGGAAGTTGGCCGCCTATAACAAGTTTAAGAAGCCCGGCCGCGCCCAAATCTTTTGACACGGTGCCCAGCCGCATATTCTGGCCTATTTCCCACAGCCGGCTGACCGGCAGCCCGGCGGCGTAACCGCTGCCGACCACCGCGCCCATCGACGTGCCCGTCAGCATATCAACCGGCACGCCCGCGTCCTCAAAAACTTCCAAAACGCCGACGTGCGCAAATCCCCTCGTGCCGCCGGCTGAAAGAGAAAGGCCCACTTTCACGCGCTCCGCTTTAGGCGTATTAATAAATTCCTTCCACAAAAAATCCCGCAAAAGCGCGTTTTGCACATCGGGAGTCCCCCCGGCAAAAACCGGCAGCGCGGTGAAAAAAACAAAAATCAGCGGAAGAAATTTTTTCATAATTTAAAAAAACGGTTATTAAAAATTTTTTGCGGTTTCACGCGAAAATTTTTTGGGGGCCCCTAAGATTTGAGCGGATTTTGGAAGTTTTTGCGCCGTCCCAGGCGCAAAAACCAGCGCGCCTCGGAGCGCGCGGATAAAAACAGATAAAACTAGTTCAAATCCTGCCCGACGGCCCACTCCAGCTGCGCTTTTGACAGCAGATTCTCTTTGATGGCTTCAAGGTAGGAGTTCTGCGCCTTATAATAATCTTCCAGCGCGTTCAAGGACGCAACTCCGAAAACGCCGGCGGCCTCGCTCTTTTTCATATCTGCGGATATACTTTCAACCGCGGAGCCTCTTTCTTTTACTTCGCCCTGCCAAAATACAAGATTGTCATAATTGGTAAGCACCTGCTGGCGTATGCTGTCCTCCAAATCCGCCCGGCGGAGCGCGCTTTGTTTCTGCTGCGCTTTTTTCTGTTTCGGCTGCGTAAAATAGCTGTACAAAAGCGGCAGGCGGACGGCAAGGCTTATCTGCTTGTTCGTGTTGGCCAAAGTGTTTTCACCCACTTTTTCAAAACTGCCGCCCAAAATAATGTCCGGATATTTCTGACCGAGGGAAATATTGGCCGCCAGATTATACATTTCAACTTCATAAAGCGCCGTCTTAAGTTCCGGCCGGAACTGCATGGCCCACAAATTAAGTTTGCTGACGTCGTTCTCGTAGATAAAAGGCTTAAAATCCCCCTTGATTTTTATTGCGGCGTCAAGTTCCTTGTTAAGGCTTTCAAGCATGGTCTGGTAAGCGCGGCGGTATTCGTTGCGGGAAGAGTTGATTTCCGCGCGGAACCTTTCCAGCGCGCCGGTCAGGCTGACGCGCTCCCACCCGCTCCCGGCGTTTTGTTTTTTGGCGTAACTTTGGGCCGTGGTAAAAGTTTTTTCCGCCAGTTCAAGGCGGCGCGTGGCGTATAAAAAATTGTAAAAAGACAGTTTGACTTTTAAGATAACCTTATTCTTTTCCGTCTCATACTTGCTTTGTTCTTCCTTCAAATTGGCTTTGGCGATTTTTATGCTGCCCGAAATTCTGCCGCCCGAATAAAGATATAAAACGGCCGACGCGGTGGCGCCGTAATAATTGCTGCTGGAACCCTGCTGCGGCTGTATGACGCGCAGCCCCAGCGCTTCAGGCAGAACGGTGACGGAATCCAAGTCGTACGACGTGGCGGTGGCGAGAAGGTCAAACTGCGGAAGGCGCATCATTGAAGTTTCGCTAACGCGGGACTGGGCCACCACCAGGCTTTGCTGCGCTGCCAGAAGCTGCGTATTGTTTTCAAGCCCCAGGCGTATGGCCTGCTCAAGCGTAATCTCCGCCGACGGGTTGAAACGGGAAAAATATTCCTGCCCGTTTACGACGGCTGCGGCGCAAAAAATTAAAAATAAAATTAACCCCCGCTTCATGCTTTAGCCCTTTTTGTCTTTAACTCTTTTTTCCACGGCGTCCATCATGCCGTTAAATTTGTTCTGGAGACTGACAAACTGGTCCCCCGCGCGCAGTTTTACGCGCTTTGACAAATCGCCCTTCGCGATTTCGTCGCATGTAGTCTCAAACCTGTAAATCGGCCCCGCCATTTTGTTGGACAGCACGGCCGAAAATAAAATCACCAGCGCGATATACACCGCTATTTTCAGCCCGAAAATGAGAAAAACGGACAGCATTCTGCCGTAAAGCGGCTGGAGCACCGTCGGGTAATCTTTATAAATGCTCTGGAAAGTGGAAAGCCCTTCAAACACCGTTATCGAAATGCCCAGCAGCACGCTTATGACGATAATGAACATGTAGCTGAACTGCAAATCTTTTTTAATAAAAATTATGCGCCGCTGGAAACGCTTCTGTGGCGCGGGCTGGGAAGATTGCGCGGGCTGCGGCGGATTTTCTTGTTCCGTCATAAAAACCTCTAAAAATTAGCCTTGTATCTCAATTGCAGCGCGCGCTCAAACATGGCCTTATGCGTCATGTCGCGCAGCATAAAATCAATTTCCACCGACGGAGAAACATACGTCCTCACGCCTGCGTTGATGCGGGATTCGTTAATATTGTGCACGCTGTCCCACTCAAACATTAGGTTGGCTTTATCTTCAATATTGATGTTCGCGCCGGTGAAGAAAAATACTTTTGAACTGTCAAAATCAGACACGTTTACGCCGGGGTGGATTTCCAGGTTCGGCACAAAAACCTCGCGGGTGAAAACAACGTACGCGCCTTTCTGACGCTGCAAATATTTGTCCTGCGCGCGGTCATACATGTAAGCCCTGCCGTCGTAACCTACCGCTATCGCGGGCAGAAAAAGAGACCCGTCGTAAATTTTATATTTCACCTGCATGGCGGGCACAAGAACGCGTACCGGCGTCTGGTTGCCCAGCAGCTGCTGCGCGGCTATCGAAAATCCCAAATCAAGCCGCGGAAAAATGCCGAAATCCATGCTGGCCATCACGCTGTTCTGGGAATAAAACCTGGCGTTAAATTCGGCCTCATAATGGTCCAGCGTTTCCGCCGTCGGCACGTCTATAAGCATTATGTCGCGGCGCAAATCCTGCGCGCGCGCGGCGGTTGTTACCGCGGCGGCAAAAAACAGCGCAAATAGAATTTTTTTCATATAAACTCCTACGGTAAAAAGTTTCTCGGGTCTCTGATGACGGGGTCGGTTATCGCGCGCACGTTTTGCGTGTATCCCGTCTCACGCGTGGCCATAAAGTCATTTTTGTCATGCGGAAATTCCAGCGTCACGGTGCCGTCGGCGGCAGTTCTCTCGTCGTAAACTACGGCCTTCTCAAACCGGTTTAAAGTGCTGTCCTTAAATTGTTTGGGATTAGAGTGGTCATACATGACGACCTGGCCTCTTTTAAGCGTTTTCGGGTTAATGCTCTGCGTTCTTAAGATAACGTCCTGCACTTTTTTTACTTCCCCGGCGTTGGGGCCCGTGGTAAATTTTACGGTGTAATACCCTTTATTGTCCGCGCCTTTAACGATTTTGGCAAGCGCATATTTGGAGTCGAAACTGCCGGCGCCGTCGTAAGCGGCGAAAACTTTGTATCTTAAAAATCTGTCCGCGTCGTTTTTGTCCCCCGTGCGGTGGTAAGAAGAATCGTCTGAAGTCTGCGTTGTTTTTGAAGAGCACGCGGCAAAGGCAAACACCGCAAGGGCCGCCAGAGCAAAAACAAAAAATTTATTAAAAGTTCTCATTTGTCCCTCTCATAAATGTCCGCGCCTCCTAAATCCAGCGCGACGGTGAGCGGCATGTTTTCCACTTCCAGCCGGTAAACAGCCTCCGCGCCCAGCTCCGGGTACATCACGCATTCAAATTTTTTAACGCTTTCAGCCAAAAGCGCGCCGGCTCCGCCCGTCGTTGCAAAATAAACCGCGCGGCCGCGCATTGCGGCTTTTACGGCGGCGTTCCTCGGACCCTTTCCTATTGTAGCAATTATACCGTTTTTTGACAGCATTTGCGGCGTAAATTTGTCCATGCGCCCGCTGGTGGTGGGCCCCAGGCTGCCGACCACAGCGCCCGGCGGGGGCGGAGTGGGGCCGCAATAGTAAATTACCGCGCCTTTAAGCCAGCCAGGGGCTTGTTTTTCCGCCAGCAGTCTGGCGTGCGCTTTATCCCGCGCCGTATAAATGACTCCGGAAAGCAAAACATTGTCCCCGGTTTTGATATTTTTTAAATCAGCAAGGGTTAAGGGCATTTTAAGTTTTATCATAAAATAACTTCCGCGCGGCGGTGGGAGTGGCAGCCTATGTTCACGGCAACCGGCAGACTGGCCATGTGGCACGGCGCGTATTCAATGTGTACGGTAAGCGCGGTAGTTTTGCCGCCGAATCCCTGCGGGCCTATATTCAGTTTATTTATTAATTTTAAAAGTTCTTTTTCCAGCGCGGCGTATTTTTTATTCTTATTTTTGCTGCCCAGAGGGCGCAGCAACGCATGTTTGGCAAGTTCCGCGCAGGCGTCAAACCCGCCGCCTATACCTACTCCCACCACAACGGGCGGACACGGGTTTCCCCCCGCCAGTTTCACCGTCTCAACCACAAAATCTTTCACGCCCCACGCGCCGTCCGCCGGCGTCAGCATTTTTAGCCGGCTCATATTTTCCGCGCCGCCGCCTTTGGGCAGAAGCGTGATTTTTATTTTATTTCCCGGAACTATTTTTACGTGAATGACGGCGGGCGTGTTGTCGCCGGTATTTTTGCGCTCAAAAACCGGGTCGTCCACTATGGACGCGCGCAGATAATTTTTTGTGTACCCCTCTTTGACGCCTTTGTTGATTGCGGCATAAATATCTCCGTTAACATGGACGTCACTGCCGATTTCCAAAAAAATTACCGCCGTGCCGGTGTCCTGGCAAAGAGGTATTTTTTTGCGCGCGGCGATTTTTGCGTTATCCTCGTAAATTTCAAAAATGTTTTTGGCCGAAGCCGTCTCGCGCGTTTTGCATTTTTTAAGACAGGCCAGCGTGTCCGCCGGCAGAAGAACCGCCGCGCGGGCGCACAGCGCGGAAACGGCGGAAGTTATTTTTTGCGTTGAAATTTCTCTCATATTTCAGCCAGAGCGTCCTTTAAAACTTTTTCCAAAATTTCTTGCGGCGGCGCCGGAATAAAACCTTCCCGCTGCAAAAATTCATATTTTTTCTGCGCGTCTTCAATATCTTTTTTTGCCAGATTATAAACTTCTTTTTCAGTGAGTTTTGAGACGGCGACGCCGTCTTTTGCGGCCTGCGCGGCCACGGCGGCGGCAACCGCCGGAAAAATTTCCGTCTCGCTCATTTTCGGCGCGATGTCAGACGGCGTTATGCCGCGTTTTTCAGCAAAACCCGCAATGGCGCGCGCGGCGGAAATGGCCATCGCGTCCGTTATGGTTTTTGCGCCGCACAAAAGCGCGCCCTTTAAAATTCCGGGGAAGCAGACGGAATTATTAAGCTGGTTTTCAAAATCCCCCCGCCCCGTCGCCGTGATAAAAGCGCCGGCCTCTTTTGCGGCGTAAGGATAAATTTCCGGCACGGGATTGGCGCAGGCGAAAACTATTGCTTTGTCCGCCATAGACTTCACCCACTCGGGCTTAACCACGTCGGGCCCGGGTTTTGAAAGCGCAATCACGACGTCCGCGTTTTTGAAAGCGGACTGCAAATCCGGGACGAGGGCCGCGTTTGTTTTCTGCGCCAAACCCCACTGTTTATAATAGTTGGGATTGGCCTCCAAATCTTTCCTGTTTTTATGTATGGGACCCTTGGAGTCCGTCATAATTATGCTGCCCGCGCGCGCGCCCATCTGCTCCAAAAAACTGCAAATCGTCGTGTTAGCCGCGCCTGAGCCGAACAGCACTATTTTTATATTTTCTATTTTTTTGCCCGCCAGTTTTAAGGCGTTAATCAGGCCGGCGCAAATTATAGTTGCCGTGCCCTGCGCGTCGTCATGCCAGACGGGGATTTGCGCTTTTGCGCGCAGCGCGTCCAGCACGCGGTAGCAGTTCGGCTGGCTGATGTCTTCCAAATTTACCGCGCCGAAGCTGTGCTGGCAGGTGAGCACAAAATCTATAATTTTCTGCGGATTATTTTTGCCGGTTTCGTCTTTGCTGTCAATGCACAGCGCGATTGCGTCCACGCCGCCCAGGTATTTCATCAAAAAACTTTTGCCTTCCATAACGCCCAGGCCGCCCGGCGGCGTGCAGTCCCCGTCGCCGAGGACGCGTGTCGAGTCGCTCACCACCGCGACGAGGTTTTTGCGGTTTGTAAGCTCAAAAGATGTTTGGTTATTATCGCGTATCGCCGTGGAAACGGCGGACACGCCCGGCGTGTACCACGCGTTAAGCCAGTCCTGGGAAGGCAGGGAAACTTTGGGAAAAGTTTCCATTTTCCCGCCGTAAAATTTATGCGTGGCAAGACTTAACTTTTTATAAAAAAGAGTCTTGGCTTTGGCCGCCGAAGCGGCGGGATATTTTGCAAAAAAAGCGTCAAGGTTTGACAAATCGGCTTTAATTTTTTCCATATAAAAATTCTAGCAAAAAATTTATACGGACAGGCGTTTTGCGCCGCTCAGTTTTTTGATTTAACGGATATAAATAAAAAAGATTACCATAATTATACTCAGGCAATTTAAGCCCGGACCGTGGAATTCCGCCTGTTTTTATATTATTCTTTTATATATGGAAAATAAAATTTACCGCCGGGGATTTACTTTAATTGAGCTGCTTGTCGTCGTGCTGATTATAGGAATACTGGCCGCCGTGGCTTTGCCCGCGTATAACAAAAGCGTTGACAAAAGCCGCGCGGCGGAAGTGCTGGCGTCCATAAGAAGCCTGAAAGACGCGCTGGAAATATATTATATGCAGAACGGCGTCTACCCTACGACACCCGACCAGCTGGACATAGATATCCCCTCCGCAAAGGATTTTGACATAACGCTTGACACCTCAGTGACAAATATCCGCGCGGTAAAAAAGACAGGTTACGCCAACTCATATCATCTGCGCTATTTTCCGATCTATGCGCCTTCCCCTTATGCCGGAAAATTATTATGCGTTGCCAAGGATAACGACAATTACAGCAAAAGCATATGCGTTGCCCTCGGCGGAAAGAACATGCGGCCGTACACGCATATGGCCGGCGGATATACCGCCTACGATTTAAACTAAAACCACATCGCCGCGCCTCCCGATCCTCCACTAAATTTTTAAAGCAAATCAAAATATCCTATAATATATAAATTAAGCCCGCCGTAAGAACGCGATTACTCAGGAAACGTTTTTACGGTGGCTGTAGCTCAGCTGGCAGAGCATTGGTTTGTGGAGCCAAGGGTCGCGGGTTCGAGCCCCGTCAGCCACCCCAGAGTTTTTACAAGGGCTTTTTGCAGGGAGAGGCGTTTTGCGCCTCTCCCTTTTGTATTATTTACGCTATTTCTTTGGCGGCGCTTACGGCGTCGGAAAAGCGACAGGCTGACCGGGCTTTTTTCACTTCTCCCCCGCTATTAATTGATACTTTATTACAATAATATGATTGATTTACAGTCTCTATTCCTTTTTATATAATGTAAAAATATATTTAAAAAAATTATGTCAAAAAAAATATGCGTTTCAGGGTTTACCCTCGTAGAACTTTTGGTCGTTGTGCTTATTATCGGCATACTGGCGGCCGTGGCTCTGCCTAAATACGTGACGGCGGTGGACAGAAGCAGATTTACAAAGCTGATGCTGCCCGTAAGAGCGGTTGTAACGGAGGAGCAGGAATACTATTACGCCGCGACGGATTATACGGCTGATTTTAATAACCTGGGTATAGATTTCGGCGTTATACCCCAGGACGGGTCGTCTGATACGGTAACGGTTGCAGACGGCAAGGTTACGCTTAAAATATCGGCTCAGGGTAATTATCTTTACGTCAGCGGGTCTGACAGCAGACTGACGAATATTTATAAACAATATTTGGCCCACTCCCCGCAATTCCCGAACGAAAGACACTGCGAAGCCCCGCAAAACGACCTCCGCGCGAACAGGCTGTGCATAGCCATAGGCGGAACATTGATAGGCGTAAACGGCAGTAATAATGTATATTTGCTTGACGGGACCGAAGGACAGGGGACTTTTGAATGTGTTCCCGCGTGCCCCGCTGCTCAGGTTTGCCAGAACGGCGCGTGCAAATGCCCGCCTGATATGCCGACGTGGGACGGAACAAAATGCACCACTCTGTGCACCGCCGGCCAGAGCAGTTGTCAGTGTCCCCCGCAAACGCCTTATTGGGACGGCGTACAATGCAGCGGCGGGTGCAGCGGAGGACAAGTTTTTACAGGCTCGGGCAAACAATCAGGCTGTACTTGCCCGAACACCACGCCTTTCTGGGACGGCGTTAAATGCGTCAGCAAATGTACCGGCGGACAAGTTAACACATACGTCTCAGGCCAATCCATGGGAGGCTGTTCCTGCCCGAACACCGCGCCTTATTGGGACGGTACCCAATGCACTCTTAAATGCACCGGCGGACAATCTAATTCATACGTCTCCGGCCAATCTATGGGAGGCTGTACTTGCCCCAACACCGCGCCTTATTGGGACGGTACCCAATGCACTCTGCAATGTAAGGGCGGCCAGGTGAATACATATGTTTCCGGAACATACCAGGGAGGCTGTTCCTGTCCGACCAGCGCGCCTTACTGGGACGGCACCCAATGCACTCTGCAATGTAAGGGCGGCCAAGTTAACACATACGTCTCAGGCACATACAGAGGAGGTTGTTCCTGCCCGACCTCCGCGCCTTTTTGGGACGGCACACAATGCACTCTCCAATGTCAGGGCGGTCAGGTTAACACATATGTTTCCGGTACAAACAGGGGGGGCTGTACCTGCCCAAGCAATAAGCCTGTCTGGGATGGCGTTCAGTGCAGCGCGTGTCCGGCCGGAACAAACTGTTCATGCCCCTCAGACACGCCTGTTTTTAACGGAACGACATGCGTTGCGTGCCCGGGCGGACAAGTAGCCACCGGCGGCGGGCAATGCGCCTGCCCCGCGTCTGCGCCCGCCTGGAACGGCACAAGTTGTATTAATCAATGCAGCGGCGGATAGGAAATTCAAAGCAACGGTACTTGCGCGTGTCCCGCGTCAGCGCCTGCCTGGAACGGCACCTCGTGTATTAACCAATGCAGCGGCGGTCAGGTGCTTAATACAAGCTCCGGCTCTTGCTATTGCCCTTTAGCCACTCCTGTTTGGAACGGCACCGCGTGCGTTGCCCAATATTGTCCCGGCGGGCAGGTGCTTAACACAGGCTCCGGCTCATGCGCGTGCCCGGCGTCTCTGCCCGTCTGGGACGGCACAAATTGTATTAACCAATGTACCGGCGGGCGGGTAACCAACAGTGCTGGCGCGTGCTCGTGCCCCGCGGATAAACCCGTCTGGGACGGCGCAAATTGTATTAACCAGTGTACGGGCGGGCAGGTAACCAGTGGTTCAGGTTCCTGCTCGTGCCCCGCAAGCGCGCCAATATGGACGGGCACCGAGTGCAGAGCCTGCCCCGGGGGACAAATTACAAGCTCGTCTGGAGTCTGCTCCTGTCCCGCGTCCGCGCCCGTCTGGGACGGAGCGCAGTGCGTGGCAAAAACATGATAACAGGTTATTAATTAAAAAAAACCGCGCCGTGTGCTTCAGGCGCGGTTTTTTTGTTTAGTTTAATTACGCTATCTCTTTAGCTATGAGCGCGGCGGCCTCGGCCGGATTTTTGTGCGCGGTTATCGGGCGACCGATTACCATAAAACTGGCTCCGTCCTGGACGGCCTGCGCGGGCGTGGTGATGCGCTTTTGGTCGCCAGCCGCGCTCCATGCCGGGCGTATGCCGGGCGTTACCAGAACCATTGACGGGGCAAGCGCGCGACGCAGTATTTTTAACTCTTTAGGCGAGGAAACTATTCCCCCCATGCCCGCCTCCTGCGCCATTTTGGCGAGGCGCAAAACCATTTGCTCCGCGCCGCCGGAGAAACCTATTTTTTTAAGCGCGCCGTCGTCAAGGCTGGTCAAAACCGTCACGCCCAGAAGTATCGGCATTTTGCCTTTCGGCGCGTTTTCTTTTGCGGACGCGACGGCGGCTTCCATCATCTCAAGTCCGCCGGAAGCGTGGATTGTCATCATGTAAACGCCCAGTTTTGCCGCCTGCGCCACGGCTTTCGCGACGGTGTTAGGAATATCGTGAAATTTTAAATCAAGAAAAACTTTTCCGCCCAGCTTTTGAATTTTCTTGACGATGGACGGCCCGGCCGCCGTAAAAAGTTCCTTGCCCACTTTAAACACGCCGACTTTGCCCGTTAACTTTTTAACTAAAACCAGCGCCGCCCGTTCATTCTCCACGTCCAACGCCACAATTATTTTATCTGACGGTTTCATATTTTTAATTTTCCTCTCAGGTCTTCAATGCTTTGCAGTTTGTTTGCTTCAAAATATTTTTCTATTCCGGCGACTATTTCCGGCACGGCGTTTGGGTTAACAAAATTGGCGGTGCCGACCTGGACGGCCGTCGCGCCGCAGAGGATAAATTCCAGCGCGTCCTGCGCGGTCATTATGCCGCCCATGGCGATTATCGGGATTTTTACCGTCTTAAAAACATCCCACACCAGTTTCAGCGCGACTGGTTTTACAGCCGGGCCGCTCAGGCCGCCGGTCACGTTGCCCAGCATCGGGCGGCGGGTTTTCAAATCGACCGCCATCGCCGGGATTGTGTTGATTAAGCTCAGCGCGTCCGCGCCCGCGTCAAGCGCGGCTTTGGCTATGACCGTGATGTCCGCCACTTGCGGCGACACTTTTGCGAAAAGCGGTTTTTTTGTTTCTTTTCTTACGGCGGAAATTATTTTTTTGACCATTTCCGGGTCCTGGCTGAACAGGCCGCCGTTTTTGCCGTGCACGACGTTGGGGCAGGACATGTTTACTTCAATCGCGTGAACTTCCGTCTGCGCGGACAAAATCTTTATAAGTTCAACATACTCTTCAACATTGCTCCCCGCCGCGCTGGCGACTGCTTTTGTGTTGAATTTTCTGAGGAACGGAAGCGACGTGTTTATAAAATATTCCACGCCCTTGTTTTCAAGGCCGATGGCGTTGAGCATGCCGCAGTTTACGTCGGCCACGCGGGGCGGCTTGTTGCCGGCGCGGGCGTTTAAAGTCACCGTTTTGCAAACGACCGCGCCCATTAAACTTAAATCAAAAAATTCCGAAAATTCCGCGCCGCTGCCGAAAGTGCCGCTTGCGCTCATAACGGGATTTTTAAATTCCAGACCGGCGATATTTATTTTTACCATACAATGTCCTCCGCCGGAAAAACTGGCCCGTCTTTGCAGACCATTTTATATTTTTCGTCCTTATTTTTAACTTCCACGGGGCAGCCGCGGCAGACGCCCAAGCCGCAGGCCATTTTTTCTTCCAGAGAAACCTGCGTCGGGATGTTATGTTTTTTGCCCAAATCCGCAAGACACCCCAGCATGGCGTGCGGGCCGCAACAGTAAATTACGGCGGGCTTGTTTTCTTTTAAATATTTTTCAAGCGGGATATTTAAAAAACATTTTTCTCCGGCGGAACCGTCGTCCGTAGTCAAAACCACCTTGCCGTATTTTTCAAATTTTTCAACCGCGGCAAGCTCGTCCTTATTTTTTGCGCCGAGGAAAATGACCGGTTTTTGTTTTTTCTCGCGCAAAACTTTTGCAAGCAAAAGAAGCGGCGCGACGCCCAGACCGCCGCCTGCGATAACAGGGTGCCCCTTCTCAATTATTTTAAATCCGTTGCCGAGCGGGCCTATAATATCCAAAATTTCCCCGGTCTTGCGCGCGCTTAAATTTTTTGTCCCCCGGCCTAAAACTTTAAACAAAATTTCCGCGGTTCCTTTTTTAACGTCGGTATTAAAAACGCCGAAAGGCCGCCTGAGAAACGGTCCGTTTTCCAACCCGTCAGTCCCGCACAAAATTTCCAAAAACTGTCCCGGCGCGGCGGACGCGGCAAGCTCCGGCGCTTTAAAAACTAAATTAAAAATTCCAGGATTCACTTCTTTATTTGAAACTATTTCCGCTTTAAAATTTTTTATCATGGTTTTATTTCTACCTCTGCGCCCACCGGCGTGCGGGCGTAAATTTCGTCAATCTCTTCGTTGGTGACCGCTATGCAGCCCAGCGTCCAGTCATGCAGCGCGTGCGCCGCGCCCAGATAGCCGTAGGTTTTGCCTATGCCGTGGATTTTGATGTCTCCGCCGGGGCTTTTGCCCAGTTTTTTAGCGCGCGCTATGTCCTGCGCGTTAGGGTAAGAGACGCTTAAATTTTTATGGTATAAGCTGTTTGGGTTTTTGCCGTCCACTTTATATACGCCTTCCGGCGTTTTGCCGTCCCCCTGCACTTCTTTGGGCCCGACGGGGTTTGGCCCAAGCGCGATTCTGTATGTTTTCAAAAGCGCGCCATTTTGGTAAACGTTCATTTGGCGTTTGGCTTTTAAAATCTCAATTTTATCAATCTTGACGCCGTCGGCCAGTTTAACGTCGGCCGGCCGCGCAGCGATTATTAATATTATAAAAATGAAAAAAAATATTAAAATTTTTTTCATTATATTTTCCCGTATTTTATTTCCCCGCCGGCGATAACGCACTCAACGGAGCCTTTCAAATTCCACCCGATATACGGCGTGTTGCAGCTGGCGGAAAGAATTTCTTCCTTCGTATAAACATGCTCTTTGTTTAAATCCAAAAGAGCGATGTCCGCCGCCGCGCCTTCTGAGAGAGTTCCTTTTTTTAGACCTAAAATTTCTGCCGGCTTCACGCTCATGGCTTCAATCAATTTTTCAAAAGTCATTTTGCCCGACATTACCATTGTCTCGTAACAAAGAGAAAACGCCGTCTCAAAACCTATTATGCCGAAGGCCGCGACGTCAAACTCAACCTCTTTTTCATGCACGGCGTGCGGGGCGTGGTCCGTCCCAACGGCGTCAATCACGCCTGAGGCCAGGGCGTTTTTGAGGGCTGCAACGTCGGACGCGGAGCGCAGCGGCGGGTTCATTTTTGTATTGCCGCTGAAATCTTCGCATTCTTTCTCCGTCAGCGTGAGGTGGTGAGGCGTAACCTCGGCCGTCACTTTCACGCCCCTCTTTTTTGCAGCGGCGATAATTTCGCATGATTCTTTCGTCGAGACGTGGGCTATGTGCAGGCGGCAGTTAAATTTTTCGGCAATTTTAACGTCGCGCTCAACCATCGCAAATTCGCTTTCGTTGGAAATACCTCTGAGGCCGAGTTTTACGGCGGTGACGCCTTTGTTCATCACGCCGCCGGCGGCAAGTTTAGTGTCCTCGGCGTGGCAGATTAAAAGAATATTATTTTTGGCCGCGTTCTGCGCGGCGGCGGACATCAGCGCGGAATCCTCCACTTCGGACCCGTCGTCGGACAGGGCTATTACGCCCGCTTTTTTAAGTTCCGCGAAATCCGCAAGTTCTTTGCCCGCGCGGCCTTTTGTTATCGCGCCGATAATCTCAACGTTTACCGCCGCGTCGCGTTTTATAATTTCCCGCGCGCGGTTTACGTTAGCCGCGTTGTCCATGGGCGGATTGGTGTTGGGCATCATGCACACCGTCGTAAAACCGCCTTTGGCGGCGGAGCGCGCGCCGCTGAAAATTGTCTCTTTTACTTCAAAACCGGGCTCCCGCAGGTGGGCGTGCATGTCTATAAAACCGGGCACGGCGGTCAGGCCCAGCGCGTCAATTATCCTGGCTCCTTTCGCGGTCAAATTTTGCCCCACTTTTTTTATAATTCCGCCGTCGATAAGAATATCTCTGACGGCGTTCAGCTTGTTCGCCGGATCAACCGCGCGGGCGTTTTTGATTAAAATCATTATTTGCTCCTCAAAGTTACCAGGTATAAAACCGCCATGCGGACGGCTATGCCGTTTGTCACCTGCTCTAAGATGACGGAGTTGGGGCCGTCGGCCACGTCGGAACTTATCTCAATGCCGCGGTTGACGGGGCCGGGGTGCATGACCACAATGTCTTTGCGGCATTGTTTCAGCCTGTCCCTGTTTATGCCGTATTCCTTATAATATTGCGGCGGAGTGGGGAAAGCTGCCGCGTTGTCCCGCTCAAACTGCATGCGCAGCACGTTGATGGCGTGCGCGTCTTTGAGCGCGGCGTTGATGTCCGGCGTAACTTTAACGTTAGGCGCGAATTCTTTAAAATCCGACGGCAAAATCATTTCCGGCGCGCATAGGGTGACGTTCGCGCCGAGTTTTGTGAGCCCCCAGATATTTGAGCGCGCCACGCGCGAGTGCTCAATGTCTCCGATAATGCTGACGTTGAGGCCTTTGACTGAGCCGAACTTTTCCCGCAGGGTAAAAATGTCCAAAAGGCCCTGCGTCGGGTGCTCATGTTTGCCGTCCCCGGCGTTGATGACGCTGCC